>Ga0307509_10005581_pt1 | contig 17430 bp, 13 predicted proteins | sample 10_EM_MG_FD_202245 | JGI IMG/M metagenome (GOLD analysis project Ga0307509, IMG submission 202245) | Populus trichocarpa ectomycorrhiza microbial communities from riparian zone in the Pacific Northwest, United States - 10_EM | ecosystem: Host-associated > Plants > Roots > Unclassified | place...
GTCGCGGTGGATGCCTTCGGGGGTGGGCTCGGTGATCCGGTTGGTGTCCACCTTGAGCCGGAACATGTTGATGTCCACGTGCCACTCGGCGTCGGCGAACTCGGGCTCGATACCGAACTGGGCGTAGGCCGAGGTGATGAGTCCGGAGAAGACCGGGTGCGTCACGATCTCCTCGGTCAGCGGGTCGAACCTCCGCTCGATGCCGCCGGCGTACTTGTTGACCTCGACGGGCTGGAAGAACGCCGCGTGCTCCCGGAGCCAGATCCGGCCCTCGCTCGGGACGAGGCCGAGCTGCCCGAAGCGCCGGTTGCGGAACATGTAGTCGCCCTGGAGATACGGGTCCTCACCCATATCGTTCCAGAAATCGGCGAACTCTTTCCAATTCGCCCCTTCGGGGTCCACTAAGGAAAGGACTTCAGATCCGTCGACGAAGTCGTACCCCTGCTCGGAAAGTGCAGCAGAAGTGATTGTTGTAGCCATGAACGCAGCCCATTCTACGAGTCGGACAGGTGACGATCAAGAGCTGTTCTAGAACAGAATTGAATTGACCGATTGAGCACGTCAAGACCCTGTCCAGCATGTGAACACGGTCGACTCGGGCCTGCCGCAAGGCTATTGACAAGCCTTCAACCAGCGGTGGAGTATCCCAGTCGGCACATCCGGAATCCGCCCCGCCGAGAGCGTGCAGGTGGCGAAATCCAGCCAGAATCAACCGGGGGAGTTTATATGAATGTTTCCGCGCCACCACCCGTTGCATCGTCCCAAGGACTGGTCCGTAAACCGATCGACGACATCGGGAGAGTCCGTATATATTTCGACGGATGCGTTCCGTTATCCGAATACCTGGACAAATGCAGGCTGCTGGAGCGGGAAATCACGGAGGGTCCGGCGAGCCGGTGGTCCGTGCGCGGACTGGTCACCGATATGCCCACCGACACGGAACTCAGAGAGCGGCTGGGCGCCGGCGGGCCGATCGAGGTGAACCGGCTGCCGGTCCGGATCGCGGGCCGGGAGCAGGAATACCTGTGGGTCTCCCGCAACAGCCCCGACCGGCTGCCGGACGCCGACGCCCGGCAGCGCTTCGCGGACCGGATCGCCGCCTGCGGACAGTTCCAGGACCAGGTGGCCCCGAACTTCGCCGACCACACGCGGCAGTTGCTCGACCGGGCTCGCGCCGCCGGACTCTCCCTGGTCTGCAACGACCCGTTCGAGGAGTGGGGCACCGACCAGGTCGACGCCGACACCTTCGCCCGGCTGATCGGTGAACTCTTCTACGTGGGACCGGAGTCGGCCCGGCTGATGACCCGGGGGCGCGGCTACTCGACGTCCTGGCACTACCTCTTCGGGCTGCGCGACCGGGCCGGCGAACTCCTCGCGGTATTCGTTCTCGCCAAGTGGCCGTGGGGGTTCGAGGCCACCTACACCATGATGAACCGCGCCTACGCGGGCGACGCGGTCGGCGCCGGTGGGGCCAACCTGCTGATGCTGCTGTCCAGTGCGCTGCTGCTGAGCCGGCACGGCACCGACACCCTGGTGTACGGCGAGGCCAACGCCGCCAACTGCCGCCCCTGCGTCCAGGCCGGCTACCGCATCGTCCCGCTCGACCTCGGCGGTACCGACCCGCTGGTGCACCGCAACGTGGTGTGGGCGGACAACCCCATCGGCGCGCCCGACGCCTCGGCCGAGGCACCCCACCACAGCATCGCCGAGTACATCAGCTACGTCCTGATGCGTCTGGACACCCGGGCCGTCGCGCCCTTCACCGATCAGGCCCTCGACTTCCTCGCCGTACGGTGACGAAGCTCAGCCTGGGCTACGCCCGCACACTGATCGCGCTGCACGGCGTCGCCAACCTCGGCTTCGGCGCGGTACTGCCGTTCACCGCCGTCTACCTGTCCGGCCTGCCCGACGTGGGGCCGCTGGGCGCCGCGCTGTACTACGTCTGCGTCGGCATGGCCAACCTGGTCGTGGCCGCCGTACTCACCGGCGGACTGGTCCGGCCGCGAACCCCCTGGCTGGGCACGGTCGGTGCGGTACTGGCGATATTCGGCTGCCTCCTGCTGGCCGGCGCCGACACCCGGCCGACGGTCCTCGCCGCGGCCCTGGCCAACGGTGCGGGCCAGGGCTGCTTCATGGCCGCGATCGTGCCCATGCTCAACGCCGCCACACCGGAGAGCCACCGCCGCCGCCTGTTCGCCCGCCGCTACCAGGTGCTCAACTTCAGCATGGCGGTGGGCGCCCTGATCGCCGGCGCCACCAGCAGCCTGATCGGACGCGAGGTCTTCCCCTGGCTCTACGTCGGCCAGGCGGCCGTGATCGTCCCCCTGGGCCTCGTCCTGGCCTGGGCGATACCGCGCACCCCGTCGACCCGTCCCCCGGCCGGCGCAGACCCCGTCGAGACGGACCCCGCCCACCCGGGCCCCACCGGCACGGACTCCGCGGACGCACACCCCGCCGCCCCACTGCCGCTGCGGCAGCTGGTGCGGTTGGCGGGTGGCCCCACCCTGTTCCAGTTCGCCGGATACGCCTTCGCCTTCAGCCAGTTGGAGTCCACCGTTCCCCTGGTGACCGACCGGCTGCTGCACGCCGGAACGCTCACCGTCTCGTTGCTGATCGCGCTCAACGTCGTAGTGATCATCGTCGCCCAAGGCGCGGTCACCCGGCGGCTGGAGAGCTCCACGGAGCGCCACGGGCTGCGGATCGCCGTACTGCTGTGGATCGCCGGATTCGGCCTGGCCGCCCTCACCGCACTGGGACCCGCGTGGTCGGCGATCGCCGGTCTCGCGGGCTTCATCGTGCTGTTCAGTCTGGGCGAGTGCGCGTACGCCTGCTCCTTCCATCCCTGGCTCATCTCCCGGGTCCCCCAGTCCGAGCTGACCCGGGCCAGCGCCCTGACCAACGCCGCCATGGGCGTAGGCCTGTTCACCGGCCCCGCCCTCGGTGTCGGGTTGGTGGTCAGCGGCAGCGCCCCACTGGTCTGGGCCTGCTTGGCGCTGTGCTGTACGGCGGCCCTGCGCACCGTCCACGAAACCGCCCCGGCGCGGACGGAACCCCGAATCCCCGTAGAACGGAACTGAGATGTCGTCACCCCCGCTCCCTTCCCGGTCCCTCGGCCCGGCGGTCGTGGTCTGCAAGTGGCAACGCGAGTTCATCGCCACCGTCCTCGACTGCGGCGCACGCCTCTACGTCGTCCTCGACGACGGCGACGTGGCCCACCGGAACCCGGACTGGGACCTGCTCGCCCGGGCGGAGCACGTCTACCGGGTGAGCGGCTTCGACTCGATCGAGGAACTCGGGGCGGTCGCGGCCGACCTGACGGTCCGCGGGGCCGAGATCGACCAGGTGATCAGCCAGTCCGAGTACAGCCAGTACGGCGCTGGCTATCTGCGTACTCTGCTCTGCCCCGGGCGCACCGATCCGCTGGCCCATGTCGCCTACCGCGACAAACGTTTGATGAAGAGCCGGGTCAACGCCGCCGGGATCACCTCCGCCCCGTGGGTGTCCCTCGCCGACCCGGCCGCGACCGGAGCCGCCGCCGAGGTGGCCGGCCGGCTGGCATTCCCGGTAGTGGTCAAACCCGCCGCCGGCCTGGGCACGATGAGTACCTTCCGGGTGGCCGACCCGGACGAGCTGACCCGCGCGCTGGGTTCCTGGCGCTCCGAGTCCGCCCTGATCGGCCGACAGCTGATCGCCGAGGAGTTCGTGACCGGACGGGAACTTCACGTCGACGCCCTGTGGCGGAACGGCAAGCCGCTGTTCCTCACGGTGTCCGGATACGCCCAGCCTCGCCTGGACACCCTCTCCCGACGCTCACTGCCGGACGCGCCCTCGGACGGCAGCCAACTGATTCCCGAGTCGGAGGACCCCGAACTCCACGGCCGGGTACGGGACTTGCACGGCCGGATCAACGAGGCTCTGGGCATCGTCGACGAGGTGACCCACCTGGAGCTCTTCCAGCGGGCGGACGGCGAGCTGGTCTTCTCCGAGATCGCCACCAGGGCGGCCGGCGCCTGGGTGCCGAGCATGCTCGGCGCGCACCTGGGCGGCGACTTCTGGGAGATCATCGCAACCGGTCTGATCAGCGGGACGCTCCCGCCGCTCGACCCGGGCCCGCCCTTCGTGGGCGGCGCCCATATCGCCCCGGGGGCCTCGGGCAGGATCACCTCCATGCCGACCGATGACGAACTCGCGGCGTTCCCCGGAATCATCAGCTGGGACCGCTGGAAGAACGTCGGCGACGACTTCACCGACCGGCACGGCGCCGACTGGTGCCTCTTCGTGGTCTACGGCGCGCAGGACCCGCACGAATTCGCCGCGCAGGCCGCCCGGATCGCGACCGGAGTCCGGGTCGAGGTCACCGCGGAACCGTGACCCCGATCCCTCCCGGAGTCGAGCAGCACCCCGCAGTTCCAGACGCATCGCATCGGGGCATACGGCAGCCAATGAACAGACCATCGAAGTACCTACTGATCTGCGCCGATCTGCTCAGACGGGTCAACAACGGTGAATTCGCGCCCGGCGACGCCCTGCCGGCCCAACGCACCCTGAGCAAGGAGTACGGCGTCAGCCTCATGACGCTGCGCAACGCGCTGGACGAGCTGTGCGGCCAGGGCGTGGTCGAACCGCTCCCCGGGAAGGGCACGTATGTCAGCGTCGCGCCCGTCCCGTACTCCATGGGGAACCTGCGCAGCCTGGCGGACGATCTGCGCGCACGGGGCATCGAGGTGCTGACCCGGGTACTGAGCGCCGAGATCGTCCCCGTACCCGACGAACGTGCCGCACGGCTCGGAATCCCCACCGAGGGCGGCGTGCTGCGCCTGGAGCGGGTCCGCATCATCCGGGGAACGCCGCTGATACACCAACTCTCCTACATCCCGCAGCCGTTGGCGGGCCGGCTGGCCGGCATCGACTTCGCGGAGCAGGAGCTGTACACCGCGCTGGCGGAGCGGGCCGACGCGGTGGCCGCGCGGGCCGAGGAGACGATCTCCCCGATACTCATGCCCGAGCACATCGGGGAGCTGCTCGGTCTGCCCGCCGGTCAGCCGGCCATGCGCAGTGAGCGGATCACCCGCGACACCGACGAGCGCACGCTGGTCATCGACCTCGCCGTCCTCGCGGGCAGCGGCGTCGTGATCATGAACACCCGCGCGGTCCGCGGACACCAGGTGAGCTATGCGATGGAGGATCCCCGCCCCGCACCACCGACCACCGGCGGCCCTCCCGGCAGAGAGCCATGACCGGTGGATCCCGGCTCAGCCATAGGCATGGCACACCTTTGTCACTGCCGCCACGAGGTCGTCGCAGTCCGACTGCGTCAGGGTGATCGACAGCGGGATGTCCACCGTCTCCTTCAGGAGAGTCGCGCTTCTTTCGTGACGTGCCATCGTTTCCTCCCGGCTTTCCTCGGGAAACACGAATCGCCAGTTCCAGAAACATCGATTGTTCGGTCGGGTGTCGTCTCCCAGGCTACGGGCTCCGATACCTTCGGCGTTGAGTGCCTGCACAAACCATCCGACTTGGTGGGCGGCAGCTCCGGGTATTCGGAATATCAGGGACTCCCCCAGAAACGCATCCTCGGCCACCGGCCGGCGTAACCGAATCAGCTTCAAGTCGTCGAGGCGCGACGCAACATACCGGTAATTCTCCTGGAATGCCGCCACTCGCTTCTCCAGGCCGACGAGCTGATGCCGAGCCATGGCTCCGCGGATCTCATCCATCCGGAAGCTGAAAATAGGCAGCGTGAGATCCGAGATGATGGGGGGCGACGGCTCCGTGTGTCGACTGATCTGCTGCTCATACGCGCCGGATAACACCACCGCATGCTCAAACAAATTCCGGTCGGATGTGACCAGGAAGCCGCCCTCTCCCGTATTGATGCTCTTGTCGGACTGCGTGCTGAAGGCACCGGCCTTGCCGAACGTGCCCAGCTTCCGCCCCCCTATGCCGACCCCGAGAGCGGGCACCGCGTCCTCGAACAGCGGGATTCCATGCGAGTCGGCGATGGCGACCAGGCGTTCGATGTCGCATCCGAAGCCACGCATGTGCACCGCGACCACGGCTTTCACCTCCGGCGTGAGCTTCGCCTGCAGGTCCGCCGGATCCATGTGCAGGTTCTCGTCGACTTCGACCACGACGGGCGTCGCCCCTGCGAGCATGATCGCGCTGGGGGTGGCGGCGAACGTGAAAGCCGGGCACGCGACCTTGTCGCCCGGCCGGATACCGGCACTGAAAAGGGCGAGTGCCAGGGCGGTGGTTCCGCTGGAGCAGGCCAACACATAGGGGGAGTCGAAGAAATCCGCGAGCTCCTGCTCCAGCTGAGCGACTTCCGTCTCACCGTGCGGCCTGTTGTCATATCTGAAGAGGCGTCGACTCTTGATGGCCCGTAGCGCGGCGAATTCATCCCCGTTGCCCAGGTCGACATAGCCCTTGTCGTACGTCGGCCATTCTGCTGTCCTGATGCTCTCGCCACCGTTTAACGCGAGGGCAGCTTCTGGCGATGTGTATGACACTTCTCCCCCTCCACCTACAGATGCGCAACATACGAGTTGATCACGTGGCTATGGTGAAGCTTAACTGAACAGTCCTGGCTTTGGGTAGAGATATTAATCATTCAAGGATGGGACCTGCATCCATCGCGTGACGCCCCCCCTGGCACGGACTCCGGAAACATAAACAGCCGTTCACCGCGTTCGACGAGCCGAACCCGATCACATTTCGGGCCGGTTCACACACAGAAGTGGAGGTAAGCGGCTCTTGTGGCCGATTCAAGGCTCGCGACGCACTTCACTGATGATTCACAGGAAACACATTGCCGCGAAAGGCCAGTCGTCGCGGGCTCGTCGCGATCGACGTCACCCCGATGGGCCCCGAGGACGGCAAGGTCGCTCAATACGGCTGCGCGACGGCGCAGGGACAGCGGTTGGGCCGTCGAGGGCCCGGGCGCAGCCGTCGATGTCGCCCATGGTCGCCACACCTGCAGATGCCGACCGAAGGCTCCGTACTCCAGGACCGTGTTACGGCCGGCGCGTACGTCGTACGAGCTCTGGGGCGGAAGGTCTGCGGCACCTCGTTCAACAAATGCGGCGGCACGCCAGGGGCGGCGGGCGGGTACGGTGACATCCCGCCAGAATCCGTACTAGAATCTGTACAGAATCAAGACTCTATATGGGTACGGTGGCAGCATGGAGATCCCCGAGGTCGTGACCGTCAGCGACGCCCGCGCCGGGCTGTCGCGGATCCTGACCGACCTGTCAGAGTCCGGCGCGGATGCCGAGCCGGTCCTGATCGGCGCCCACCGCAAGCCCCAGGGCGTCCTCCTGTCCGTCGAGGCCTTCGAGGCACTGAGCGGCCGAGCCGCACGGCGTGCGGCCGTCGCCTCGGCCACCGGCTCCATCGAGGCCGAGGGGCTCCACGCCTCCGAGGCATCCGACCGCGACACCGAGGCGTACGTAAAGGGCGACCTCGACGCAGACACCCTTGTCGCCCGCGCGATCGCCCGCCACGGGCAGACTTCGGAGCGGCGGGCAGGGTGAACGATCCGTACGCCATACCCAACGGCGTGCTGCGCAACAAGCTCGGCATCACCGACCATCGCCTGCTCGACGCAGCGGAGGCGGACATCACCCGGGCACGCCTCGTCATGCTTGCCGAACGCCCCCTGCCCGGTGCGTACGACCTCGGCCATCTTCAGGCGTTCCATGCCGCGATCTTCGGCGACATCTATCCGTGGGCAGGCGAGTTACGCACGGTGAACATCGCCAAGCGCACACCTTTCTGTCCGGCGAGAAACCTGGTGCCCTACGCCGGAGAGGTATTCGGCCGTCTCGCCTCATCTGATCGGCTGCGGAGCCTCCCTCGGCAGGAATTCGTCATCCAACTGGCCACGTTGTACGGCGACCTGAACGTCCTCCACCCTTTCCGCGAGGGCAACGGCCGTGCCCACCGAGCGTTCCTGGCCCAGCTGAGTGCCGACGCGGGATACGCCCTGAATTGGTCGGGCATGGACCCCCAGCGCAACGAGGACGCCTCGGTGAAGAGTTTCATGGGCGACAACAGCCTGTTGGAGCAGGTACTCGACGAGCTCATCACCATCACGGGCTGACGACTCCGTCACCCGACGGGCAGACGCGGCGCCTGCTGTCTGCTGCTCGACTTCGGTTTCGGCCCCCTTCTGATACTGCAGCGAACCCGGCGGTGGTTACGTAGACCGCGAGCCCGTCAACTCAAGCGGAGTCTCGGCAGGAGCATGGACACGAGGTGGTTCCCCCAGGGGCCGAGTGACTCGTGCGGGTGATCTTAGTTACCCATGGACGTGTCAGACGGGCCCGCTACGCGGCCAGGCGGCGGATTCCCGCCCGGCTCGGAGTCGCCGTCGTGGCCTGAATCCCGGTGACCTCGACCGCGACACCCCACGCCTCACGGCGACCACGGCCTGGCCGAACAGATGGCTCAGCGCGTCGGACCCCTTGGCCCGCTTCACCATGACCAGGACGTCGTCCGGGCTCAGCGGGTCGCAGATCTCCACTCCGTTGCCCCGGTGCAGCGCGGTCCGTACGTTGTCACGGTCGAAGCAGACGTATCCGGGCCGCAGGTCGGGCACCGACTCGTTGTACGTCCGCTCCGTGTCCCCGAGCGCCCAGGCCGGAAGGTCGACCGAGGGCGTGCCGGTGATGAGCCGGTCGACCTGCGAACGGATCGCCGCCAGATACGCCTCGCCGATCTCGTACCACTGCCTGTCCAGCAGGAAGAACCGGCGGACGCTGAGCGCCACCTCCGCCTCGATCCAGCGCAGCACGTGCGAGGTCCAGATGACGTCGTCCTCTTCCGCCCGGGTGTGCGAGTAGAAGGGTGACCGTGCCGTCCCGGAGCGCGGCGAAGCGCGTTCCGGGCCTCTGCACACGGGCCCGGTTGAGGACGTACTCCAGGCTGAAGTCGTCGGTGAGGTAGGCGTCCTTGCTGTGCACCTTGATGGCGAACGCCTGGGCGGCGGCGTAGTCGTCCCAGTGGTCGGACGGGACGGCGACGGCGATACGTCCGTCCGGCTGCTCGCCGAGCAGGTCGTCGAGCCGCGCCTCCGGCCGCGTGACGAGGTCGTCGTCCTTGACCGGGACGATGTGCTCGACGAATTCCAGTGCCGGACTCGGGGTCTCGTCCCGGAGGACACCGGCGATGGCCCGGATGTCCGCGACCAGGTCCGCGGCGTCGACGCCGAGCCGCATCCGCAGCCCGGTACCGCCCTCCACGCTGGAGATCTTCGTACGGTTGTCCTGACCGATCGTGAGCTGCATCCCGTCCAGCCGGCCGCCCGGTCGACGCACGATCTGCGCGTGCTCCTGGACACCCAGACTCCAGACCGGAGCACCGCCGGGCACCAGGGTGATGTCGGTCCGTCCGCCGCCCGGTGTATGGGCGACCAGGTCGCGGATCTGGGCGGGGTCCACCCTGCGGATCACGAAACCCAGCCCGAACCGCCGGTCCTTGACGCGATCGGGCGCCAGGCGGAACCCCTGGTCGTAGCCGATGGCGTACACCTCGCCGTCGACCGCGAGCATCAGCAGCCCGGCCGACCGGTTTACCGGCCGCGACACCTCGCACCCGGTCGTGCGGTTGATCTCGCCGCACCAACTCGCGACCGGCTGCTCGAAGCTGCCCGTGACCAGCAGTGCAGGAACCCCCAGCCACCCCTCAGGGAACTGCAGTTCCGCGTCGACGGCTTCGAGCTGCTCGGGCGAAAGAACGTCGAACATCGCGTCGACCGTGGGAGCGACGCCCGTGAGCCGGTACAGGGTGCGCTTGGAGGTGCTGGAGATCCTGGTTGCCATGGCGCCGCTCCATCCAAGAGGACATGTGCGTACGCCTCGGCGAGGACGACGAGGAGACCCGTGAGATCGCCGATCTCCTCGCCCGGCTGCGCGGCCCCGAGGGACCACGCCCCTACTGACGACGTCCCGCCGGTGCGGTGTATACGCCGTCAGGCCTCGTCCTCGGCCTCGTCCTCTTCGCTGTGGATGCGCTGAGCCAGATCCCACAGGCTCAGGCCGTCCGACTGGAACCAGCGAGCCGTTCCCTGATTGGCAATCGGGCGGTCGCCCCAGTCGGCGTCCGCCCACATCTTCGACACCAGCCCGGACGGCGAGTACTGCTTCTCGTCGTACGCCCACAGGATCGACTTGGTCCGGTGATTGACCCAGGTCGCCTGGCGCCGCCGTTCGTCCTGGACAAGCCACTCCTCCATGGCGTCGCGCTCGGGCTCGTTCAGAGCCACGTACCGGAGAGGCGCTCCGTCCTTGATGACACGGCGGTCGACCAGGAGCGGCACGGTGTTGGGGCGACGCGGCTTGCGCTCCTTCACGGGAGGTGCGGGAACGGCGACGCCATCGGCCAGGTCGCCGAGGACATGCTTCGCGAGCTCCCGGCACGTCTCCGCGGTCTGGAAGGCGGTCCTGATCTGAGGACGCGGCCCGTAACTAGTGACGATCTGGTGCGTCAGCCGACGCACCAGATCCGGTGCGAGGGCAGGAATCTTCTCCAGGACCTCGCTGTCCCAGTCGAAGTCGGGGTCATCGATACTCGCGGCGCCGAGATGCTGGAAGAGCAGGTGGGTGACGAGGAAGCCTCCGTGCTCGGTGGTCGCGGCCTCGCGGCTGTTCTGGCCACTGCCCAGTTCGTAGACCGCACTCCGTGCCGCGCGCAGAGTGAGCACGGAGCGCCACACCTTCTGCGGGGAGGGTTCGCGTTTGAACAGCAGGGTGTGGCTGCCCTTGGGGCCCTGCTCCCAGAGGTTCTCCGTCGAACTGGCGGCCCGGGCGGCTTGTTCCGCATCCGGGTACAGGCACGCGAGTGCGAGAGCGAGTTCGTCCAGTGAACAACCGGTCTCGGGCGCGGCGACCGGCTCGCCGCGCTTGATCACGTACTGCTTGCGCAGTTCGGCGCGCAGATTGGCCTTGATCGCCTGGTGGACCGGTTCCAACGCGATGTGATCGCGCTGCTCGATGGCGTTCTGCCGGTTCGCCGCCTGCGAGACCTGGACGCCGAATTCCCGGTCTTCGTGCGTGTTGATGACCTTGATGCTCAGGGTGGCGTTGGCCGCGGCCTCACCGTCCTCGTGCATGGCCCTGGCGACAGCCCGTACCGTCTGCGCGCCGTTGACGATGCTCGCCCCCGTCACGGTGAGAGTGGTCGGCTTGCTCTGCGGTGCCCTGGCGCTGTCGTTCTTCGCCGTGAGCGAGTCGCAGATCATGGTGATGCCGTTGTTCAGGTGCCAGAATCTGGTCGGATCCGTGGTAAGGGTCAGACCGATCTCCGCATTGGTGACGGTGGGCCCGAGCGGGGCCCGGAGATTCTGTTCGAACAGACCGGTACCGTGCGTCTCGTACCACTCGGCGACGCTCTCGGCGGAGACCGTGCCCTGATAGGCCTCTAGTGGTCCCTGTTGCTGGTACCAGTCGTCAAGGCGTATGTCCAGACAGATCGGCTCCGGCCGAAGATCCGCATGGATCTGGTCATGGAAGTCTGCGGCGTACAGCACCTCGACGCTCATACGGGCGCCGTGCTTGTTGAACTCGTCGAGAGCGTTGTCGAGAACCTCGCGCGCGGGTGGAGAGGGCTCCACAGTGCCCATCAGCGCGATGACCAGAGTGGCTCTCTCGTTGATGATGAACGGCCTGGCCTCCAGAGCGAGCGCGCCGGCACGCTGGTTGAACTGGTCGTACAACTCGTTCTCGATACGGTTCAGGCCGTCCACCATCGCCTTGGCGGCACCTACGTCGAAGGTCGCCGTGCCCTTGTCGCTCCATTTCGCCTGGACGAGCAGAGCCCGTCGGCTGTCTGGCAGGGGGGCGATGGCGTCCATTCCCTGGTCCGCGATGCCGTCCGTGACGAACCGGGCCGCCTCGGCCACGCTGCACTTGGCCACGCGTCGTACCGCGAGGGCTGCAAGGGCGCGGGAGAGAAAGCGCTGTTCGTAGTTGTCGCCTCGGAAGTGGGCAATGTCGCTGACGTCTATCACCCCGTCGAATGTCTCGTGCAGTTGCTCGCGGACCTGCGTTACCTGGCGAGGTGTGTCCGCCCCCGAGGTGACCATGGATAGCCGCTCTCCCACTGATTGTGTCTTGTGCTGGCCTAAGACCGAATGCCGAGCCCTGAACCGTTGCCACGCGCCCGCCCGTTGAAGTCGACAACCATCAAGACGGCGCCGACCGTTTCGACGGAGGCCTTCACCCAGTCCGACGCGGCCTCCAAGGGCACGCCACGAGCGCCGAACCAACCGTCGCGGACCAGGCTTGCAAAGTCGGTCGGTACCAGGTGGCGGGTGAGCGCATCCACGGAAGGACCGGGGAGACCGGTCTCCGCCGCGAACTGGCCGTAGGGGTAGATCGCGCCGGAACTCGTCCGGTGCAGGGCAGAGGTGAAAGGCACCTGGTCATGAACGCGGAGAAAGAGGGGATCCTCCAGCAAGCTGTAATCGTCGGTCCTGTGCCGAGTACCTTGTTCCGGCCTGTGGACTCGGCTGTGGAGTTCGTGCAGGCTGCGCCGAGCGTCGGGCGAGAAGATCCCGTTCGGCCCGGGACTCAAGTAGCGCAACACGACAAGCGTTCCGGTGTCGTAGTGGTAGTAGAAGGCGTCGAGGGAGCCCTCAGCACCGCCGACCACCCGCGGATCGATGATCGACGTGGCTTCCAGGTCATAACTTCGGCGATTGTCGCGGCTCGCGAACGCCTTCATGACGGCGACTCCGATACCGCTGAGCCGCTCCGCCACCCGTTCGCGCTTGTCGTCGAACGTCGGCTGCACCGCAACCCCGTCGAGCCCGCTGATGTAGCTCTCCTCGGCGGCTGTCCTGTCCCAGCCGTGTGCCCGTGTGAAATCCTTCGCGGTCAACCCGGCAATCTTGGCGAAGAGCAGCAGCGCATCGCGCTCATCGCGCCAGCGAAGCTCCTGGTCGGTCGAGCCTTCGCCATCGTCGAGCAGAGGCATCAGCCTCTGGACTTCCTCTGCCAAGGCAGCGGAGATCCGCTGGAGACCGGCGAACACGACGTCCGCGCCGACCGTGACAGGGCCGCTTTCCGGTAGCGACAGAGAGGGCGAGTCGTCTCCCACTCCAGCGGCATACCAGAGCTCTGAGACAGGAACCGGCTTCCGCAACCTTCGAGCATGAGTGACGAAGACCTTTCGGTCCAAGTCGGTCTCGTGAGCGGGACGGACTATGCCCAGTCCCCAGATCCGCTGCCTGTCCTCGTGGCCGGGTCCATCGCTCTGCTGGTCCGGAGGAGCGAGCAGGATCGCTAGATGCGACTTGACTTCGGGCCAGTCACGACAGGTCTGAGAGTAGGACCTCTCCCCGGTGGGGTCCCGCTCCAGGAGACTGAGCAAGCCCCTGCCAGGGCGGAGCACCGCCAGCCGCGGCGATCGTGCCGGAGACAGTAACTCTGCCCGCCTTGGTTGTGCGAATGTCATCCACTCCCCCGAACCGCCTGCCACCACACCGAGCCAGACTCAGAGGGATGGTAGCGCGCCAGCTCCAGCCACCGGCTTGCACGTCCCCAGGTCTCACTGCCCCACCAACTCCGTTACGCCTTCTCCCAGTTCCTCAAAGACCAAGCCCACGGACCCACCGAAGACCTGACGGCCGGTCAACAGTGCGCGCAGGGCGTTGTCCCAGCGTAAAACGGCCCACCCCGGAAATTGCAGTCGTCCGCTGATGGCGGGTGCCTTGCATCCGGGCAAGCCGGGCAGTAATGCGCAGAGAATCACCGCAGCCCAGTGATCAGGGCGAGTGCCGACAAGGGGCCGCGTGGGTGGCTACGTTCGTAGCTGTGAGGTCCGGCTTGAACCGGTACGGACCGGGGTTCGATCAAGCTCCTGACCTGGCAAAAAGGCCCCTGACCAGTATATTCCTTGGCCAGGTTCCCTTGGTGGCAGACGAGCCGAGCCATACGCCGGGTTCTGTTTCCGGGAGGGCCTCACGATCCCCCCGGCGACGGCCATCCATCTAGGACCGGTGTTGCCACCGGCCTCGTGCGGTCTACCCGCGGACTCGGGCGGGCAGCCCTCGAACGTCCGCGCAGAAACACCGGGGTGTTTCCTTTTGACCTTGCTCCGGGTGGGGTTTACCTAGCTGCCCAGGTCACCCTGGGCACTGGTGGTCTCTTACACCACCGTTTCACCCTTACCCGGCGCCGAAGCGCCGGGCGGTCTGTTTTCTGTGGCACTGTCCCGCGGGTCACCCCGGGTGGCCGTTAGCCATCACCCTGCCCTGTGGAGCCCGGACGTTCCTCGGGAAGTTCCCGCCAGGGGCACTCCACGCGGCCGTCCGCCCGGCTCGTCTGCCGTGTCGACCATGCTACCGGGCGGGCACCCGTCCTTCGGACCGACGGCCGGTCTCACCGGCCCCCGGCCCCCGATCCCACTCGTCGCACGGATCCCGGCCGATCCGGGGCGCCCGCATCGCGACCCCCGCCTACCTCGCCGCCTGCGCCGGTCCCGCCGATCCCCCAGGTCCCGCCGGTTCGACCGGACCCGCCGGCCCGGCCGAACCCACCGCTCCTCGCGCCCCCGCCAGTCCCCCGGCGGCCTCCTTGCCGCGCTCCGGTCCCCGCGAGCCACCTGATCCGCCTGATCCGCCCGGCCCCGCCGTCGCCAGCACCGACCCCGCCAGGATCAGCGTGAAGGCCACCCCGATGCCGACCGTCAGGTCCTCGCCGAGGAAGAGCGCGCCCGCCGCCACCGCGACCGCCGGGTTGACGTATGTGATCACCGTCGAACGGGTCGGGCCGACCTCCTTGATCAGTTCCAGGAAGGCCACGAACGCCACCGCCGTGCAGATCACGCCCAGTCCGGCGAGGGACGCCAGAACCTGGGGAGAGGGGACCGACGACGGCCAAGTCACGGCTGCTGCCGGGGCGTACACCAGCGCCGCCAACGCCAGGCAGGGGGCCGTCAGTTGGAGCGTCGGGACGTCCTTCAGATGGCGCGCCGCTATCAGCGGCGCCGTCGCATAGCCGAGCACCGTCAGCAGCACCTCCGCCAGGGAGCGCGCGTCGCCGCCCGTCAGATGCGGGACCGTGAGGACCGTGACCCCGGACAGGCCCAGGGCGAGGCCCGCCACCCGCCGGGCGCCCAGCCGTTCGGCCGCGCCGAAGAACCTCGCCATCAGCACCCCGACAATCGGTACGCCCGCGATCAGCAGACCCGCCGTAGAACTCGACAGGTGCCGTTCCGCGTCGGTCAGGGTGAACCACGGGCCGATGATCTCGATGCACGCGAAGGCCAGCATCGGGCGCCAGTGCGAACGGACCACACGAGTCAGGCCACCCTGTCGTAGCGCGAAGGGGAGCAGGAGTACGGCGCCCAGGGCGCAGCGTGTGAAGACGACCATGGACGGGGAGAGCGGGGCGTCCACCGCCACCTTGATCATCAGGTAGGGGATGCCCCACACCACTCCCATCAGGGAGAACAGGAACCAGCCGCGTGCAGTCATACGGTGAGGATGCGCCGCACCCTCATCGGGCGTCTTGAACGCTGTTGCGGTAGGCGGCCGGGGTCACCCCGAGCACCCGCCGGAACCAGCGGGTCAGATGCGCCTGGTCGGCGAAGCCCACCTGGGCCGCGACCTCGGCGGGGCGCCCGCCCGCCTCCAGCAGGCCGCGCGCCCGCGTGACCCGGTACTGGGCGAGCCAGGCGTACGGCGGTATCCCCATCGTCGTACGGAAGGCGCGGAGGAGCTGGTAGCGGGACAGGTCGAAGTCCGCCGCCAGGGCGGTCAGCGACGGCGGGGTCAGCAGTTCGTCCGCGAGGCGGTCCCGTACCGCGTGCGCCACCCAGGCCGCGCCGACGAGGAGATCCGGTGCCGGACGGGATGTCGAATGCCGGCGGGCCAGGGCCGTGAGCAGCCACGGGAGGCGGGACTCGGCCTCCAACGGGTCGGGGCAGACGCTGAGTTCGGTGTGCGCGAGGCGGAACGCGCGGGCGAGTTCGGCGTCGTCGAGGAGCGGTTCGCGGAAGTGCGGGACGCCGCCGAGGGTGCCGTCGGTCAGGAGTGCCGGGTCGGCGTAGAGGGCGCGGTAGGCGTAGCCGGCGGTGGGGCTGCCGGGGCCGCCGGTGTGCATTTCGCCGGGGGCGAGTACGACGATGGAGCCGGGGGTCGTGCGGATGTGGCCGCCGCGGTAGTCGATGAGTTCGGAGCCGTCGACGCAGACGCCGATCGTGAACTCCTCGTGGGCGTGCGGGGCGTAGACGTGCCGGTCGAAGCGGGCGGTCAGGAGGTCGAGCGGCGGGCCGCAGTGGCCCAGTCTCGCCCTCGTCCACAGGGCCTGTTCGCGTGCGTTCACCAGTGGGACCCCCTTTCCTCGGAGTGCAACGCGGCGGGGGCGCCCGCTATGCCGAGGTGAGCGCCCGCTCCAGGGTGTCGAAGGCCGCGTTCATCCGGGCCTGGTGGTCCTCGGTCGTCGCGTCACCGCGTTCGCCGGCGAGCAGGCGGCGCGCGGTGGTGACGTACACCGATCGGTACGCGGCGACGATCAGGGCCGCGGTCAGGGCGGGGTCGGAGGTGTCCGGGGCGGTCTCGGCGAGGGCGTCGGACAGGGCGTTCTCGATCTCCTCCAGGCCTTCGCGGGCCCGGGCGCGCAGGGCCGGCGAGTCGATCACGACCTGCCAGAAGGCCGGGAAGTTGTCGTTGGGGCCGGCCAACGGGTGGTGCTGGTCGCGGAGTTCGAGCGTGAGGCGGCGCAGCGCGGCGAGCGGGGTCTCGTCCGGGGCGCGGTGGCGTACCGCCCCGCTGAGCACCTCGACCGCCTCCGGGATGCGGTCGAGGAACAGGTCCTCCTTGCGCGGAAAGTAGTTGAAGACGGTCATCGTCGACACCTCGGCGGCGCGCGCGACCTCCGCGACCGACACCCCGTCGAAGCCCCGCTCCTTGAACAGGCCCGTGGCCACGTTCGAGATCCGCTGCCGGGTCGCCCGCTTCTTGCGCTCTCTAAGCGAGAGCTCACCATCGCTCATGAGAACAGTGTAGCGAACATAATTTTTTAGTGACTACACTCATGGCCATGGACACCGAGAACACTCAGAACACCGAAACGAACTACGACGTCGTCGTCGCCGGAGCCGGTCCCGTGGGCCTGCTGCTCGCCGCCGAACTGACCCTCGGCGGAGCCCGCGTGCTGGTCGTGGAGCGGCTGGCCGAGGTCGACGAGACCATCAAGGCCGGCGGCCTCAACTCCACGACCACCGTGGCTCTTTACCGGCGCGGACTGCTGCCCGAGCTGACCGGGATACACGAGGAGGCGATGAGCCGCTTCAAGGAGTTCAGGCGGACGCAGGGCGGCGGCGACAACAGCCCCGTGCCGCCGCCGAAGTTCGCCGGGCACTTCTCCGGGATCATGCTGCGGGCCGATCTGCTCGACGAGTCGGACCCGGCCTTCGCGGGCCTCG
>Ga0307509_10005582_pt1 | contig 17428 bp, 19 predicted proteins | sample 10_EM_MG_FD_202245 | JGI IMG/M metagenome (GOLD analysis project Ga0307509, IMG submission 202245) | Populus trichocarpa ectomycorrhiza microbial communities from riparian zone in the Pacific Northwest, United States - 10_EM | ecosystem: Host-associated > Plants > Roots > Unclassified | place...
GGAGTTGAGAAATGTAATGAGTGGAATGGTAAGGAATGGAATGATGGAACGAGTACAGAAGGCTGGGAATGTTGTGTATATAGATTAGTTGTTAGTCCACGATCTTGAGGGGATAAGGAGAAATATGTGGAACATACATTCTTATGATTATGGTACTACGTTTCTTGTTTATTTTCTTCATGCAGATATCCGCAGGTTCCGAGTGACCGACCCTGATTGCGCGGGTTTTGGTTCGGGATGCGTGTTGACACTGATGTGGATCGAATACACTTGACTGCAAGCCACCCTAAACACCGCAGAGGGACAATAGTAGGCCTCAACTTCTTGGTAGCCAATTGAGACATAATAAAAGAGATCCAAACCGACTTCTCCCACAATGGCCTGGCATCTCCAACAAGTTTCAAGTATCTTCCTGTAAACCGTATTGAACCTATCAGCTCCTGCTCTAGACTCATTAGTGGGTGTATGGGATGTCGGATGTATTTAGTAGCACCTCTTTAAGCAGTATAAAGCTTACTCGAATCCAGTAACAGCCCGACTTGCAGAACTCGCATATCCTGTCTGAGATTTCTGTGGAACTACTAGGACGGCGAATGCTTGCAGAACCATGTGGTGGGGAAGAGGTTATCATGGAAAGCGATACAAGATAACATAATAATAATTGAAGAGTGAGAGCGTAGTGATAACTAACTTATTTCCGGGTTGCCAGTAGACCAAGTGATGGGTGATTGCACGGCATCCGCACAGCTCTGAGCGCCTTCAAGCCTCTACTGTATTTAAAGATAGACTAGTAACTTAGAAGATATCTTCACTTATTGGAAAATATTTCCAGGTATCTTCAGGTATCTGCAGGCACCCCCGGATGTTTGCAGACATTTGAGGCCATCTGATTATGTCGGCTACCCATTAACAAAATATTTACCAATCAGAGTGTATCTGACCAAACCCTGGCAGCGCCGCTAGTCATCCTCCGAAGCCCGCAGGAGTCCCAAAAGCCGGGCCTACAAAGCCGAGGTCATTTTTACTTTGGCCTGCCCTGGCCGGCCTGCGGGCGCTAGCAAGAAGCGCCCACCCGAATTCCGCCACTGTGGGTGCCCCGCGGAGCAGGCCTGGAAGTTGCCGGGAAGAACAAGGGCTCTGTCCCCCCAGGTGGCTAGATTGATTAATATAAAGGGGTGACTGGACCTGGGAGGAAGGTGTAATACTTTCTCTTAGGTTCACAAGCAGTTTCATGTAAATAGAACAGCCCGTTTTCTCTCTTGGATACCATTATCACTATCAATCTCTCCCATCCCCTGCTGAGTCTCTGTATAGCAACTGTAAGATCGCAGGGTAATTCCCTACCATTGTGGATCAAGGTCCAAGGAGGCACCATCGATTGATATGCTCTCTTCACATCCCCCCATTATATGTGTGGAGAGAAAAATCGAAATCCCCCTTAGCCAAGCAACTCATCCCTCCACCAAGGGCGCGCCTGGAGAGCAAACATTTCAGAACGAGTCAAAACCCTGTGAAGCCTCGGGCACCCCCGGCCCCCTTTGCACCACCCAGGAAAGGAAATTGAGTAGGTTATTTGGCTAAGGAGGATCTGGCGGGGGTAGCTTCTGAGTCTGGCGGACTCCCGTGTGGGCGAGAGGAAGCTCTCCGGAGCTCCGGCCCAATCTTGAGACTAGTGTCAAGGTTTATTAGAGGTGTGAAAATGCCGATAATATAAGCTCCATTTTCCCAAATGAAAAGCGGTCGAGGAGATAAACCCCTTAATATAACAAAGGAAACCAAGGAATCACTACTCTACCCGCTAATCATTTCATCCCTAAGGCAATCTGGTTTTGACTATCGCCCGCTCGTATACTACTAACAAACTTTGACGTTCGCCCCCGGGAGGCTCTTGAACTCAACGTGGCTGAGCTATCATAGTCACCCCCCGGCGGCTGGAGTCCCGTATAACCCAATTTGTATCGAATAGGAAAAACAAAAAACACTGGTGGAAACTCTACTAGTATTGTAAGATCCCAGAAGTGAGGGTGTGAAAGCCTCAAAGGACTCCTATTAGATATAAATCAAAAGGTATGATAGGAAACTTAAACACGGGCAGCTTCATGCCAAGACCCAAGAACAGGGACAAAAGTCATATTTCAAGATGTGGGAAGTACATATCAGAAAGTGCCATTTCAGCAGATTGGGCCATGCCTCAGCTGTCTAGTTCCAGGAATCCCGATATCAACCTTCCTGGATCTCCTTTTCTCTCATGTGACAGCTCGGCCAATAATTCGAATATGCAATTCTGTTCTCATCCACTCTCACCATCTCTAAACTATCTGCCCTCACCACTTCTCCACTGCTACCGTATGTTGCTATATCACTTCATAAATAGTGAGTCTCTTTGGCCCACTCCCATAGAGCCGAACCCTTCGGTCTCTCTCTCGAAGTCTCTAGTGCACAGTCCATCATTCAAGCTCCTGCACCACAATCTGTTGGAAGTGGCGGTTTAATGGCCGCGCTTGGTGCGGGATGTGCCCGCACTCTGATGCCCCTGAGTTATACGTACGCACCAGTCAAAGGATGCGCAAGCTATGAAAATGTTTTCGCCCCCTTTGTTTTCCTTTCTTTCTCACCTTCGCTCCCTTCACACCTTCCCCCCTATATACAAATGTCCTCGAGTCTTCCCTCTCCATCAAGTTATCATAATCAATCACGATCTTCATCTCTACTTAAGCGGCTTCACTCCACTGCGTAAAATCCCCGCGTTAAATCATTACCTCCGCGGCCTACATTTTCAACAACCCACTCTCATAGAGCCGGGCCCTCCACACACTCTCCCTCGAGGCCTCTAGTGCGCAGTCCATCACTCAAGCTCTTGCAACACAATCAGAATTGTAGCAGTCGAGTGATGATTCGTGATCCAGAAGCGAACCTTTTGGCTTCTCCCACGCAGCTACTGGTTTGTCTTTGGCTCAATAGATGATTACAGATATATCCCGTCCATCTGGTGAATGGGTCACTTCCTAGCTCTCGCAATTGCCTTCTCCGGACACAATTGTCTTTTATACATTTCTACACACCGTCAGCATCTCAGCCTCAGGCACAGGTACAAATACGATTCATTACTAGGTGATATAAGAGGTTCTAGACAACACCTCATTCTACCTCCACACCCCCTTCCCCCTAACGAAGCGCTCCCAGACTTACATCTCATCTCTCACAATCTACCCGCTCACCACCCGTTATCGCTTCCCTAAACAATCCTGCAGAATGCATTATATCAAGACATCAGATATACCAAATGCCAAAGGGTTCTGCCACAATCGAATAAGGCAAACAACAACGTATTCTAAAAGCCCCACTGACGCAATACCGAGAAATATAGGGCGGAAAAAAAGTAACTTGCACTTTCTATATCGGAAATCCATCTCCACCTCCCCCTCCTACACCTCTTCCACCTCAGACGGCCCCTGTAGTAACTCCCTGGCGTCCTCCCTACCTGCCCACTCCAGAGCAGTCCTTTCTGTAATATCTCTGACCTCCCTATCCGCCCCGTTTTCCAATAATATCTTAATAACTCCGGTCATCCCGCATCCTGCTGCCCGATGCAGTGCTGTCCGTCCCCTGTCATCCTGTGCGTTGACATCCGCGCCCCAGGAAAGGAGCAGCCGGACAATGGCCTCATCGCCCATTTCTGCGGCAATAGACAACGGATACCGGCCCTGGACGTTAGCAGAGTTGACGTCATTTCCAGAGGTTTGCTCCAATACATGTTTCGCGAGTGAGAAGTTTCTTTCGCGAATCGCCTTGTACAGAGTCTGCGGTGTGGGCGATGATGAGAGCGACGAGGTGGTTAATGCAGTGGACGTCCGGCTTAGGGGGAAAGGAGACGAAGTTACCGGAAGTGTCGAGGAGCGGGAGAGGGAGAGTGGGTAGGTTGGCTCCCGGAGGAGGAAGGGCAGTGTGGGACGGGGGGGCTGGGATGGATACAGGAGTGGGCGCAGAGCAATTAGGTCTTCCAATTCGATAGGCGGCGTGGGCGCTCTCCTCCTCCTAGTCAAGAGCGAAAACTGCTCGGCCTGCTCCGGGGTAATTGGTGGCGTGTATCCCGATGGGGACGGAGCCGGGGACGGAGCCGGGGACTCAACCGGGAGGAATCCTGAAGTCTGGAGCGCCCCCGCGTTCTGCAACGGCGGGGTCGGCGGTCGGTTAACTGGTACCCGGTACTTTAATTCCCATTCAACGAGAAACCGGTTGATACTCCTCCATATCCTGCCATACTGGCCATCCTCACTGTCCGCGAACTTTGATATCATGTGGTGATCCGCACCATCTATGGATACCACTGTTTCCCTTGCTCCCATATGAAGTGAGGCGGACGATTGAGGAACAACCTACACCATCTATTAGTGAGGTCCTCACCTTCACCATGTAACAGAACTCACATGAACAGACTTATTAGTGAAAGGAATCGCCGTCTCAAGGCCTTCCGTGACGGTAATAATCTTGAATCCTTCGAGCTGGCCAAATGCCTGGGCGAGATCTCTCAAAGACGGTGACTCCTTCTTGAGCTCTTCGAGATGCCTTGTATTAAAGTCTCTGAATATCTGGGCTATTCTAACGAGAGTTTCGGCAGTATTCGCCACCGAAGATCCGAGATGCGGAACACCAAGGAATACTACACAGCACATCTTATTAAGGATGCAATGGGAGTCGGCCTGTTGTTGCGCCATTACCAAGGCCTAACACACTATCAGGCCACTGCCGATCTGAAGAACCTCGAGAGTGGTAAAGATACCTTTTTGATAACTATTCCACCCAGGCTATGACCGATAAGCACCAGGGGCCTTTCTTGTTCCTGGACAAAATTAACTTAAACCCCGGACCAGCTGCGGATAGCAACACACCTCCGGTGTAGATCTCAACAACTTCACATCGAGCAGCAAGCTCTGCGCGCTATCCAATAGCTCGACTACTGCACGACTCCTCGCCACTCTAGCATCGTACCCGAACGTCGCTACTCGCGCTCTCGGAACCTGATATGGGAGAAAGTCCCTTAGCCACATCCCACCCGTTGCCTCATGAATCCAGGAGCTGAACGCGTGACCGCCGAGGCCGTGGACAGCGATTATACTATCAAACACCAATTAGGCAACCCAACTCCCCCTACGACACTTTTACCCTCAGAGCCCTCACCGTCATCGTGATCCTAGGGGAGAGGAGGAGACATACTCAACATTAACCTCAGTACGTTCCGGATTCAACACGTGCATTCCATAAACAGGCTCCCCGGATTTCTATCAAATCCGTCAACAAAACAACAACAATATCTCTGGTAAGAGGTATGATTAGGGCCTTAATACACACCTTATCACCAGTACCACAGTATAACTTTGACTTTTCCCCCCGTCCCAACTCAATCCCATCGCCCCTCCTACGGGAGAACAGCGTCTTCCTGACGATTTTTCGAAGCTTGGACATCGTGGCGGTTGTCGTTGTCCGTTAACGAAGGTGCGCAGATAGTTGAGATACCGGTCGGGTGTAGTATTACACCCGGTTAAGAACTGGGCCGATGCTACAGCCCACTAAAATGGAATAGAATGGAAGAGAAAACCCTATCCGTCGATGAAGCGTACGAATTGACTTTAACAGTAGCCTGTTCTCTTCCCTTCCCGTAGCGAGATAGGATTAAGGGTGTTGAGTTTTCACGGTATGATACGACAGCTTATCCCTGCAGTCTATCTACCGGTGGTGAACCATTGGATAGCCCGGTTTAGCAGGATACGTGGTTCGCGCTGGGCGGCCCCTCCCTCCGTATTATAAACAGAGGAGATGCTCCGTGACTATCGAATTTTAAATTTTAGCATGGGTTGACCAGGCTACCTGTGAAGGCCCTATTTGAGCAGATTAATCATTGGGCGCTTCTGGTGGGGCTGTGGTGTTGCGGTAGCCTAGCGGATGCAGAGTGCGTGGTCCAAATGTTTCTCGTCAACCAATCAGATGTCTATCTGCCGGGCACTGAATATCACTCGGAGCCTCGTTGCGCACAGTTTCACATCGGGAAGGTCGAAGGGGGCTTGCCATATAACATTATAATCCAAAGAGAAGCTCGTTTTAGGCTAGGGGGAGCAAGATCTCAACCGCTTCCGCATCTTTCCTCTGATAAGCAATTCTACACGGTACCCTCGACTAACAATGAGCGCCCCCGAGGTCTTCCCAGGCTCCCGAACCCCCTTCTCAACCCCTGCGAAGAACCTCCTCTGGGTGCCCCCACCCCAAGACATGCCAACTACCGCCGAAGCAACGCCAAAGCCCTTGCTGACCCTCTCAGCAGCAGACTACACCACACTACAAATTTACATCACGACAACTTCGGCCCTCCCCCAATCGTACGAGGCTTACAGAGCCCTCTACCCGGATGTCCTGAGCCCGCTAACGACAGCGAACTTATACTCGAGAACGGGGCAAACACTTGTGTCCACAGCGGCACTCACAAAGTCGTATCAACTCTCCTTTAGCGAGATCTCAAACATCGCCGGCGCGCTTATTGGGTTCGCGACCCAGGCGCGGCTATGGTATCCGCGGTTACAAACGCAGCTGCTCGGACTAGACGCGACGCCCAGTGAAGCGCGCCAAGGTAGGGAGTGGGAGGGGAAGAAGGGCACTGCGATCACGGCATTGAGGATACTGAGTGACTTGGCGGAGAAGAAGGAGGAGAGGATCGGGACCATTCTAGCGCGATTCACTGCGGTAGGTGTCTCCGAACCATGCGCATATAGCGGAGCAATGTGGGGCTTGAGAAGCTGAATGTTTGAGGGGAGGACCAGCTACGCTCTGAAACGTTACCCTTGAAGACCACGATTCAAGGAATCTCCAAGGAGTTTTCCGATCTCCAAGATAAAATAACAAGAGAATTTGCAGATAGGTCAGTAAAGTTGCGGGCACTGCGTGACCAGCGCGCCATAGTAGAAGAAGAGCGTAACGAGCGCAATCGAGAACGAAACCGCGCACTTCTCGGCCTGGGATACAGTACCCACCCCCCTCCCCTCTTCCCTCCCACCACAAGACTAAAAACTCGCAGTGTTTGTAGACCCCCTCGCCGGCCTTCTCACCACCGTAGCGTCGGTCTCCCAGATCCATGGAGCGTACGAATCCAAGCTCCTCGAGCGCAACGGCCTCGACAATGAGATCGGGGCCGCCCATCACTGCCTGGAAGGCCTCGAGAAAGCCAGAACCACGACGGGTTCGCTGGAATGCACGCTCGTGGGCCTCCTCTCCGTTGTCGACTCCTTCCTAGAAGTGTGCACGTCCATCAAGAATACTTTCCGCACCATGCAGACGAACTTCGACTTGGTGTCTACTTCCCTACACGCTACGTGTAGTTCCTCCGCCGGGGATGGGTTTTTGTGGGCTATCGAGGACTTGCAGAAAGCTTACGAGGTTTGGGAGATGATTGCGGAGTGCGCATGTGAGTTTCAAAGTGAAGAGTTTTTGAAGGTTTGTGTTAGGAGGGAGTGAGTGATTGGGAGTGTTTGTTTGGGGGGTTTGGTGTGGTTGGTGGATCACTATGGTGTTTTGTCAAAATTTTATGATAGGCTTGGTGTTTCCCATGACATGTCCCCGGGAATGGGATTGTGCCGCATGCGGCGAATGATTAGAGCAGTTTTGTCGCTTGATGTGATCGCAGTGGTTAATTAACAAAGCATCACACGATACAAAAGGAACACTAGATGGTAATAAAAAGAACTAGCAATGGTTCGCCCCTAAAGCCCAGTTAAAAACGCCAGATTTTCGACAAAGGGTACCTTATTTCACCCACACACCCCACCCCAATCCATCCTATCCATGAAGCCATACGCAAATTAACCTCGCCCACCAGAAAAAAATCACCCAGAAGTAAATTTTTTAAAAAAAGAAAGCAAGAAAGAAAAAGGTAACAAGAATAGGAATAAAAGGAATAAAAAAGGGAAAAAAGCCACCCCGTCAATCAGCTACGCTTAGCCCCTCCCGCCACTGGCGCCTGGGGCCCGGGCCCCATTGGATGGACAAGCACCTCCACACCACCTGGCGTCCCACTCCGATGCCAAATGGCAAGCATAGTCCCACAACTCCCACAGCTATGCGCAACGTCTTTAAACCCAGAGAACAAATACGGGATGCATCCCAAGCCCACGACGAAGCAGAGAAGGAGTGCTGCCAGACTACCCATTATTAGCAAGTAAGTTTAGTAAGTGGGGGGAAGTGTGGGGCATACTGGGTTGTGTTTCCCGTCTCGTAGCTAACGACGGTTAACCCGGGCGCGCCACAGATCGGACAAAGAATCGGTGCAGGGCTGCGTGCTAGTGATTGGATGGGAACCGTATTGATGATGGCTTGTGGCTGTGGTTGCGGTTGGGGTACAATGGGGGGTTTTTCGGGATTTACGGCGTGGGGAGGAGATTGTGGTTGGGGTTGGATTTCGCTGAAAGCTGGAGGTGGGTCGTCTACGATTGTGGTTGCGGGCAGATTTGTCGGGGTTTTTTTGTAGTCTGCCATTCTGTTTGTGTTTTATTCTGTTTTTTTTGTTGTTTTTTTTGCTTTGGTAAAGAGGAGTTGTGGTGAGGGCGGTGGTGAGGTTGAAGGTGAAGAATGTGGGAGGAAGGGAGGTGGGGGAGGGGGTGGTAGCAGTGGTGGTGGTGGGATTATATAAGAAGTGTGAAGATGGCTTATACCGGTAGCCCAGGGGTGTTTGAATTGAGGGTGCATATCATAGGGTACGCAAACCAACATTCGGCTGGCAAGGCACACATTTTATTTCATTCTATTAAAACTTTGTGATACGGTAGCTAACTTGAGTTACCGTGGCTGTGCGCATACTCGAGTACTATGCCCAAGGCCTCCACCGATTATCATGACTTGACCTTTCCGCTCCCTCCTCCCCCAGTAACACACATGATATTGGGCTCGTATCATACTTGTCGAGTATGGTGGTATCACAAGCTGCATGCGGCTTTTTGCCAAGTCCTTATTCTCGAGTAAATTAAAGTGCATCCGTGCCAAAAGTTCAATGGGTGGTTACTAAACATAGCTACCACCATATCGGCACGCATCATCTCTACGGTTTAGCTAGGTTACGGCACTTGTAACTGATACTCGGGTAGAGCTTGAGCCACGAGTCGTAGTGTTTGATGGTACGACGCCCTCCATACCATTTCCGCCCAAGGTTGATTACCCTACCGCACCCGCAGCCAACAGCTCCTTCTCTGCTCACACGAGCAGCCCACTGGGCTGTCGACTCCACTAACCCACGCCTGCCAAACGATCGACACTCAACTCGCCAGTGCTCGAGTAAACTCACCATGCCGTAACAGCAGGCCACTGCACCCGTACGAGTACGAGTAGATTCAAGCAACCCAGCATTCGCCAAGACACTCCACCGAGCCACCTCACTCAGCCATCCTGAGCGAAGCACTGTCGGGAGACCTCTCTAGTCAGGTGCTACAGACATATGCCCAACACCCATTACTCGTATTTGTGTCTCATTAGCAGTCCAGGCATTCCGGTCGTGTTCTGTACCCCGGCCGATTACGTGCCTGGCATTACCCAATTGGCACCACAGCGATCATTCGAGGGAGCAGACCACTTCCAGACATCCTACTCGAGTAAACCCGCTTACCCCACACCCACAGCCACAGCTACCCGCACGCTCCCGCCACATGCGATGACGACCACTACGGGCCGCGGTGCGAGAAGTGGTACTATAGTCAATGGCAGCCTACCATTCCCCGAAAACCCTACTCTACGCCAACTACACCACCGCGAAATCCAGCCCGGGATGCCATGTGGCTCGGATAAATGCCATTTAACCACTATTACCACCACAACCTACTACCACTATTCAACCAAGAGAAATAAAGGTGGTGCTCTCTTAACGTGCGCCCCGGACGCAATCCTCCAGGTGTCACATAGGTCCAGGGACCCGCCAGTCCCTTGCCGACAGCATTCGCCAGGAGGGCAAAGGTAGAGAATTAGGTGCACGTCACTACTACTACGAGTTCTCAAGTTCAGTTCCCTAAATAGAAACGAGGATTCCCAATTCTTCCTCCCGGGGAGTCTCTACCTCACAGCCTTCTAGAACCCTACTGCGAACAAACCACCATCCTCCCGGGCCCCGTCAGGACAAGGCGCAATTGCACCCCAGAGCCCCCCCTTGAGCTACTCCCAGTAAGCTGGCTCGCCACCTGCCACGATATGCGGGCAATTGCCCACGCGCGAGTATCCCATTTTCTGCGGGTCGTACCCGGTATGATAGTACCTGCAAGAACGATCATAAATGTACGATCTAGTGAAACAGGAGTGCAGGGAACCCCCCCTTTTCTAGAAGCATAGCCAGAAATCCGCGCATATTCCAGGATTGGACAGAATTGACGGCACCACCGATGCACAGAGTTCTGGAAGTGGCTTATCACATGGAAACAATGGAATTCTAAGCCTAGAACAACGAACCCTAAACCAAATGAAATTGATTCCCTCCTTGCGTTGGCTTAGTGGCGGAACCTCAGTTTTCGGGATACCGGTATTTACTGCACGTAGAGTGGAGATCATGAGATACCGGTACCGGCACAGCGCTACAACTAGGCATACGGTATATGCGAATGACCCATATCCTCCCTCTTTGTATTTTTAGACTTCAATACTATGTACAAGCACTGAAAATCATCGGTTTATCCAGCTCGCGCTAATGCCTTGCGTCCACGATATGATAATATATAAAAGCTGGAATACCGTCACAAGAAAAATGTGTTAGGACGTTGTAGTTGCCTCTCCTAGCAAAGCGCCATGTGTGCGCCGGTACTTGTGCGGTATTCCTTTTGTTTTGTCTCAACTGAGGGCTGAGTCTGCGGCGTTTTCTCCTCCCATGGCTGAGGGAGGTTCCAACGTCCAAGCACATCTGTCCTTCTCAGCATTTACTCGCCAGATCCACCATCGGCGGTCAGACCCCTCCCTCGCCTTCGCAATCCGAGACAAAACACCGAATACCGGTGGTGTTTTCCGGACACAGAATAGCTTATTTAAGCTAAGCCCGCTAGATCCCATCAACCAAGTATTCGTAATTTTGTTAACCCGTTCTTCTAAGCCTACTGCAACTTAGGCAGTGACTTCTATTGAGATCCCGATGGTGGATCTAGCGAGTAAATACGGTATTCGAATTCTTACGGACCGAAAATCACGTGCTAAAGAGAGGGCCCGTTAGCGTTTCACCGTTGGCATTTGGGACACTGTAGTGACATACTGCATAATGACATAGCTGTTCATAGAAGAGGCGAATTGTCCCAAATGGAAACATTCCTCAAACTGGCCTTTGTGCGGGAACGCAGAGGGATACCCTTAGACAGAAAGGCCTGCGTCTGAGGTCTCTGCGGCATAGAGCGTTTTGATGGGGGCCCGCTGAGTAAGTAGAGGTCTTATACTCCTTCAAGCGTGAAGTTGTGTGCAGGTAGCATATATAGGAAGAATTGCATGCCCGATACCACCTAGTCCTGACTACACTGGGGCTCCAATCCCTAATCTCTATTGTGCGCCGTCTTGTCAACACGACGAGCAGTACGGTTTTTCGTCACAGTCCGTACAAGTAGCGTGTTTTCCTCAGATACCCTGTATCAACCGCAGCCGAATATTGGCACTGCACGTACGTGTACCGGTACTGTAGCCATGAGCTATCCCTAATTGAAGAGCCCCTCTCGTCTCCACGCTTTGTGTCCATAGGCCTTATGTCATCTCAAGACACGGGTACTAGTGCCAGTACGGTGCGAATATCTATTGGTATATTATACCTATCAGCAACCTCGGAGGCGCCACTACCGCATCCCACTCCTCGAGCGCACTCACCGGTACTATTTTTGGCGGGCCATTGAGATGTTTAGCCGTACATGCACTGTGATAGATCAGTTGAGCACGGATCCGGATCACGAGTGAGGAGTTATGAATAAAGGAAAGACGACCATCGGGGCATCTCCGCGCAGAGCACAGAGCACAGGACAATATCGGTGGGCCATGGCTGAAATATCGTTAACTGACGCAACTTGGAACAAAAGCATGAGATCCGGCCTTTTCCAACATAGTCCCCTGCGGGGGTCGAAAGAGAGTTTTTCCAGTGCCAAGTTTCGAGAGGATCTCCAGATTTGTCGGAGCAAAAGGCGTCACAACACGCCAACCCTTTCAACTCGAGGAGCTTGGGTAAACATTTTCCGACCGGGGCGCAGGACACAAGTGCCCTCTGTGCTCGGTCGGTGTACCAATCAGGACCGTCAGGCGATATCGCCTCCAATTCGTCAAGAATAGATTTCCAAGATAGATCGGCGCCGGTATGGTGCCCGAGCCTCCTCGAGTACTCGTACAGAAGGCATCTTGGCAGTATTGTGGCAGGGCAAGGCGTTTGTCCAAAGCTGCACCAGGTTAGCGGGTTGGGCTGATGCAGGCGACACATCGGGGCCCCGGCATATAATACTGTACTAGCAACATATTCGCCAATTGTGTGATATCGATACCATACGGCTACTCTAGCACAGCATGGCGTTTTGGAAGGATGGGGGGAGTTTTATCCTCATAACTCGGTGGTTCGTGTTTGAGGGTCTTGAGTCTGGTGGAGCGGGGGAAGAGGCGATTCAACTCAAGATACAAGTAGAATTGGTGGGAGGAACGGGAAGAATACGCCAAGTCTTTCGAGTTTTGTTCTCTCTGACAAGGGTGCTACCACGGCACGCTTCCAGTTCGGTAGGCTCAAGGAAACATCAGCAGACCACCGCCCCACTAATTACGCCAATATCTGCATCATGGCCCTTCGAGATATGCATTCCTCGGAGGTCTGCGGTCCCAATTCCCACACTCCAGAAACTAAGCATAGCTTGTGGGATTTAGTAGTTGATTGGTCGGCTATCTAGGTTCCCCTGATCCTTATCATATTTAGGCAGTACAATTATGCTTAATGGTCGCAGTAACCTAGAATAGAATTGCAAACTTGCAGCGCCTCAAAAAGAGATCCCCAGTAAGCCCTCAACAAGGACTTTATGATTTCGCACTCCTGTCGGTCCATAATCGCGTCGGTTCTTCTCATCCAGAGTCCTTTCGCAAAGGCTACTATCGGTGCGGCAACAATGTTCACGGGATCTACTCGTAATTGGAATACTGGTGCAGTATTTTGTCCCCATGGTACGGCGCTATTGAGGTTTAGAGAAGGTTAACCCTTTCGGAAGAGCACCTGCGAAGGGGGCATGGGAGGAGAGGGGTTGCGGCTCAAGGATGGGCTACTTGTGCCAGAAGCGGGCTGTGGGCGTCCTTTTGTCGCAGGATTGGAGCTGCGCTTCTCTGGGTGGCGACATCCCGAGAAGAACGCAACTCCAATCCGGCAGCTCGAATGCGAGGGCATTGATTTAGGGGGTGTGTGGTGAGAATCATTTGCCTATTACTGGTGTCGATACTGGCAAAACGTTTTGTAGTTTTATGGTCTGGCCCTCGGACTGTGATGGGTGGATCAAGAGGCGTTTGTTCTGCCTCGGGGGCTTTCAGCCTCACTTGTGCAGGGGGCTTTTGAAGAAGCGGGGGGTTGCCTCCCGAGCCCCGGATATTGCCCTTCTGTTCTGCGCCGGTAGCACATAAGATTCACTGATTGCTATCCGGGGGAAATGCCGTTGAAGATATTTTTTATACCCTCTTTGTGTGCCGTAATCTATCGGATGGTAGAGATCTGGTTTGGGCTATGTTTTCAGGCTTTACCGTACGCGTATCGTAAACTAAGTCGGTATTATAATTGGCGGTGCTTGGGAAGGTTGCGATTCGCGTATCCCAGAACACCTAAGCATGCTGCCGGTCAACCAAAACCTGTCCTCTACCCAGGGTTCTGGGAAATCTGGACGTGCTGCACGAATTATCAGCGTTCAAGAAAAAACCTTAAAAATAATCCCTCTCGCAATTTCACAGAATTGCTTTTCAACCCTCGAAGGGCTTTCATTCTTTTCTTTTATTTCATTAATGTTCAAAATCGATGACTGGAACTATGCTGCAGTAGCCTGGTTGATAAAGATGCACAGCATCCTGGCATATCTTAATATAATTCCAACCATGACAACCAGTTCTAGTTTGCCATTCAGATGATCTCGCCAGAGGAAACCGGATCATACCTTTTGAAGAAGACTCCAACTCATATTTTAGAATCTTTAGATCGAGTTGGAATAGCAAGGGCAGATTTTGGTTGCTGGATCCATACATGTGACACTGCCTCATTGGATGTGCAAGTATTGGATATCTACCGAACTGCCAAATTTACAGTTCTCACGCAAGATATCTTCCATACCATCTCGCAGGCGTCTCAAATCCAGAACAACGAGGGAATTCTCTGCCGGAAGCGGGATTCGCGAAAATAAAATAAAAAATCACCCTCCTCCCCCACCTCTGACCATCTTCACGGGAATCACCAACCCAGCCTCATGCACTCGCCAGCAAACTCTCTCCAGACGCACCAATCATCTCCTGGATTTTGTGACACTTTTGGGCGAAAATAGCCTAGCCCGTGCAACGAGTTATTCCACAGTGGCCGCAGTCCTCGAGTACGCCATTGTGCCACCACACCGCCTTTGTAGCCAAACCCCCGACGTACCAGTGTTATAAAGAAAGCCTCATCCCGACGGATAGGAAAAAATAAAATAGAAAATACAATTGTCCTGCTACCGTGCTTCCTTCCATCCTTCCATCCTCCTCCGCCTCTCCTTCCTTCCGTCGAACAGCCACCAGAAGACCTGACTCTCGAATAATCGTGAAACCCAGGTTAAAAATTTCACAAAAGCAGCAATGGCATACCAAACAACCCAGACCCCAGCGCCAGTCTACGACCCACACGCCGCGCCCGCAACCGCAGCCTACCAACACCCAGGCGTCGGGCAGCAATACGCCCAAGACGGGGTCGCGGGCACACCGCCATACTACCAGAACGAGCAGCAGAAACAACAGCAACAGTACTATGCCGCGGCACAGCACCAGTATCCACAACAGCAGGCGATTCCGATGCAGCAGCCCATAGGTGGAGGCGGGGCACAGTTTTTGCAGGCGACACCGATTCCAGCGCTATCGAGGGCTTCCGCGCCCGTAGATTGTCCGATTTGTGGACAGCGAAAGTTGACGAGTGTCTCTTATGAGGTTGGGTCTACTACTCAGTGAGTGCTTTTCTTCCCATTATACTCGTGCATTCCTGTTGCTTGCGGGGGTTGATGGAAGGGTTTGCTAATGGGTTTGCTTTTCATCTTCTAGTCTTTGGGCAGTCGTAGCTTGTCTGGTGGCATGCTTGGGGTGTATCCCCTACCTGATGACGAGTCTGAAGGATGTTCAACATCGTTGCGGACAATGTGGGACACTCCTTGCGGTCTGGCATAGGAGTGGTGGCGCGGAAGTGCTCGTTCACCCGCAAGGTTGAGTGTGAAAAATCGGAGGAGGGGGAAAGTTTCTTTCTTATTATTTACTATTACTACTCGTAATCATATCTTGCCTCCTTTTGTTTCTTACCCTTTCCCGAGGTTTCCCTTCGCCTTTTCTCACTTTTCTCACTTTTCTCACCTTTCCCATTTTTTCCCACATTTTTTTCTTTCTCTTTTGAAACGAACCCTCTTCCTCCCAAACACCGATCTTCTGCCCCCCTGCAGGCAGACACGGTAGAAGAAACACAACAGGAGGCCAGTACACACACATTATACTACACTACGATAATTCTCATAAAAACCAATGGCAACGGCTGCTTCCCTATTCATCCAGCTTCTTCATCCTGATGTATCTTCCCTCTCATTTCTCTATGTCCGCATTCTGGTGTTTGGAAAAATTTATACCGTGAATTACTTTCTTCGCTTCTATTTCGCTTTCCTATAACTCAGGAGAACAGATCGATCAATCGAGGGATCAATTGAATTAAGCCTTTTTTTTCTCTCTTTGCCTTGTTGGTCACACTTGCTTACTTGGGTATGTGACTCGAGGTTTGTGTGCCACCATCTTCCAACCGCTTCGCATCCATGCCCGCTCCATACGAGTACATGTACTCGTATGGTACCCGGCCATCGGCACCCAAAACAGGGGTTGAAGAGATATATGGTGCTCAAGTAAGATACGGTACCGTATTTGTGCGTATCCCAGTGCCCCCCTGTTTTAGGCTGCCTTCTGGCCGGGGAACGAGCCCTGGCACCCGTTTAGTCTCGGTTTGGTTGGCTTGCTTGGGAGATGAGTAATCTCGGCCACCTCGTGTCCTTCCTATTTATCCACACCCTTTGATTTAGCGTGCTCATTGAAATTAAACTTAAACTTCTTATGCACCCGTGGGTTACTGTACGAGTTGTGGTGTGTGGGTGTCGACTGAAAAGCGCCATTACGGTAGTTATGTACCGTAGCAGAAGGCGGCGGTGCACCGTGGGGTTACTGCAGGGGTGCAGTGAGGCGTGAGTAAGGAGATTTGGCAGAGGAGGTGGTGGCCTTATGCTTGGTTTCTCGCAGAGCTTGCAAGTGGATTATGGTGATGAGGGGTGAATTTAACTTGTTGCTGAGTGGGAGTGGTTGTGGTGGTTGTGGTGGTGGTGAGGGAAAGAGGCTGGGTTTGCCGTTCGTATCGTCCTCGTGTAATTAGGGTGCGTGTGGTACCACCAGTAGGCAGCGTATGATATGCCGGAATGCGGAAATGCTCGAGCAAAGGTGAAAATGTGTGTTCGGGGTGCTCTGGTTTGGATATCGCCTCCGGAAACCGCACTGAAACATTATCGGTCAAAGTCATACAAGCTATTATCGGTTGACGTTTAAAAGTCCGCAGTGACAGGGCCGCTCTCTATGCTGAAGTATCATACTAGTACAGGGCTTTGGTGATGAAGTTTAGGTTCGGGACACCTTTTTTTATGCAGACACCTGAGTACTCGCACGCAATTTGAACTGGATACTATTTAAGAATCTACTATCGTAGTAATTCTGATCTCGTTGCTGGATATCATGGCTACCAGCTTATCCACTCCCGCTCGTACCCTTGAAATCTTCAGAATCGTCTAGGTTCCTTTCTTTGGTGGTGATCATGATGAGATGGTGGGTCTACACAGTCGTTTTTGTCAGAGGCTTTCTGGGTTGGACATGCTACAAGTAAAGGATGGAGATTAGCTGCTCGCTTGTGGTACAGCGGCGAGAGAGGAGTTTTGGCGTCAGAAACCAAACCTGCAATCATGTGTGCTCGAACTCTGTGCTAGATAATTAGTCTAAAGTTTCCCTCCCCGGAAAAGGGGCGAAAACCCAAACGAAAGACGAGCCGCTCAGCCCCACTGGAAAGCCTGAGAAGCGAAAAAAATACGACCTTACCAAAGGAGGCAATTTGAATGGCAGAGCACATGACTCAATTATTTGGGGATTTTAGGGCATAAGAATGATGCCGGGGGGGGGGGGGGGTACGAGTTCCCCGGGA
>Ga0307509_10005583_pt1 | contig 17427 bp, 9 predicted proteins | sample 10_EM_MG_FD_202245 | JGI IMG/M metagenome (GOLD analysis project Ga0307509, IMG submission 202245) | Populus trichocarpa ectomycorrhiza microbial communities from riparian zone in the Pacific Northwest, United States - 10_EM | ecosystem: Host-associated > Plants > Roots > Unclassified | place...
TGTAGGTGAACAGTTCGGTCGCCTTGTCCGCACACACGTCGGCGAGCTCGCGGAACGCTGCCAGTGTCCACAAGCCGTTGTCGGTCTTGAACGAAAAAGGATCGAAGTAGACCAGGTCCGGCGGCGGCGCATCGTACTTGCGCAGCTTGAAATCCCCGGGCAGCAGCAGCCAGTCGATCGCACCCGAAGCGCTCATCCACTGATTCTTCGCCAGCAACTGACGGGGTGCTGCATGTCGCAAATGCTTGAACCACTGCACGTGGCGCAGCGCGAGCTTCAATGAATCCAGATCGTTTTCGAAGCTGACCAGCACCAGGCGGCGCGCGCGCTCTTCCGGCTGCATCGCTTCGACGGCCAGGATAGCGGCCATCGCATTGGCGGCCGCACCGAGTCCGACATCCCACACGACCAACGGATGGACGTCGGCAATCCTCAGCCGTTCGATCAGGCGCGACTGTTCCACATAAAGTGAACGCGCCTCCTCGGCAGGGTCGTTCACGGAGTGCATGACCTCGCCGGAATTCATGTCGCGGATGCGGCCCACCTCGTCGCGAATGACCACTTCGTAGCGGCCTTCCTGCAAGCTGAGCTTGCGGCGCTGCGCCTTCGTGACGTGATTCGACTGGACGCCGTAGCTGTCGCGCGCATCGAGCACGTCGCGCTGCGCGGTGTAGAACTCCAGCCAGGTGCCTGCGAGGATGTGCTCGCGCATCGTGCGCATGAGCTGCATGTAGAAGTGAATGTTGTGCAGCCCGAGCAACTGCCAGCCCTGCGTCTCGTGCACCTTGGCAAGGTGAAACAGGTATGCAATCGAATAGGTCTTGCAGGTGTAGCAGGCGCACGCCGGATCGATCGGCCCATCCATGTCGCGATAGGCTGCGCGCCGCAGGTCGCGACGCCCCATGCTCGTGAACGCCACCCCTTGCTTCGCAAGCGCGGTGGGCAGGATGCAGTCGAACATGTCGACACCACGGTGCACAGCTTCAAGCAGATCGCGCGTCGTGCCCACGCCCATCAGATAGCGCGGGCGATCCTGCGGCAGGTGTTCGGTCACGATTGCTGTGCAATCCTCGCGCTGCGACACCGTCTCGCCGACGGCGAGGCCGCCGATGGCAAAGCCGTCGAACGGTAGTTGCGTGATGGTGCGCGCACTCTCGATGCGCAGGTCGGTGTAGCACGCGCCCTGCACGATACCGAATAGCGCCTGCGGCGACTCGCCGCGCGCCGCGAGACTGCGCTGCGCCCAGCGATGCGTCAGCTCCATTGCCTTCTGTGCGATGTCGCGATCCACGGTCGAGGGCACGCACTGATCGAGCACCATCATGATGTCCGCACCGATGGACCGCTGCGTCGCGATGCTGCGCTCGGGGCTCAGGCAGATGAGCGTGTTGTCGACGTAGCTCCTGAACTCCGCTCCTTCCTCGCGCATGTTGCGACTGTCGGGCAGCGAAAAGATCTGGAAACCACCTGAGTCGGTCAGTACGGACCGCGGCCAGTTCATGAATCCGTGGATGCCGCCGAACTTCTCGAAGATCGCGACGCCCGGACGCAGCAGCAGGTGATACGTATTCGCGAGCAGCACCTGCGCACCGGCTTCGAGCAGGTCTTCGCGCCGCTGCGAGCGCACGGACGCATGCGTGCCCACCGGCATGAACGTCGGCGTGAGCACTTCGTTGTGCTGAGTGCGCAAGCGCGCCGCGCGGGCGCGCGATCCGGCCGCGGTGGCTTCGAGCTTGAACTCCAGCCGGCTCATGCTGGCGTCGGGTGAAACGGTGCGGGGCTGTGCATCCGCGCATTATGCCGAAGAAATGCCGGCCGTTTCCCGGTTATGCGCGCAGAAAAAGCCGGCAGCGCGAGCGACTGTCCGCGCGCGCTGCTCGAAGCGGGGAACTCAGAGTGCGTAGAGGAACGTCACCAGATCCTGCTTCTCCTGGCTGGACAGCTTCAGCTCGAGCACGACGTTGAAGAACTCGACAGTATCGTCCAGCGTGAGCAGCCGACCGTCGTGCAGGTACGGAGGTGAATCCTTGATGCCGCGCAGTGGGAAGGTCTTGATCGCGCCGTCGCTTACCGCCATGTGATGTTCGATCTCGCGCGGCTCGAAGAATCGGTCGGTGCGCAGGTTGTGCATCAGGTTGTCGGTGTAGTACGGCGGTGTGTGGCAGGTGGAGCAGCGGCCCTTGCCGAAGAACACCTGCTCGCCGCGCTTCTCAGCGGCCGTCGCCTTGGTGGTATCGAGCCGGCCGTAAAGATCCAGTTTCGGCGCCGGCGGGAAATCCAGCAGCGCCTGGAATTCGCCCATGAAGTGCACCTGGCTGCCGCGCTCCAGGATGTTCACGCCCTTCTTGGTCGCGATCACCGGATCGCCGTCGAAATACGCGGCGCGCTGCTCGAACTCGGTGAAGTCCTCCACGCTCTTCAAGGCGCGCTGCGACCCGAACAGGCGTTGAATGTTCACGCCGCGCAACGATGGGGTGTCGATGCGGTGACGAAACTCCTGGGGACGAATATCGCCGACCAGGTGCGTCGCACCGTTGGTGTGGCCATTGGCATGGCAGTCCAGGCAGGCGACGCCCAGGCTCGGCTTGGCGGAGCGGCGATCGGCAGTGGCGTTGAATTGCTGCTGAGGAAATGGCGTAAGCAGCAGGCGCAGGCCTTCGAGCTGTTTCGGATTGAGAATGCCGTTGAAAGTGTCGTAGTAGTTGGTGAGCGTGACCAGCCGGCCCTTGGAGACATCCCCCAGATCGGGGCGCGTCGTCAGGTAGATTGCCGCTGGCGATTCGGCGAGGAAATACTCGGGCGTCACGAAATCCAGGTCGAAGCGCGTCAGGTCGCGGTTTTCCTGCGCATTGATCAGGTCGATATGCGATTTTGGAAACAACATCCCGCCTTCGGGATGATTCGGATGCGGCAGCGGCAGAAAGCCTGCGGGATAGACGTTGCGCCTGCGGATTTCATCAGGCGTCAGCGTCGCAAGCTGCTGCCACGTCGCGCCGGCAGCCAGCTTCACGCGCACTCCGGTTTGCACGGGCTTGCCGCGCGACATCTTGATCGAAGCGGATGGATGATCGGCGAGGTCATAGCGCGCTTCGAGCAACTTGCGATGCGCCGCGATCACCTTGTCCTTGTCGCGCTCCATGCGCTGCTTCACTTCTTCGAACGGCACGCGGTCGACGACATCGGCATAGACATTCGGTTGTTGTGCATGCGCGTTCGCGGCGAGCATGCCAGTCAAGAGCAAAGCAATACGCAATCCACGTACTTGGGCGCCCTTGCGGGCAACCTGATGGGACATGACCGTGCTCCAGTTTTTTAAACTGGAACCAGTCTAGGCTCCACGCACGACGAAGCGCGATTGATCTTCTAAATCACGCACCGTGCGCGCGAGGCGTGCGCGGGCATGTGCGGCAGTCCGACGCGACGGCGCTGCCAAGGGCGCTTGGTTGCGACTCGCGTGTTCCTTGATGAGGTGAGCTGCATCTATCGCGACGCGGGCGAATGCGACGATCTCCACGCCGATCGGCGTCAGCGCCACGGAATGCTGGTCGCGGACGAACAGCGCGGTGCCCAGATAGGCTTCGCATTTTTTGAGCTGGATACTCAGCGTCGACTGGCTGACGTTGCAGCGCAGGGCGGCCTTGTGGAAATTCAGTTCTTCCGCCACTGCCAATACGTACTGCAAATCGCGAAACGAAAACCCGATGGTGCTGGTCTTCACGCGCTTCCCCCTTGTCCTTAATTCGCATGCAACGGCGGCGCATTCTTCGCCTTTCGCATTCAACTATGCAAGCGGGCCGCGCCGTTGGCGTGCGCACATCGGCAAGAAGGGGTGAGACGGCCGGCTGCTGCTGCGGCGAATCGGGCCGAAGCTCGCTACGCGGCGGAAATTGCGGCGGAGGAAATTTCTGCCATTTGCGCCGCGCATGCAATCCGGCGCAGTACGCTGGCATCAATGCGCGGCACCGCGAAGCGGGTGCGGATCAGGTCGCAGGCCCGGAACAGGATATTGGCGGTGACCGTCGCATCGACGGCTGCGCGGTGTGCGCCGGGCGCGAATGGAATGCCGAGGTGCGACGCGAGGCAGCCGAGCGCGTGGCTCTTCATGTCGGGGAACATGCACCGAGCAATCAACACCGAGCAGATGAAATCGGGCAGCGGATTGACGAGGCCGAGCCGCCTGCATTCGCTGTCCAGCACGAGCTGATCGAAGCCGGCGTTGTGCGCAATCACCGCATCGTCACCGATGAACTGCAGCAGTTGCCGAATGACGAGCGCCGGCGCGGGCGCCGCATCGACCATGGCCTGCGTGATGCCGGTGAACTGGCTTATGTAATCCGGCACACGCACACCGCAATTCACCAGCGATTCGAAGGACTCGACGATGCGATTGCCGCGAATCCGCAATGCCGCGACTTCGGTCACGCGGTCACCCCGATCCGGGTTCAATCCCGTGGTCTCGAAATCCAGAATCACGACATCTTCGACAAGCACGCAGTGTCCTCAAGGCGGCCATCCCCGTCGCTGCAAGGTACGACGAAGACAAGCCGCAGGCCCGCATCGAAGTCATGTTTCTCGCTGCAGCGCACGCGTCGCCGCGGAACCCGATCACATATTTCACCGACGCCGACGACGCGCAGGCATCGCGTCAGCTCGGAGCGCGGAAGTTAAGACAATCCCTTACGTTCGGCAGCAGGTGTTGCCTTGGTTTTCCGCTTGCTCGATTTGCGGCGAATTTTACCGATGGGTTGCACAGCCAAGCGCAAGCCCATCGCTTTGAGCAGCGCGGTGAGGCTGCGGAGTTCGGGGTTGCCCTGCGGCGAGAGCGTTCGATAGAGCGTGGTCGCGTTGAGCTTGGCATCGGCGGCCAGCTGCGTGACGCCGCCGAAGGCTTCGGATACGCGGCGCAGCGCGACCATCACCTCTTCCTGGTCGCCGTCTTCCAGAACTGAATTGAGATGCAATATCGCAAACTCCGGATCGCGTCGAAACATCTCTATCGTGGCTTCATCATGACTGACGAAGTACGGTCTTTTCGCTCGCGTCATCGCTGTCTCCGCTTGACGTCCTTCCAGCAAGCGATCGCTTTCACGATGTCGCGAGCTTGCGTACTTTTTGATCCGCCACACAAAAGCATGATGATGGTGTCGCCCTGTCTCGCGTAATAGATGCGATATCCAGGTCCATAGTCGATGCGAAGCTCCCAGACACCTTCCCCGCAAAATCTGCAATCGCCGAAACTGCCACGCCCAAGACGATTGATACGGCGCAGGATGCAGTTGCGGGTCACCCCCTCCATGTCTTCCAGCCACGTTCGCACGAGGTCGACGCCCCAGGGCGTTTGATAGTGGATGACTTCCATGTCGATATTCGCCTATAAGCGAAGAGTGATCAAGGGGCTCTTCGATGCCACATCCCAGTGGCAATGGGCCTTGCAGGCACAACGGGAACGGTACGCGACCAGGATGAGGATGGGCGGCGAATATCTAGGCTTTCACCAAGTTATGCCTTCGATCGAGCAGACCAGGCCCAGCACTCCAGCCCCTCACCGCACCAACGCCACCTCCAACTCCCGGCTATCCGCCCTGCCTCGATCATCGACCGCGCGTACGATGTACTTTCCCGAGCGCTGCGGATTCCATGCGATTGCGACGCCGGGTGTGCCGGTGCCGAGGTAGTCCTCGTCGATGAACCAATGCAGTCTTCTGACTTCGCTGTCGGCGTTCGCGGCGAGTGGGATCGATTCTGTTCCGATGCGCGTTGCACGCACCGTGTACGTCGCTGACGTCAAGGGTGAGGTGATGTGTGGTGGCGTGCCGTTCGGCGCGTCGCGTTGGCAGGTTGCCATCGGCGGTGGGCGTCGTCGCGGCATGCCGGCTTGGGCGAAGAGTTGCAGCAGGTCGGTCGGCCAGAATTCGTAGACTTCGCTGCGCGTGAGCGCGGGATCGTACGGCGGGCAAGCTTGCTGGCCGGTGCGCGTGTCGATGAAGACGCGTCGATGAATCTGGCTGATGCGGACGGGCGAGGTGCCGGGGATGTACCAGGTGCTCGATGTCTGTGGGCAGTCAGCGTTCGGCAGATCGCCTGAGGCGGTGCACACGTCGATGCGGGCGAGGTGCATGGGTTGGCGGAAGGCTGGCTCGACGAGTTTGGGATCGTTCGCGCTTATCGCATCGACGAGGCGGAAGAAGAGCGGCGCTGCGGCCTGCACGCCGACGAAGGCGGGATTGCCGTGGCCGTCGAAGTTGCCCACCCACACGATCATCACGTACGGGCCGAAGGTGCCTGCAGTCCATGCGTCGCGAAAGCCCCATGATGTGCCGGTTTTCCACGCCACTCTCACATTGCCTTGCTTGCGCGCGAACGGATCGTCGGGACGCGGCGCGCTTTTCAGCATTTCAAGCGTCATGTAGCTGGCTTCTTCCGACAGCAGGCGCGGACCTTGTGCTTGCGGCTCATCGACCAGGTACCGCAGCGGCGCGAGCCGGCCTCGATTGGCGAGCATGGAGTAGAGCGTGGCGGTTTCTTCCATCGTGATTTCGCCGCCGCCGAGTGCCAGCGCAAGTCCGTAGTGTTGTTCGCCGGCCATCTGCGCGATGCCTGCGCTTTTCAGGAATTGGTAGAAGCCGGGCTGCGCGAGCTGCGCCGACAGGGCAACGGCGGGAATATTGCGCGAACGGATGAGCGCGTCCGTCGCGGTGATGGGTCCGACGAAGCGGCCATCGAAGTTTTCCGGGCTGAACACGCCGAACGAAGTCGGCGCATCTTTCAGCACGGTGAGCGGGTGGATCAGTCCCTGATCGATGGCCAGCGCATAGATGAAAGGCTTCAGCGCCGAGCCCGGCGAGCGTTTCGCCAGCGTGCCGTTGACCTGGCCGGAGATCTGCGTGGAGCCGAAGTCCGCCGAGCCCACCATCGCACGCACGGAGGCGTCACGATAGTCGACGAGCAGCACGGCGGCGTTGTGGATGCCCGTGTTCTGGCGTTCGCGGATGTAATTGGAGAGGACGCGTTCGGTCAGTCGCTGGAGCGAGAGGTCGAGGGCAGTGCGGATCGCATGGGAGCGCCCTGGAATAGTGGACTGTGCTGCCAACACTCGATTGACGAAGTGCGGCGCAGCGAAAGGCAGATGGCTCAACCGGCCGTAGTGCAACGGCACGGATACATACTGATGCGACGACTCATCGCCGGGATGCGCTTCGAGCCAGCGCGCGAACAAGCGCTCACGGGCTGCGTGCAGCACGGCAGGCTCATCGTGATCCGGATCGCGCTGCGCGGGCGATTGGGGGATCAGCACCAGTGTCAGCGATTCGGCCAGACCGATGCGGTTCGCCGGCTTGCCGAAATAGATGAGGCTCGCCGTCGCGACGCCTTGCACGTTGCCACCGTACGGCACCAGGTTCACATGCGCTTCCAACAGGTCGCGCTTCGAGTAACACAGCTCCAGTTGCACGGCGCGGAAGATCTGTTCGAGTTTGCCGCCGACGGTGCGAGTGTTGAGTCCGTACAGGAGCCGCGCAAGTTGCATCGTGAGGGTCGATCCGCCAACTCGCGCGCCGCCCGAGTAGGTCGAGAACGCGGCACGAAGCAAGGACGCGGGATTGACGCCTGGGTGGCGATAGAAATGCCGATCCTCGTGCAGCAGCAGCGCTTCGATGAACTGCGGGGATATGTCTTCAAGCGGCGTCCAGAGGCGATACTGCTCGTCACGCGCGAGCGTGAGACGCAGCAGCCTGCCTTTCGAATCGAAGACGGCGGTGGAGGAGGGGATGCGCGCGGCGAGCGGTTCACGTGGCCAGTAGCGGATGACGAGGACGCACGCAAGCGTCGCGGCGAGTGCCGCGACAACCAGCGAAAGTCTTCGAAGGATGCGATTCATATTGGGCACGTAAACACGACACGTAGACACGTAGGTTGGGCTGAGTCTTCGAAGCCCAACAGTCAACGCCGCACCGAATGTTGGGCTTCGAAGACTCAGCCCAACCTACGCTTTCACCAACCTACGCCCTCATTCCTTTCTCGCTACCGTCAGTTTGCCTGATGTCGAGCGCGCCACGACGCTGCGGTCGTACATCGCTTCGCCGTAAGCCGGCGGTACGGTGTAGGTGCCGACGTTCGTCGCCTTGATGCGATACACGACTTCCTGCACTTCGCGGTTGGCGTTCACGTAGAACACGACGCGGTCCTCGCGCATGTCGGCGTAGTCGAGCATGGCTTTGGTGCCCGGCAGGCAGAGCTGGCATTGCCAGCCGCCGTTGCCGCCTGCCTCGCCCGTGTTCTCTTCGCTGCCTGATTCGATGAATGGTGTGGCTGCGGCCTGCGACGGCACGACCAGTTCGAAGCCGCCGGGTAGCAAGTCGACCAAGGCGACGCTGCCGATGTAGTCAGCCTTGATGCCGCGGAACTTCAGGTGCACGTCCACCTGCTGGCCCATCGTGAGTTGGGTGAGCGGCTTACCGGCTTCGTCGGTGTATTCGCGCAGCACCTCCATGCCTTGCTTGATGGATTCGCTCGGCGGTTTGCGGTCGAAGCCGGACTGCTCGGTGAGGTAGTAGGCCGTCAGCGCGGAATCATTGTCGAAGCGCAGCGCCGCAGCCTGGTCCGTGAACGGCGCCTTCGGGAATAGTCCCTGCGACAAAGCGAGGGGACGCGTCTGGCGATTCTTCAACACCTCCGCAACCGAGAGGTGTGCGTTCTCGCCCTGGGCGGCGCTTGCATAAGCATCCAGCGCTAGCAATGTCGTGCCGGCCGACAAGGAATGGTAGTAGCCCTCCGAGACCCGCTTCGCCAGTGTCGTCAGCATTTCCGGCGGCACGCGCGACAATCTTTCGGGGAAGTGCCGGGCGATCACGAACAGCAGCAGCGCGTCGCGCGTCATCGGGTCGTAGTAGGTTTCCTCGCCGGTCGTGGCGAGGAAGCGTATCGGCGCGATCAATTGCTCGGCGTCGCGATCCTGCTTCATCAGGTCGAGGGCGCCGGCCAGCCACGCGGCGGCCAGATCCTGTTCCCATTGATTCTTATAGCGCGCGGTCAGACGTTTGCGCTGCGCGGCGATTTCTGCGGACGTGCGCTGGCCTTGGCGGGTCAGCAGGTAGATCGCGTAGGCGCTCTGACGTTCGTCGGTGAGATTGTTGCCGTCGCGCGCCGCAATCTCGCGCAGGTAATTGTTGCCGCTCGCCGTGAGGTCGGCCGGAATCGGCTCGCCGCGTTCCGCCGCTTCGAGCAGCAGATGCTGCGCGTACAGCGACACGAACTCGACCACCTGCGAGCTGCCGGGCCACAGCCGGTACGCACCCGCATCGTTCTGGCGCGAACGCAATTCGCCGATCAGGCCGGCGATGTCGGCGCCGGGTTCGGCGCGCACGTAGCCGAACTCGGGCCGCGACGACAACAGCACCGCGGGCATCGCCTGGCTTACGATCTGCTCGGTACATGCGTAAGGATAGTTGGCGAGATAGCTGACGAAGCCATGAGCGAACTGCAGCGGCAGCACTGAAACGCCGGTTTCCAGGCGACGATGCTGCGGATACAGCGTGCGGTTGACGGGCACGTCGCGATCACCCTTGGGCAGCACGCCGGCCTGCAGCTGCACCATATAAGGCGTCGCGGGGCGGATGCTGAGATCGATCTGGCGCCGACCCATGCCGACTGGGCCGCCCTGAATTTGTCCGACTTGGGTTTGCCCGGCTTGGGTTTGCGCAGTGAAGGTCATGTTGCTGGGGCCCAGTTCATCGCGGGCACGCAGGCGGAAGCGCGCCGAGCTTTCATGGCCTTCCGCAATCGTCACTGACTGCTGCGCGTCGCCGATGATTTCGAGGCCGCGCTGCGTCGCGATCGCCACAGCGATTTTCGCGTTCGCACCCGAGCCTGCCACGTTGTTCGCAACGCCGACGCTGACGTCGAACTCGTCGCCCGGCGTCACCGTCGTCGGCGCGTTCGGCGAGAGCACGAAGTCGCCGCGCACCAGCGTGCGGCCGTCGTACACGCCGATGCGGTCGTCGGCGACCGCGACGGCGAACACGCGCAACGTGCCGTTGAAATAGTCCGGCACGGTGTACTGCGCCTCGCGCACCGCCGCATCGGCGTCGAGAATTCCCGACCAGAATGCCACCGGCTTCTCGCCTTTGCGCCGGAACGGATTCAAGTGCTTGCCGAGCAGCCCTTCCGCGTCGCCGCCCGGAGCGGCGGACAGCCCGAGATGGCGGAACTCCGGCAGGATCAGGTCGAGAATCTGCGTCGTCGACACTTCGAGCGCGCGCTTCTGGAAGAAGTGGCCGAGCGGATCGGGCGTCTTGTAGTTCGCAACTTGCAGAATGCCTTCGTCCACGGCGAACAGTACGATGCGTGACGGGCGCTCGGTGCTGTAGCGCAGCTTCACGGTGTCGCCCGGCTTCACCAGCGCAGGATGCTCGACCTTCACGGCGTTGCGGCGCGCATCGACGTCGATGGAGAACGACTGCACGCCATACGACAGCGGGCTGGTGTAGATCTCCGCCGAACCCGGATCGCGCACGAACGTCACCGCGACGTAAGCGTTGCCTTCGAGGCCCGCTGGCAGCGTGATTTTTTGCACCGTGCTGCTGGTGGTCGTCTTGAACCAGCGATACGCGTACACGCGCTCGCGCTCGATGGTGATGAGCCCGGCGCCTTCGTACGGGGCCCGGATCGAAACTTCGACATCCTCGCCCGGCGCGTAGTCTTTCTTCGACAGTATCAGCTCCAGCTCGGCGTTCTTTTCCATCGCGCGCGTGACGTTGCCTTCGCCCGCGACTTGATAGTCGACGCGCGCCAGCTGCTGTCCTGCTGCGTCGCGCACCACATACGCGAAATTACCCGGCACATCGCTGTTCAATTTCAAGGCGTACCCGGCGGCGGGAATCGTCAGCGCGGTTTCTTCCAGCGGCGACTCCTTGCGTCGCGATTCGTATTTGTAGGTGCCGTTGGGCTGGCGCATGAGCACCGACACATAGCGCGTTTCCAGGCGCAGCAGCTGCATGCCTTCCGCCTTGGTGCGCCGCGCTTGCGGATCGATGGCGATGAAGTCCACGACGCGCGGTGCGCCTTTGGCGAGATACGCCAGATCGCCGTCCGCTTTGTAGCCGACCAGGTACGGCATGTTGGAAACGATTTGCGCCGCCTCGGCGGTGACGCCGCGGCCGCCGTCGGCTTCAAAGCCCTGCACGACCATGTGCAATCGGTACGTGGCGCGCGCGAAGCGCTGCAGGTTCAACGCCAGCGTCGCATCGCCCTTGCCGTCCGTCTGCGCATCCGCGAGCGGTTCGCTGAAACCTTCACGCGCGTACTGCGGATCGTAGAACTGGTAGTCGGGGAAATTGCGGAACGACGGGAACGTCGGGCTCAATGTCATCTGGGCGACGATGCGGCGAGTTTCGGCCGGCGTGCCGAACAGATTTTCGAGGTGGATTCTTGCCTCGAGGTTCTCGGGCGACACCCAGCCGTCGGCGGATTGCGTCGAGAAGCCCGCAGTCATGCGCAGGCGGTCGGGCTGAAAGTCGCGCACCTGCACCGTCGTCGAACCGATGAGGTCGCCATAGTTCTGGTTGCGCACGACGGAGATCGCCAGCGTGTACGTGCCGGTGGGTGAAGCCTCTTTGGTCTGGTGCTTGATCTCGCCGAAGCCCGCCGCGCCGGGCGCGAAGGTTTCGCGGCGGATCACGGTGCCGCGCGGATCGGTGATTTCCAGGCGCAGCGGCAAGCCCTCGAATTTGCGGTTCCAGTCCTGGCTGCGAACGATCGCGGCCGCATGAATCTCCTCGCCTGGGCGATAGATGCCGCGATCCGAGAACAGATAGGCCGCGAGCGCGCCGCGATCCGCATTGCTTTCCACGCCGCCCACCTCGAAGCGCGACAGGTCGAGCGTGCGGCCGCGCTCGTCCAGCGGCAGGAACGAACTGTCGCCGCCGCGCCGCGCGAGATACATCACCGGCTGGCGTTCGCGCGTGAAACTCTTCAGTTCGGGGAAGTGGACATGGCCTGCGGCGTCCGTCGTCTCGGTGAGCACCGGCAGGCCGTTGCGGCCGATGACGTCCACGCTGACGCCCGCGAGCGGTGCGCCGTTGGCAATCGACTGCACGAACACGTCCTGCGCGCCGTCGATCGCGCGCTTCACGACGAGGCCGAGATCGGTGACGACGATCAGGCGCGCATCGTTCAGCGTGCCACGCCGCGCGGCGTTCCATTCGTCGCCGGTGTACTCCAGCGCGCGGTCCGCGTCGGCGTTCCAGCCCTGCACGCGCAGCATGAAGATGCCGCGCCGATCGCCGGCCTGGCTGTCGAGGCCGGTCTGGTTGTCGAGATAGTCGCCGAGATCGAGTGCCTCGTATTGCGGTTTGCCCGGGTCCACCTTCGGCAGGCGCACCGTTTTCACGAAGCGCTCGGTGAGGTTCGCGGCATCGAAGTTCCAGGCGTTGAACGTCGGCGTGCCGAAGCTGCCGTTGGTCTGCGTGACCAGGTGCTGCAACTGCCGCGGCAGCAGGCGTCCCACTTCGATGCGCAGCGCAGGCACGTTGCGCGCGAACAGCGACAGCGTCTTCTCTCCCGACATCGACAGCAGCGAGCCTTGGTGCAGGATGCTCAGCTCGCGCGGGAATTCCGGCACCAGGATGATGCGTTCGAGCGTGTCGCCGAGCACGTAGCCGCCGAAAGACTTCAACCCCGCATCGATGCGCACGTAAATCTGCCGGCCGGGATCGGCGGTGTAGCGGAAGCTGTGCAGTTCGTAGTGCTCGCGCTCGCCGGGAATCTGCGTGAGCGGCAGCCTGGTGTTGGCGTTGAGCGCTGCGGCGCGGAAATTAGCTTCGTTCCAGAAGAACGGCCGGCCGGGCTGGCTACGTTCGAATGCGGCCTGCACCTTAGGATCGGGATGCTGGAGCGGCAGCAGCCACGCACTCACTTTCTTCGGCAGCTCGGTTTCCAGCACCGAGAACGATGTGTTGACCAGCATCACCTGGTTGGGTTCGTTGCGTTCGTCGCGCACCAGGTCCAGCGCAATGTCGCCGATCTTCAGGCTGTTCAGTCCGGGCACCAGCACGTCGGTGTCGAGTTCGGCCTGCGTCGCATTGCCGCCGCGGCCCGAGTGCACGCCCGGGGTGATCGTTATTTGCAGGCGGCCGGCTTTCGGCGGCACTTCGAGCTGCGCCGAATGCACGTACGCGTTGAGCTTCAGCTTGTCGTAGACGATGGTGTACGCGGGCGGAGTCAGTTCCTTTTCGATCTTGTCGGTGACGCGATCGAACATGCGCAGGCGCACTCGCTTCTCGAAGCTCTCCGGATCGACCGGATGCGAGAAGGCGAGCGTGGCGACGACTTTCTTGTTGCTCGCGACGACCGGATCCTGGTGAAACTCAGTGGCCGCGATCTTCGCGATGAAAGCCGGCGTGTCGAACTTGAACTCGTATTCCTTCAAGCGGATCTGCTCGGCGGCGAAGCGGCGCTTGTCCAATTGCACCGCGATGTGCGCGCCGACGGGCCAATCGGCGGCGGGCTGGAAGCGCAGAATCTTGTCGTCGTCCCACGTCCATTGGCCGGCAAGATCCGGGCTCATCGAGATGCCGGCCTTGGCTGCGTCCACCGGATGGCCGGCGAACTCCAGCGGCGCGGCCGAGGCCTCGAACTGGACGATGAGCGGATTCGGCTGGCCCGGCGGCTCGCACGCATAACACGTGACTGCGGGCGCGTTGACGGCGTAGGCCACTTCCACCGGCTTGGGACGGTTCTCGTACCACTGCCACAGAAAATAGCCAGCTGCGAGAATTGCGACGCTGCCAGCGGCAATACCCGCGGCGCGCGCCGGCGAACGCCGCACTGCTGCGTTGAGTTCGTGGGCGCCGCGGCGCGTGCGGGTGGCGGCTTGAGTGAGCCACGCCGGCTGCTGCCAGCTTATCTGGCCGAAGATCGCACGGACGCCGCGGCCCACCGCGCGTGCCGTTCGCGCGCCCAACTCTTGAATCGAAGCCATGCATCACTCCCCGCCGCTGCTTTCCCATCCGCAGCTTGGCGGGCAATTGTGCAGGAATGGCGCGGCGATTGTGGCAAAGCCATGGCGCCCGGCGCGGGCGGCTGGGGTATCCTTGCGCGCGGGCGAAATGTACTGAGTTGAATTTTTACCCCGTCGGTGCGGTCATAAGCCGTCGCAGCCCCACGCCCCTGCCATGCGCCGCGCTGGCGCCGAACTGTCGTCAAAAGGCCTGTATACGTGTCAAACCGATCTGCCAGATTGCTGCTTTCCTGCCTGCTCCTGCCGCTGTTGAGCGCCTGCGGAGGCGGCAACAAGCCGTGCGTCGATCCCGAGGATCCCTATCTGAGTGCGCGCACCAACGCGCCGCTGCGCGTGCCTGACGGCATGACGACGCCGGACCGCTCGGCGGCGCTGGTGGTACCGGATGCGGGCGCGTCCACCGCGGCGCCCGCCACTCGCACCCAACGCAGCGGCTGTCTTGCCGAGGCGCCGTCCTATTTCCGTTCCGCCGGGACGGTGGCGCGCTCGCCTGAAGAAGTGGTCGCGAGCTGGGCGCAGGCATGGGCGCATCGCGAGGCGGATGCGGTGATCGAGCTGTACTCGACCACGTTCGTCGCGCCCACCGATTCCTCCGGCAGCGCCGCATGGCTGCAGCAGCGCCACGAACAGGTGGCGACGGGTCCGGTGCCGGACTCGATGATCGAAGGGCTGAAGATCGACCAGGTCAGCGGCGACAAGCGCGTCGCGACATTCAAGCAGCACTTCGGCACGAACATCTTGAACAAGGAGCTGACGCTGATCCGCGAAAGCGGTTCCTGGCGCATCGTTGCGGAAAAAGTATGGTGAGTGTGCGAAGGCACCGTACGCTGCTTCTACGCTGCATCTATCCTGGCGCCGCAGCGATGCTATTGATTGAATGACCTGGGTGGTAGCGCCTTGATTGCAGCTTTTACATGAAATCATCGTCACGCACGTCGGCCATCGCCAGCTCCATTCCCCTGCGTCGCGGCGCGGTGCGTGACGCGATCATCGATAGGCTCGAACGCTCGCTGGGCAAATCCCTCGCCGGCGCCACGCGGCGCGATCTGTACGACGCGCTTGCCATCGCGGTGCGCGAAGAACTCGCCGAAGGATGGATCGCCACGCGCACGCGTGTCGCGCAGGCGCAGGTCAAGCGCGTGTGCTACCTGTCGATGGAATTCCTGCTCGGCCGCAGCCTCATCAATGCGCTGTCGGCTTTCGAGGATGGCTTGATCGACGAAGTGCGCCAGACGCTGGAATCGTTCGGTCACGACCTCGAACAGATCGCTGCCGAGGAAGAAGATCCCGGCCTCGGCAATGGCGGCCTCGGCCGGCTTGCCGCCTGCTTTCTCGACTCGCTCGCGACGCTGGGCTACGCCGCCACCGGCTACGGCATTCGCTACGATTACGGAATTTTCATGCAGGTCATCGGCGAGGACGGCGCACAGCGCGAAGTGGCGAGTTCGTGGCTGGGCTTCCAGAATTTCTGGGAGAGCGGCCGCGGCGGCATCCGCTACCGCGTGCGCTTTGGCGGCCAGTGCCGCGCCAGTCGCGACGCCACGGGCCGCATCCGCTACGAATGGGTGGACACGCGCGATGTCTGGGCGGTTGCGTACGACCTGCTTATTCCCGGCAATCGCAGCCCCACTGTGAATCATCTGCGCCTGTGGTCGGGCCGCGCCGTGACGCCGTTCAAGATCGATGACTTCAATCACGGCAACTATGCCGCTGCCGTCGAAGACCAGGTCGATGCGAAGAACCTGTCGCGCGTGCTGTATCCGGACGACTCCACGCCGCAGGGCAAGGAGCTGCGCTTTCGCCAGCAGTATTTCTGCGTCAGCGCGTCCCTGCAGGACATCCTTGCGCAGTTCACTTCCGAGGATCGCCAGTTCAGCGAACTGGCGGACGCCATCTCGATGCAGTTGAACGACACCCATCCGGCGCTGACCATCGTCGAGCTGATGCGCCTGCTGATCGATGACTATCACCTGGAATGGGCCGACGCCTGGAGCACGACGTGCAAGGTGTGCAGCTACACCAATCACACGCTGCTGCCCGAAGCGCTGGAGACCTGGCCGGTGTCGTTCTTCGAGCGCCTGCTGCCGCGCCATCTGCAGATCGTCTACCAGATCAACCGCGATTTCCTCGAAGCCGTCAGCGCGCGCTATCCGCAGGATCTGGAGCGCCGCCGCCGCATGTCGCTGATCGGCGAGGAAGGCGACCGCCGCGTGCGCATGGCCTACCTGTCCGTCGTCGGCAGCCACAAGGTCAACGGCGTCGCGAAGCTGCATTCGCGACTGATGCGCGCCACGATTTTCGCCGACTTCGCGCAGATGTGGCCGGAGCGCTTCACCAACGTCACCAACGGCATAGCAGTGCGCCGCTGGCTGAAGCAGGCGAACCCCGGCTTTGCGCAGCTCATCACCGAGAAGCTCGGTTCGGCCTGGGAAAACGACCTGGAAGACCTGGAGCGCCTGAAATACGCGGTCGACGACGCGCAGTTCCGCCAGCGCTTCCACGACATCAAGCGCGCCAACAAGCAGCGCCTGGCCAAGACCATCGAGATGCTGCTCGGCACGCAGGTCAGCGTCGATGCGATGTTCGACGTGCAGGTGAAGCGCATCCACGAGTACAAGCGGCAACTGCTGAACGTGCTTTATGTGGTGGTGCGCTACCTGCGCATCATCGACAACCCGACGGCGAGCATCGTGCCGCGCGTCGTCATCATCGCCGGCAAGGCCGCGCCCGGGTATCTGATGGCGAAGGCCGTCATCAAGCTCATCAACAACATCGCCAAGGTCATCAACAACGATCCGCGCGTCGGCGACAAGCTCAAGCTGTGTTTCCTGCCCGACTACGACGTGTCGCTCGCGCAGGAGATCATGCCCGCGGCCGACCTGTCGGAACAGATATCGACAGCCGGCATGGAAGCTTCCGGCACAGGCAACATGAAGCTGTCGCTCAACGGCGCGCTGACCATCGGCACGCTCGACGGCGCGAACGTGGAGATCCGCGACGCGGTGGGCGCGGACAATATTTTCATATTCGGCATGACGGCGGAAGAAGTCGTGGCGTGCCGCGCGCAGGGCTATTCGCCCGCGCACGTGGTAGCGCAGATCCCCGAACTGAAACGTGCCATCGAGGTACTGGCCTCGGGCCATTTCACGCCGGATAACATTTCCGATTCGCAGTCCGTGATCGACCGGCTGCTCAGCGACGGCGAACACTTCCTGGTGCTGGCCGACTTCGCTGCGTACATGGCGGCGCAGGACCGCGTGGACGCGCTGTTCCGCACGCAGGACGAGTGGACGCGCAAGTCCGTCATCAACGCGCTCAGCATGGGGCCTTTCTCGTCGGATCGCAGCATTCGCGAATACGCGGATACGATCTGGGGAATCAAGCCGGTGATCTGACGTCGGCTGTGCTTGCGG
>Ga0307509_10005584_pt1 | contig 17426 bp, 10 predicted proteins | sample 10_EM_MG_FD_202245 | JGI IMG/M metagenome (GOLD analysis project Ga0307509, IMG submission 202245) | Populus trichocarpa ectomycorrhiza microbial communities from riparian zone in the Pacific Northwest, United States - 10_EM | ecosystem: Host-associated > Plants > Roots > Unclassified | place...
ATCATCTAGCATAAAAATCTGACTTGAATCTTCCTCGTGGGATCGACCCCTTGCTTGCTCTATACTATCTTGTGTGTTGTGTTTGAAGCTAGGGTAATTAATTTGTGCGACCGCGACATCGCAACACACACCAAAAAGAAACACAACAACAATGTGAGAAAAACAAACTAATCAACCTTTACATACAAGAACATTCAAACCAATGGATTCATTTTCACTAGGAAAATTATCAAATTAAGCTTTCAAACGATGTCCATTTACCTTATAAACATTGCCATTCTTTGGATTCTCAATATCACAGGCCCCATATGGATACACATGTTTCACAATAAAAGGACCTCTCCATCTTGATCTTAGCTTTTCAGGAAATAAGTGGAGTCGAGAATTATAAAGCAAAACTTTTTGACCAACATTGAATTCTTTACAATATTTAAAAGTTTTTGGTGCCGTTGCTGGGGAAAGGTAAATTACTGTATAAATTATATATTTTATTTTATTGTCTTTTCTTTTCTTTCCTTTTATCTAACTTTTGTTTCTTTTGTTTTGTTTCTTTTTTTTTTCTTTTCTTCCATTTTATTCTCTTCCTACAAGTGCATGAGAGTTTGGTCACGTACATTAAGTGGTAGACTTTGTAGTGTATTCTCATCATTTTAGAAAATATGACTTTGTAGTGTATCCTCATCACGTACAATACCAACACTAGCCCCTGCAATTATAGATGCATTCACCAATGAATCTCATAAGATAAAATTATCTAATGATATTGATAAGGATAAGATGAAAATATTGGAAGCTAAAATAAGGGCTATTGATGGAGTAGATTTGTATAATCCCGTGCAAGCTGCATAAATGTGTCTAGTCTTGAATGGGTGTACTAAAGAAGTTTTGTGTTCCTAATTTCATCAAGTACACTGAAACCCAATGCCTTGTCACTTATCTCAAGTCTTATTCTAACAAAATAGCAGAAGTAGTGCATAATGAAAAATTTCTAACGCATTTTTTTCAGGATAGTTTGAGCGGAGCTGCGCTAAGCTGATATATGAGACTAAATAACACAAAGATTCAAAGATAAAAAGATCTAAAGGACACTTTGACCTCAGATAAAACTAGGTTGTCTCATCTAGAGAAGGATGACAAAGAAAGTATGAGAGAGTATGCTAAAAAATAGAGGGATTTGTCTGCACAGGTACATCCTCTATTTTTATATTAGAAGATGGTTACCTTATTTGCAAATACATTTAAAGCGATATACTGTGATCATATGATGAGTAATTTGACACATCAATTCACTAACGTTGTGACCATGGCTAAGTGTATAGAGCAAGGGATAAGGATGATAAAATTTCTGTGTCCACTAAGAAAAAAAGGCTTTAGAAGGAAGAAAAAGGATGTTGATCACATTAAGGGTGGCTACAAAGGTAAGAAAAACCACTTCCTAAACTACAACCCCCCATTCTTTTCATCTTAGATTGCCAACATCAATTTTAACTCTTCATTTCCCACCAAAAAACCTGAGATTCAAACCAACCAAGTCAATAACCAAACCAAAAACATGCTAAAGAATCCAAGAACAGTTAACCTTGTTACCATTACGCCTGAATGAGATGTACTAAAAGCTACTACGCATCAGACAGGTAGCTCCGGTATCGCTCGCACCTCTGCAGCTACCATTTCATAACTGGTATAAGTCAGACCTTACATGTGAGTACATGATGGTGTTACAGGACATAACATTCATACTTGCAATGTCTTCAAGAAAAATCTCCTGCAATTAATTAAAGTCAGATGGATAATATTTGAGGAGACCTTGAATGTAAATAAAAACCCTACACCCAATCATGCCTCGAGTAGTGGGTCAGTAAATGCACTAGAGGTAGAAGACCCAGTAAGCTTAAAGGTGTCATTGGGTAGAGTTTATAAATTGTTGGTGAAAACCGGGTACAAGAAGGACAATTGTGAAAAGGGACTAATAAGAAAGAATTTCTACAAGTATCACTATGGAAAACGCCATACGATTAATCAATGCAAAGGTTTTTGCAATGAGGTGATACAAATGTTGAGTCATTGAACTTTTAAACTTGAGGGTGAAATAGACAGAGAAGTGTCCATGGTATATGAAAGGAGGTATGTTAGGTACAATTCACTGCAGAAGGATTACCCAAACTAATTTTGTCAAAACCTACAGTGGCAGGTAAGGGAAACTACAATACCTTACCGTATAACTATAGGTACTCCTTTCAAAACATGTAACCAGTGCTTATTTTCGAAGTTGAAGTTGTGATACGTACCAAGTTAGGTTCAAATTTGGTCTTAAAATGTTTACTGACCAGTTTTGCAAGACCAAACATATCTCTTAAGTCGCACATCAAAACAAGCTGAAATTTACAAGAAGATACTGGACACATGTAAATATATTTTGTTAATTATTAAGGTGAAATGAAGTTCAGGAACATATTATTTCATAGGGTCAAAGTTACTAGCAAATCTTGTCAAATTTATTAGATTAGACCTTTGTGCACTATTTGTGACATATCTGGAGCTACAAGTGGAATTTTGCTTCGATTCTAATTGTTATGGAAACTAGACATCTTAAGGTTTCCAACGATATATAGTAGACCCATTAATTCATTTAGACAAGAGAGAACAACATGTTTGAATTCAGCACTAAAAATCAGCCAAGAATGTGTGAAAATTAGAGACTCAGGCTGGATGAAGGAATTTTGGCATGAAGATTCTGTTTTTATAATCCTATTTTATTTATTTATTTAATATTGAGTATTTATTTCTTAATTTGGGTTTTTTCTGGCCCACTAAATATTGTTTAAAGGTTTATTTCATTATTGGACTTATGTTAGTTGATTACTAGTTTAGACCCATTAGCTTGCAACCGAAAAGGGATCCATTAGGGTAAGTTAGATGAAACTATATTATGTTTTTTTAGCTATAAATCTCAGCAGTAATTTGGAGGATGAACATGATTTTTTCTTTTATTTGTTTGTGGCAAAACAACATTTCTTTACAGGGGGTAAAGATCGTACACTGACATATCAAAGATTAATTGGTTTCGTGGCATCATTTGCATACTTAGAGTTCTTAGATAAAAGGTTATCTTTGGGTCCAAGTACTTTTTAAATACCTTTGGTTCTTAGGTACATGGTTACCTCTAGGTCAAGGTTTTATCAAATCTGATTTTTGGTTTTCCAGGTTGTTATTTACTTTATTAGGGGGTCACTTGACCACATAATCAAGAGCATCACATCAAGTTAAAGGCCTAACTCATAGCAAAAGATGCTTTAGTCCATAAGAACTTGAGAAATAAAAGAAAGCAAAGAGGAAATAGGTAGTTGACCTAACCGAGGAGGTGAACAAACCCGTCTCTAAAGAAGAGACCAGTGATTTCCTAAAATTGATGAAACACATCGAATACAGTGTTGTTAAGTAGCTTAAGAAGACTCTTGTTAGAATATCATTACTGACATTGATTTTGAGCTCCGAGCCACATAAAAAGGCCATGTAAAAAGTGCTAAATGAAACATATATGTCTTAGAATATCAACCAAGAAACTATGGAGCACCTAATAGGGGAGGATCCAGGCTGTAAATTATGTATACTTCACCGAGGATGAGTTAGATCCTGATGGTACTGATATAATAAGCCACTATATATCATAATACGATGTAAAGACATCCTCATCAAGAAAGTACTAGTTGATAAGGTTCTACAGTGAATGTGCTGCCCAGACACATGTTAAAAGGAATGCCCATCAATGAGTCACACATGAGACCCAATACCATGATGACGAGAACATATGATGGCTTATCGAGACAGATAATTGGGACCCTGAAAATGAAATTGTACGTGGGGCCATAAATGTTCCTAGTAACGTTGCAGGTGATGAATATCTATCCATCTTACAACATATTGTTAGAAAGACCATGGATCCATGCAGCTGGAATAATAGCCTCCTCATTATACCAATGCTTGAAATATATTATGAATAAGGTGCTAATAATTATTAAGGTTGAAGAGATAGTTTCCATGATCAAGAATGTGATCATACCATTCATTGAGGTGAAAGATTATAGATATGGGAACATTCATGCTTTTGAAATCATGAATATTGAATGGGTTCTTAAGGGTGCGGTGTTGAGAAAAACAAAAGTTTCGGAAGCTGCAAGGATGGCTTCTATTTTTTTTTGAAGCATGGGGTTCCTTTCCAGTATGATCCTATAACTAGGATGCATGAGCGAGTCAGTTTGATGAAATTTGAATGTGTGGACCAGAGATTTGGTCTCGAGTGTAAGCCTAAGAGAGATGACTATAGGTGGGTCGTTAATCGCAAAAGGGAAGCTAGAATGGTGAAGATTAAAGGAGACGAGCTTGAAGAGGAAGGGCTTGCCATCCCGCCACTCCAAACAACCTTTCCAAGGTTTGTGGAGGTGATCAGATCTGGCATGGAAGACCTCCATATTAGTGCTTTGGAATGTCAAGATAAGGAATCGGTTGAGAAAATGAAGGTCAAAGCAAAAGATGAGATGTTGCCACAACTATTTGTGCACACCGTTGATGATGTCTTTGCAAAAGCCTTTGTGAAGAAGTTAGCTAAGGGAGAGGCATACTAGAATTAGAAGATGGAGCCTACTCTTATTGTGTCAAAAAAGAACTGTGAAAGTTTTATACCCTCACGAATCCACTGTATCAAGATTTTACTAGGTTGGTGAAAAATTATGAGAAAACCTGGAAACTCGTTAGTGAAGAGTTATAAGTTATAAATTTGGGCACTGAACAAGAAAAGAAAGAAATGAAAATTTGGTACCCTTATTATAGCTGAGGAAAAAGATGACCTAATCTCTTTGTTACATGAATATGCGAATATCTTTGCCTGGACATATGCAAATATGTCTGGTTTAGACACCGACATAGTAGTACAAAGAATTCCCTTAGTGGAAAGAAGTAAGCCAGTTAAACAGAAGACCAGACAAATATGCCTAGATATGCTTCTTAAGGTGAAGGTGGAAATACAAAATAGTGGGGTACAGGATTCCTAAATATGGTCCATTATCCTCAATAGGTGGCTAATATAGTTGCAGTTACCAAGAAGGATGACAGGATCAGGGTGTGTGTGGATTATAGAGACTTGACAGAGCAAGTTTGAAGGACGACTTTCCTCTACCTCACATAAAGATCTTAATCGACAATGCTGCGAAGAGTGCATATGCTCATTCATGGATGGGTTCTTGGGATATAACTAGATTAGAATGGCAGAGAAAGACAAGGAGAAAACTACATTTTTCATGTCTTGGGGAACCTTTTGCTATAAAGTGATCTCGTTAGGATTGAGGAATGTTGACGCCACGTATCAGAGAGCAATGATCATTTTGTTTCATGACATAATACACCGAAAAGTGAAAGTTTTTGTGGATGATATACTTGCCAGATTAAAGAAAGAACATGAGCAATTATTGAGGAAATTTTTTGTAAGGCTGTAGAAATTACGATTAAGATTGAATCCTGTGAAGTGCTTATATGGGGTAAGGACCACAAAACTGTTGGGTTTTGGGATATGTCGGCGCCTAAGATGGAGAAAGAAGAAAGAAGTTTTCTTGGGCGTTTGAACTACATAGCCTTGTTCATATCTTAGCTCACAATAAGTGCGAGTTGATTTTTTGTTTACTTAGAAAGAACAATCTCAAGTTATGGGACATTGATTGCTAATAAACCTTGACAAGATCAAAAGGTATTTGCAAAACTTGTCATTGATAATGCCTTTTACACTAGGAATACCCCTGATCATTGTTATCAAATCGCGAGGTGAGTCGTAAAATCATGTGATTTTACGAGTCAACATGTATATAACGTGTGAAATAGGGTTAAAAACTCGAAATCGGTCAAACTTGCTCCAAATCGGTCAAACTCGTTCAAAATCGGTCAAACCGGACTGATTTCACAAGTTTGACCAAAGTTAAAAAAATTGCTGACTCCTTGAGTCTTTGTCCTTGAACCCTAACTCCCCCGACACTCCACCCACAGTCCCCACCCCCAGTATCCTCTTTTCCCTTTGCCCAAATCTTCTCAAATTCTCAACCCTAGCGACTAACACCAGCAGGCAACAGCGCAGCTGATTCCATAGTGGTTTAATCTTCATTCTCCACTCTCCACAATGGTTTAATTCTTGCCCAACAACCCCACTTCCACTCTCCACTCACCAGCAGCGCAGAGATTAATCTTCATTTTTATTTTACTTCGTTACCTCTGATATGATTGTCTCCACTTTTCATGACGCTGCAATAAGGCTGAAAAAGAGTGGGAATGGGGAGGGAAGACAAGAAAAGGAAACCCAACAAATAATTCCTCTTTTGCTCTTTTTTATTTATTTGTTAATCTATCAATTCTTCCACCCGCTGGAGTGGCTTCCTTTTAATGTATTATGCAACTTATAGCTCATTGCAGTCATGGCATTTTTAGTGTGCATTAAACCCAGAACTTAACTTTATAAGAAATGAAGTGCTAATTTTATTAGATCTCTTACATCTGTGTTATTGACACTACCAAATCAATAGAAAAAAATCACTTTACTATTTTCTAATAGGCCATTTGATGATAATTTCTATATGATTTTTTTTCTTCTGAAAACAGGATTTCCTAAGTGTTTACTCTACTGTTTATGACCCTTTCTATTTTTCTGGTTAGAATTGATCTAGATGAAATGTTATGTACTTGTAGGTTGTTGCACCAGCTGTGTTGTACGTGTTAAATCAGGACAACTTAGACAGCCAGAAGCTTTAGCGATCTCTGCTGAGATGAAGTTGAAGGTTTGTGCCCTTTATTTCAGATTTTTTTTTTAATTTTTTTTTATCACAGTGACATAACTTCTCAATATTACCTATAATTTAGGTTTATGGACATTGTACTCTAGGGACCTTATAGAAGGGGCAGAGTTCTGAAGCTTCACTTTATACCAACTATATGCATAATTGTCTAGAGGCAACAACTTAAATCTTGTTTAGTGGACGAGTTAAGGATGAAAAAAAGACAATGATAATTGAATTATATTGTATAGAGGCAACAACTTATATGTGGTTCTGAAAACTGGCAATGAGGTTGTATTTAGTTTACATGACACACCAACAGATTGTTTGTTTTAGGTTTGTTAATTTTTAGTTAATGAAATTCTATGGACATAATTGAATTATATTGTGTTTTTAAGTTATTTAAATCATGTATGAATTTTTATTTCAATTATGTATTTTAAGGTGTTTGGACATTTGTATTATTTATTTCACTTTTATTTTAATTATGTTATATTATTATTTACTACTTGATTGGAATTGTCAATATATAATTAGTTAAAATATTTTACTTGTGATTTTACAATCTGAGTTTATATTGTATATTCTGTGTCGTGTCAAAAAAACGTTTTTGACAACCTTGCTCCTATCCTATATTTGACGGTGACAAAATAGCCATGAGATGTATGTTGGGCCAGCACGATGAGTCGGGGAGAACGAACAAGCTATCTACTACTTGAGCAAGAAGTGAGACCAATGTATGCTGCCATCAAAAGACTATGTTCTGACTTGGTTTGGAGCACGAAAAGGCTTAGGCAATATATGTTGTACTGCACAACTTGGTTGATCTCAAAACTGGATCCATTTAAATACATTTGTGAAAATCCTTACTTGTCAAGTCGAATAGTAAGATGGAAAGTGTTGTTAGCAGAATACGACATTGTTTATATGATAAGAAAGGTTGCAAGAGAAAGTACAATTGCTGACAATCTAACAAATTATGCCGTAGAAGATTATGAGCCACTAAATTTGACCTTCCTAATAAAGATGTGCTAATAGTTAAAGATGACGGTGAGATGAATTATTGGTGGACCATGTACTTTGATGGAGCGATGAATATATTAGGAAATGAGGTTGGAGTAGTGATAATTTTCCTGTTAGAAAAATAACCTATTTCGGTGAGGTTGCAATTTGAATTCACTAATAATACAACCGAGTATGAAACTTGCATCATTGGTCTAGAAGCTGCTTTAGAGCTAAAAGTTGGAAAACTTGATGTTTATAAAGCTATATCTACCAAGTTAAGGGAGAATGGCAAACCAAAGATGAGAAGTTGAAGTTTTATAAGGATTATCTCTCAAAGTTAACAAATGAGTTTGAGGAGATAAAATTCACTCATATAAGTAGAGATAAAAATCAGTTTGTTGATGCTTTGACAACCCTAGCTTCGATGACACAAATAAATATTGGAAGCAGGATCCAACCAATAAGCATTGAAATCATAAATCTTCAAGCTCACTACTGTTCACTAGATGAGTCACCAAATGACATTAAGAGGTTTATCCAGCACCGAGAATATCCTTTAGGAGCCTCCAAGACAGATGAAAAGACTTTAAGGAGAATTTTGATGGATCATTACTTGGATGTAGATGTCCTATATAAAAGGTTATTTGACAGAACTTTACTCAGGTGTCTGAATGAGAAAGAGGTTATGCAAGCGTTACAAGAAATCTAGGAGGGGATTTGTGTCACTCATGCTAACAAACATACAATGGTAAGACAAATGCAAAGATCTGGGTACTTCTGGTTGACTATAGAGAGGGACTATATAGACCTTGTCAAAAAATTCCATAAGTGTCAGATACGTGGAGACAAGATAAATGCACTTATGATATTGCTATTCAATATAACCTTGCATTAACCTTTTGATATGTGGGGATTGGATGTTACAGGACCAATCAATTTGAAGGCCAATAATGAGCATAGATTCATCTTAGAGGCCATCAACTACTTTACAAAATAGGTAGAGGCCAACTCTTATGCACATAAGACATAAAAAATGGTTAAGAGTTTCATTAAGAAAGATATAATTTGTCACTACGGCCTGCCAAGGAGATTGATAACTGATAATACTCAGAATTTCAATGGGAAGCTGATTGCTGAGCCTATATTGAGTGAAAAATTAAGCATCTTAACTCTTTTCCCTACAATCCCAAGATGAATGGGGCAGTTGAGGCATCCAACAAAAATCTCAAGAAGAACATTTAAAAAATGATGGTCACCTATAAGAATTGTCATGAGATGCTTCTATACGTACTTCAAGCATAACGTACTATAGTCAGAACTTCTACAGGTGAAACCTCTTACTCTCTGGTATATATAGAAGTGCAGATTCCATCATTAAGGGTTCTAATGGATGTAGAGCTAGAGAATAAGAATGGACAAAACTGAAATTTGAGTAGTTGGATCTAATTATTGAAAAGAGACTGACAGCCATCTTTCACCACCAGTTGTACCAAAGCAGAGTGGCTAAAGCATACAACAAAAAGATCAGGCCAATAGTATTTAAAGAAGGAGACTTGATATTAAAAAAGATCTTGTCAACATCAGGAGAAGATCAGAGTAAATGGGCACTAAACTATGAAGGACTTTACATGGTGAAGAAGGCTTTTTCTAGTGGAGCTCTAATTTTAACTATGATGGATGAAGAAGATCTGCTTAAAGCTGTAAATATTGACACTATAAAGAAGTACTATGCCTGATGTACTTTGCCTATTAAATTAATAAAAATCAAAGTTTGGCCAATAATTCTTTAGTGTATTCTCTCTCTTTTTAAAAAAAAAAAAAATACTCTACATAATCTCATAAACTTAAAAATACTTCTTTTTTGTGTTTTCACAAAGATTTTTGGAAAATCAAAGTTATTAGTACAAATGTATAAGTCAAATTAGTGTTTTTTTTTAATAAGTCAGTTTTGAGAATTCAAGTGATCTCCTAATGAGGTGACCAAACGCTTACAAACTTATAAAAAAAAATAAACCAAACACCACAAAATGACATTAAAGTTGTGTTTTAATTGAATGAATAATGATTCATAATCACAATGAAAAACAATTTTGCATGGTCAAAATCAAGGAAAACAAAGCTTATCGATCTAAATGCATGCGTTTGAAATGAGAAAAGACCATCTTTGATAATCCTTTCACAACACTCAAAAATATCATTTGTAGTCCCCTTTGAGTCTAATAAGTTTTTCTTGAAAATCAACCTTGACTAGGATTACACCCTACTAGGGGCAAGTACAAGGGTTAGGAAAGTAATTTGACCGCAAAAATATACAAAATAATCATTAATGATAAAAGTGCCCAAACAAAGCTAGGGGCATGAAGAAATTCAAAGAATTCAAAGAGGTCGAGCATGCTATAAGAAAAATGAAGAAAACAAAGACAAGAAATTGAAGCTCAACATCAGGGGCATGACCAGACCATTTTGCAAAATCAATCGTAAGGTTTAGGAATCCTTTGATCAAAAGAATGTTTGAGGATGAGCTCCAATGATCCTTGGTCTTGAGATCTCTTAAATACCTTTTGAGCTTACAAATATCGTTTCTTTCATGGCTAAGAGCCAAAGCCTACGTTACGTGCTCAGTAAAGCCTTTTCTAATCAAAGGTAAGCAATCTAAATTGGTAAGCAATGCTTTCCCATGCAAAACAAGCTTTTAAAGAAACTTCAATTATGCTTCATTATTCATACAAGTAAAATGAACACTTAAAAAATATATCCTTCCTCTGAAACTCTCAAGTAAAAAATTGAACCTTTCTGACCAACAAGATAGAAAACAGAAGGTCATTTCACATTCTCAATGAAACCCTATTCACAAGAATTGCTTGAATTCTTTTTGAAACAATTTTGTTTTAAAATAACATTAAAATGGATTTTGTGCTTGGAAACGACTTTGAAATTCCAAAGATTTTCTGTCAAAGCAACCTTTTATAAAAAGCCAAACACTCTTTCGTATGACACCATCCCTGTGAAAATCCAAGAAAAAAGGACGAGATAAAATACTTAGAAACATGATCAGACTGGGGGTAACTCAAGAAACACAATAGAGTTAGCTCCATGATTACTCTTCTAGGAAAACAAAGAACGGGAAAAAAGCTAACAATCTTTGGGATAAATGTTTTTAGACAATGGAGCATGTTGATATCATTTGAGATCATCAAATGAGCATCCCTCGCAGAGGTTAAGATTAGAAGTTGTGGCTCGGGTAAGTGAAAGCAAAAAAGTTATGAAAGCTTGCTATAAGGATTAAAGCTTTGAAAAAAAAAGTCCATGCTTATTGATCACAATGCATTATATTTTAAGCTTGGTAGGAAATCCTAGCAAAGAATCCTTGATGGACTTAAACTTTTCCAACAAAAAAGACCCAACAAGATGCTGAGCCCAACAAGGCTCCTGTTATTTAAAAAATCAGCAAAGTTTTTAGAGACAACATCATTGACACTTTTTTAGTGCACTTTCTAGCCCTTACAACCAAATAATACGTTTTCTAGCCCTATCTATTTTTATTTTGAGTGCGCTTCATAGCCCTCATCCATTAGATAATGCATCTTTTAGCCTTATCTCTTTCTTTTTGAGTGCTCTTTCTGGCCCTCACATACCGGATAATATGATTTCACACCCTATCAATTTTTCTTCTGAGTGCATTTTCCAGCCCTCGCATATAAGATAATACGCTTTCTAACCCTATTAATTTTTCTTTCGAGTGCGCTTTCCAGTCCTCAAATACTGAATAGTGTGTTTTCTATACCAATCTCTTTCTTTCGAATGTGTTTTCTCGCCGTCGCATACCACATAATGCACTTTCTAGCCCTATCAATTTTCTTTTTGAGTACGCTTTCAAGCCCTCACTTTTAATGCTTCTAGAAGGATTGACCATTTCATGATCTGATAAATCCACAATCTTATCTTTTTTTTTTCTTTACAAGCTTACTATCTAAAGGCCCTTACGAGACTTTCTGTCATAGGCATTATAAAGATGGGACAACTTTCATAACCTAATTTTTGAGTTTTGCCTAAAATTATCCTTTTCTTTAAAAATTAAAAATAAAAATAAAAAAGACTGGCAACTTGGTAAGAGCAGTCTGAGAAAGGTTTCAAATGCATGAAGGAACTAAGTTGGAGTTTTTGACAAAATTGAGAGCTCAATTATACCTCATTATACCAAAGACTGAAAAGATAGTGCAGCTTCAAGGTTAAATTAAATTATTATTGGGTGAATCTATATAAAAATTACGTCCAGGGAATTAATTAGATTTTTAATTGGTCAATTTGACTTAATCATCAGCCCAAATTAAAGGTTTAATTAAGTTTAAGAATTAATTTGGATCAAATTAAAAAATTTAATTAGGTGCAAAGACTTAATTATATTTTTAATGGGTCAAGTTAATTTTATTAGGGACTTAATTGGTGAAAAATTAAGTTTAGAAGCTTAATTTGGGTTTAATTAAAAAGAATGCAATTTTAAAGGATTAGATTTAATTTTTCCAAACTTAATTGGGTGAAATCATGGATAAGACTAAAACAAAATTAAAGTTTAGGGGTCAATTAAGGGCCAAATTAAAGAAATTAGGAACCAAGGACCTTTCTGCCAAAAACACGCAAATTCAAGGAATCAATTCAATTGAAAACATGGAATTGAACAAATTAGAAGTTTGGAGGTCAATTAGGGATGGAATTGAAAATACCTAAGATCAATGACCAAGTTGAAAAACACGCTTAAATCAATGGGTGTTTTTAAAGCTTTGCAGGGGTGAAATTGAATTGATTATTGAAATCAAAATTCAATGAAGAACCTAATTAAATAAATTAGAAGACTAGGGTCTAAAATTAAAAAAAAAAGGATTAATGACCTAATTCAAGCTAAAACACCATAATAACACCGTTTTATTTAAATGAAACAGTGTGTTTTGGCTGTCTTGATCAAAACGACATGTTTTAGTTCCAAACAGCATCGTTTTGGTCAACACCAAGTCAAAAAAATAATAAAAGAAAAATGGCAGCTCTAATGCCATGTTTCAAGCCTTCCTTCTCTTTCATATCTTCACCATATAAGGAAAAAGAAAGATACCACCCTTGTGACCTGTTATTGCACCCAAATCTAAGAAAAAAGTTGTTCTTTAGAAGCCATGAACCTATTGCAAAGTTGACCTAAAGAGGCTGACCCGACCAGCTTTTGCAACCCGTGATTGTGACTTTTAGCCAACAGTTAAGATCCTTCCTATTTGAATTAAGGATTAAGATTCATACCTAATAAAGACTAGATGTCCCTTTTTCTATCCTTTATAAATAGGGGTAAATTTCATGCAAAAAAAGGAGAGAATTAGGAGAAGGGAGGCAAAAAGTAGCTGAAAACCATTGTTTTTTTCTAGCTACCAAACCAGCCACCGCTGTCCTCCTCCAGCGACCACTTTAAGCCACCAATAGCCCTGAATACGCCACCATCGGACAATCAACAACCACCTCTTGCGTAGTTAAGCTTCTTCCTACTCCTGGTTCATTACATTTTATTTTTCATGGCTTCAATATGGTACGACAACCATGTTTATTTGGAGGAAAAAAAAAAGACTAAATCCTTATACCTTTATCTTTTTATCTTGGCTATGTGCGGATTCTTGGTGGCATTCTTAGGCAGGCCTTACATGATTCTAGATTTCAGTTCTACTAGAGGTGTGCGCAAGACACCATCACTCATATTGCTTTGCTGATTACCTAATGATTTTCTGCCAGATAGATATGGACTCAGCTTGTATTATGAAAAGGGCCTTGGGTGATTTTTCAAGATTGTCAGGATTGGTCACTAATTTAGAAAAGAACCATGTTTTCCTATCTGGTGTTGTTGATAAGATGAGGACTTATCTGCATGCTCTTTTGGGTTTTAGACTAGGGTCTCTTCCAATAAAGTATTTTTTACAAATACAAAAATATTTACTAACCCATTTTTATGAGATATTAGATGCCATTTTTTAACCCAAAAGCTTATACACAATTATCATTTAGCGGGTTCTATGCCTAGATGTGCCTTGAAGATATATATAAAGAAAGCTTTTGATACTATTAGTTGGGAGTATATCCTCTTGGGTTTGAGAGCCATTAGGGTTCCTAGTTCTATGGTTAAATGGATTGATGTCTATATGTCTATAAGGTATTTCTTAGTGGCGATGAATAAAGAATTACATGGTTTTTTCCTATCTTACCAAGGTATTTGGTAGGGTGACCCTTTATCCACTTATCATTTTATCCTAGCTATGGAGGGTCTTGATGGCATTTATAGGGAGGCCTCACAATATTCTAGATTTCAGTTCCACTAGAGGTGTTAGCAAAACACCATCACTCATATTTGCTTTACTGATGACCTTATGATTTTCTATTAGATGGATATGGACTTAGTTTTTATTTTGAGAGAGGCTTTGGATGATTTTTCAAGATTCTTGGGATTGGTCACTAATTCAAAAAAAGAGCCATGTTATCCTGTTGGGTGTTGATGATGAGATGCAGACTCTTTTGGGTTTTAGACTAGGGTCCCTTCTAGTCAGGTATCTTGGCATTCCTTTGATCACCACTCACATGAAATATAATGACTGTTTGCTTTTCGTTTAGGATCAAGCTATGAACCTCAACATCATTGGTTGTGTCGCATCTCGGTGGACGTCATGACGAGGGCTAAAAAATGTATTTTATCATGAAAAATTAGGAGTTGTCACCTAGTAATTAAATGAAACTTGGGATCCTAAAATGTGCACTGATTTTAAAAATTCAGGTAAGGGGTTAGTTATGCTTAAAGAAAGAATGACGTCACCCTTATAGTATCTTTTCTTACGAAAGGTTACCTTTACTATGTGTTCTCCCCTAAATTTATCTTTTTTCTTGTGATTAATTATCCTTACCTTTTTTATGCTTTTTTATTTAATTCCCAATCATTTTTGTAAAGATTGATTTTAGTCCTTAGAAATAGGAGACTTGTCGATTTGGTTATTCACAAAAACATTGACCACGATCTCTTTGAAAAGGAGACTTGTTATCTAAATTATTTCTAAACTAGCATTGGAACCGTAAGGATGATAAAAATAGAATCGCTATTATTATTCTATGGGTTTTTGAAGGGATCACATCAATCCAGCCCAAATTATTAAATCGTATGCTTGAAAAATATTACAAAATGATAAATGAATCATTTTATTTTTATTTTTAAAATATTTCTTGATTTATTCATTTTTTATGAGAATGCTAATACCAAACAAAATAATTGGATTTTCCATAATATGAAAAAAGGCACTAAAATATCAATATCCAGAAAATGACATAAATATTTATTCTAGGTTCGAATTGACTTTCGGGGTGGAAAAAAACCAGGAATCACTAGAAAATACCACATAACCACTTGTCACGCATGCAGTTCATACGCTTTTGAGTTGATTGACTTGGAATTATACCCACGTGTCCTTCACGAATTGGCTACAATCTTGCAAAAAAAATAGATAGAAACTTAATATGAAAAAAGGTGTTGTTATCCATTTTTTACCACACATCAAAAAAATAAATAAATAATACAAGAGGAAAACATGAAGAAAGCCTAGAAGATTGCCCAAGATTGGTGGTGGAGGACCAAGATGACAAGTGGAAAAGTTAGAGGATTAAAATTTATAAGATTGATAAAATTAGCAACCCAATTTTGACTGACAAAAGACTCCACTGGTAAAAACATTTTTGTTTGGGGTAAAGAAACACAAATTTGGATGGATAAGGACAAGACTTTTAGAAGGCTTAATTAATTTTATCAAGGACTTAATTGTAAGGAAAATAAATTTTTGGAGTCAATTTGGGTGTTAATTGAAAGAAACTGAGGTTTGAGGATTTAAATTAGACTTTTGAAATGTCTAATTAGTTAAATCAGGGTTTCAATTGTGAAAAGATTAAAGTTTGAAGGCCATTTAAGGATTTAATTACAAATTCTCAAGACCAAGGATCAACTTGTAAGTGGCGTGCAATTTTGGAGGTAGAAATTGGTGAAACCAGGGGCCAAATTGAAAGGAATTGAAATTCTAGTGGTTAATTAAGGATGAAATTAAACAAATTAAAAACCAAGAACTAGTTTATAAAAGACGCTAAACTTTGAAACTGATATTTGAATTTGACAGGGGTGCAATTACATGCAATTAAAAGGTAAGAGACAATTACGGGTGCAATTAAAAGGAATTGGAAGAGCAGGGACCAAATTGAAATTGGCCAAATTCCAATTAAAAAACCTTAATTTTTAGGGTTTATCCTAGACGGCATGTCATTCATCCACTCCTCATCTCCTTCCTTGACAACTTTGGCTGGTTGAGTAGGTATCTTCAGGTGAATGAAGGTGCCATTTTGACCATTGTAAGAGTTGTAACCATCATTATTCAACTAAGAAACACCCCACCTACAACCCCATGCCCATGAAATTGGATGTTTACACCTCAATTCTTCCATAAAAGTCTCCAACATCTTGTCTCTAATCAGCTTTCCTTGCATTTTCAAATTATGGGCTGATCGAGTTGGTACCTTTGGATGAGTAAATGTGAAGCTACAGACCTCCAAATTGAGTAAAGTTAGATCCAAGCAAAAGATGTGCACCTCCTCCACCAACTTTAGGTGCTCTTAGAAAATGTTGATGTCGGAGTTGCTCCAACGAGGCCTCAAAAGTGGTCAACCCAGTCAGCCATGATTGTGACACCCATTAGCAAAACCACTGATTTTTCATGTGTTCACATTAAAAACTTTCTTAATAGGTTTTTATCGAGAGTTGGCCGTATTTATCTCAAAATCGAAAGATCGCAAAACAACTCTTTGGTCTCTAAGTTTGGCAAAACCATTAAAATCCCTAAAACCAAAACCACCAATGCAAAACAAGCCTAGTTGATGCGAACTCTAGCGGAATTTAATGGAATTCGCGACCCCAAGATCAATCTAATCCAAGTTTGTTGAGATTTGAATGAGTTTATCACAATGGAAGACTTGCTCCAAGGCAACAAGACTATAAACCAACTCAATCACAACGTCCACACTTAGAGACGAGCAAAGAAAGTATAAATTCACAACAAAGAATGATCAGTTCTTTGAAGAGTTGAAAGTTCAATCAAGAACCAAGATTGAGCAACCAAAAATTCGGCTACAATGCTGAAAATATCATCAAAAGTTTGCACTAAAATTATTCCTAAAGAGTATTTAAACTCCAAGCCAAAACCTTAGTTTCCCTAATGAGTCTCACATAAGCCCAATTTAAATAATAATCAACCCAAGCTAAAACTAGCCAAAACTAATTAAAATAAACAAAATAAACAAGTCTAAAACCCAAATAAAATGTCTCCTCTCAAAATAAATAAAGTTTGATAGCCCAACTAATTAAATAAGACAAGTTCGTTGTTTCCGCATTCTGTCTGGCAGCATCAAAAGCCCTACTTAAAATGGATGGTTCATATACCGTTGGAAAGGTATGAAAGTCTAGTTTCAAGCCTAACTGGAATCACATCAAAATCAATTTGTAGTTTCAGTTATGACCAGAAGAGTAACAAAAGGTCAAACTGTCCGAATCTAGTCTTCTTCTCTCAA
>Ga0307509_10005585_pt1 | contig 17424 bp, 16 predicted proteins | sample 10_EM_MG_FD_202245 | JGI IMG/M metagenome (GOLD analysis project Ga0307509, IMG submission 202245) | Populus trichocarpa ectomycorrhiza microbial communities from riparian zone in the Pacific Northwest, United States - 10_EM | ecosystem: Host-associated > Plants > Roots > Unclassified | place...
TGAATGTTACGGACCGGTAGTCGAAGGTCATGAAGTGGCCTTCGGCGCTTTGGACGCCTTCGATGCCTTTGTTGTCCTTGCTGCCTTCACGACGGGCTTCCGTGCGTGCACCGCCCGGCCCAGCCGACGCCCCAGCAGGACCCAACCGATCAGCGCGCCTGAGGTGTTGAGGATGACGTCGTCGATGTCGAAGGCCCGCCCGGTGATCAACGCGCCCTGCGCGAACTCCACCAGGAGCATGACGGTCGCCGTCAGCAGCAACACCTTCAGGATGCCGCGTGCCCGTGGCGCGAACACGGGCACCAGCACGCCGAAGGGGATACCGAGGACAACGTTTCCGCCGATCTGCCTGATGGCGTCGCGCATGGCCGGCTGGTCGAGATAGGCCTTCAGGGAGCGGCCCGGGTGCAGGTTGGTGTGAATGAGGGACGAGGACGCGGGGGACGGCTCCAGCGTGAGCTTGGCCAGTACGACGGCGAACGCCACCATGAGGACGAACCCGATCAGCATCGCCAACAGACGCACGGGGAGGGACAGTTGATGGCGTCCGCGGTCGGGTCGGGTCGGCTTGGACTCGGGCTCCGTCTTCTTGGTGGTGCGCAGGCGTGGGACGGTACGGGCCATGCGGTGGGCCTCCAGGCTTTCATTGTTCAGCAGCGTCCGGTCAGGCGCTGTACGAGATGTTCACGTTCTTGAAGCCGAGCGAACCGAGCAGACCCTTGAGCATGTTGGTGGTGTTGGTCTCGGCACGGGTGGTCAGGCCGCTGGTCTTGGCCGCCTCGGCGATGTGCTTGGAGGCGAGTTTCTGCACCGCCTGCTCGCTGTTGGGGTTGTCGGAGAAGATGTCGCCCAGGCGGTCCAGCAGACCGCGCTGCTTGGAGACCGTGTAGGAGTGGTCCGGGTCCAGCGCCGGCTTGCCGAGCGTCGCCTTCGGCAGTTTGATACTGGCCGACGTACGGTCGCTGTTGACCGTCACGTCCTGCTTGCCGAGCTTGCCCAGGTCGACATAGCCCTCCACGGTGCCCGCGCCGACGTACAGCGTGCGGGTGCCGCGGATCGCCTGGGGCAGGAACTTGGCGTCCTTCTCCAGGTCCACGACGACCTGGAAGTTGCCGGAGGCCGCGTCGTAACGGCTCATGTCCTGAATGGACTTGAGCAGAGCGGGACCCGAACGGTCATGGGTCTCGGTGCCGAAGATGTCCCGCAGTCCCGGGAGCACGGCCAGTCGGAGCCCCGCGAACAGCACGGCGATGACAACGACGACGGCGGTGAGCACCTTCGCCCAGCCCGGCATGCGCCGGGTAGTACGGCTGATGGAAGTCGTCATGGGGACGGCCCTCCCTTCCTCTGTATCCGCATGCCCCTCAAATCGCCTGTCAGACCGACCTGTTGGCCGAACGGACACCCTGACGGGAGCGTGGAGGGCGCACTAACGTGAAAAGTCACTGTTCCGGCCCGCCAGGAGTCCCGGATGACCGCAGACAGCATTTCCCCGCAGCTTCGCCCCATGCATCTCGTGACCTACCCGGAGCCCGCTCCGCCCCGTCTCGTGACACTGGCCACCGGTACCCCGGTATGGCTGGTCACCCGGTACGCCGATGTACGGCGGGTGCTCATGGACCCACGCTTCGACCGGAGTTCACTGCACGCGAAGGACGCGCCGCCGCTGCTCGTCGTACCGAACATCCTCGACAACCCGGACGGACTGCTGAACCAGGACGGTGCCGGACACCAACAGCTGCGCGGCACGGTGCAACGGGCGTTCACGCCCCGCGCGATCGCCCGCTGGCGGCCCTGGGTGGCAGCGGTGGTCGACGCGCTCCTCGACGACCTCGCCCGGCAGCCCCAACCCGCCGACCTCGTCGGGGAGTTCACCTGTCCGCTGCCCGTCGCGGTGATCTGCCGACTCATGGGACTGGACCACCTGGAACGGGCCCGCATCCGTGACTGGGCCGACCACGCCCTGTCCGGCGGTGCGCACACGGCGGACCAAGTCATCGCCGCCATGACCGAGTTCGGCGCCTTCGCCGGCCGACTGATCGGCGAACGGCGCCGCGAGCCCGGCGACGACCTGGTGAGCGCACTGGTGACGGCCGGCGACAGCCTCGGCATCGAGGACCGGCACCTGGTGGCGCTGGTCTGCGGGCTGGTCGTCGCCGGACACGAGACCACCATGACCGCGCTCGGCAACATCGTCGTCTACCTCCTCACCGACGGAAACGCGGCCCGGACCGCCCTCGCCGAGAGCGAGGAGTCGGCCGCGACCGCCGCCGAGCAACTGCTGCGCCACGTACCGCTCAGCGAGGGGCGCGTGCTGCCCGGGCTGCTCCGCCGGGCCGTCGAGGACGCCGAGATCGGCGGGGTGACGATCCCGGCGGGCAGCGTGGTCGCCGTCCAGACCAACTCCGCCAGCCGGGATTCCGATGTCTATCCAGCAGGCCCGCCCGACGTGAGAGCCCCGCTGCCGGTACCCGGCGTGATCTTCGGGGCGGGACCCCACCACTGCCTGGGCGCCTGGCTGGCCCGCCTGGAACTCGAACTGGGCCTGCACCGCCTGACGGTCCGCTTCCCGCTGCTGCGCGCCGAGTTCACCCCGGACACCATCGAGTGGCACGAGGGACAGCTGACCCGCGGCCCGCTACGGCTGCCGGTGTCCTGGTGAACACGCCCTAGTGCGGCCGCAGTTCACGGTCACCGGACGGACGCGACCACCACACCCCCTCCCCGTGCGTGAGCCCGGGCAGGCTCAGCTCCACCTCGCGTACCCGACGTGCCGCCAGCTCACCGGTGATCAGCCAACCGTCGACACCGCCCGTCGTGCCCGCGAACTCGGCGCGACAGGACGCGAGTTGCGCGGTCACCGGCGCGAGCGCGTCCAGCGGGACCTCCGCCTCGAACGTGACGTACGGCTCGTACAGCCGCGTCCGTGCCAGCCGCAGCGCCCGGCGCAGCACGATCGGGGTGAGACCGCGGAAGTGTGCCGCCGTGCTGAGCGGGGCCGCATACCCGGAGCGGGTCAGGGTGACCCGGTAGTCCGTCACGGGTGCGCCCTCCAGCCCCCTGAGCAGGGTCACGTGGACCGTGTCCTCGATGGCCTGGTGGAACGCCCTTGGGAGCGCGCCGAGTTCGGTCTCGTAGCCGAAGATCCCGCCGGAGCCGCGCTCGGCCGGTTCGACGCGGAGCCCGATCGTCGCCCAGTAACGAGTGCCGTCGTGCCACGGCCGTTCTTCACAGGCCTCACCGGTCCCGGCCGGGCGTTCCAGGAACCGCACCCGACTCGGTTCGAAGGCGGCCTCAATTCCGAAGTCCTGCACGAGAGTTGCCGCGAGGACCTCCTTCTGGACCTCGCCGTACAGGAGCAGCACGGTTGCCCCGGAGAAGGCCGGCCGCGCGTGCAGCAACGGATCCTGGTCGGCCAGCGCCAGCAGCGCCGAGCGGAGCGCCGCCGCCTGCTCGGGATGCCGGGCCCGTACGACCGTCTCCAGGGTCGGCGGCGCGAACTGCGGTGCCCGCGCGGTGAGTTCGCCGAGCCGGTCGCCGACCCGGATGTCCTTCGGGCCGGTCAGCACCCCGATGTTCCCGGCGGTGAGCGGGCCTGAGCGGCCGATCACATCGAGACGCGTGACCCGTCCGGAGACCTCGACGGTCCGCCCGTCCGCCCCGTGGCGGCGGAACGTGAGCCGCTGGTGCGGGGCCACCTCACCGTCGTAGAGCCGCAGATACGCCGTCCGTTCGCGGCCCGGGCCGGGGCGTACCGCGAAGATCGTGCCCCTCGGGGTGTCCGAGACGGTGGCCGAGGGCGGGATCAGGCGGACCAGGTGGTCGACGAGGTCGGTGATGCCCTGGCCGCCGAGGGCCGAGCCGTGGAGGAGAGGGTGGATCGAGCCGTCGGCGGTGTGGGTGGCCAGGGACTTGCGCAGGTCGTCCGGGGTGGGCGGCGGGCCGTCGACGACGGCCGCGAGGATCGCCGGGTCGACCTCGGCCAGTGCCTCGGCCAGGTCCGGGTCGGCGGGCGGGCGGGGGCGTACGCGTGCCGCGGGTGTGCCGAGGGCCGTCACGTCCGTGAGGGGTACGACGTGCGGGGTCAGCCGGCGGTGGACGTCCGCGAGGAGATCCTCGGCGCGGGCGCCCGCTCGGTCGATCTTGTTGACGAAGACGAGCGTCGGCAGCCGTAGGCGGCGCAGGGTCCGCAGCAGGACGCGGGTCTGTGCCTGGACGCCCTCCACGGCGGAGAGCAGCAGGACCGCGCCGTCGAGCACCTCCAGGGCGCGCTCCACCTCCGCGATGAAGTCCGAATGACCCGGGGTGTCGATCAGGTTGATGTGGGTGTCACCGGCCGTGAACGCGGCGACTGCCGAGCGGATGGTGATCCCGCGCTGCCGCTCGATCGCGCCGTCGTCCGTACGGGTGTCACCCGCGTCGACGCTGCCGAGGCGGTCGACCGCGCCGTGGTCGAACAGCAGCCGCTCGGTGAGGCTGGTCTTACCGGCGTCGACGTGGGCCAGAATTCCGATGTTCAGGGTACGCATGCGTGATCGAGTCCTCGAGAACCGTCGTCCAGTGGGGAAGCTGGTGGATTCCGAGGAGTCGGCGCATCTGGGGCTCCTGACATGCGGGGGATTACGGGCGCCGTCATCATGGCGTGCGGGAGTGGGCGGTACGCAACCCGTTTTCGCGGGTCAGTAGCATGAACCACGGCCGGGAATGATCATGCGAGGAGCAGCAGATCGTGCGAGACATCGCCGTGTTCAGCGGGAGTGCCCACCCCGAGTTGGCCAAGGAGGTCTGCGCGCATCTCGGTGTTCCGCTCAGCCCCACCCGGGTCAGCCGGTTCGCGAACGACTGCCTGGAGGTACAGCTCCAGGCCAACTGCCGGGAACGGGACGTCTTCCTGATCCAACCGCTGGTCAAGCCGGTCCAGGAGAACCTGGTCGAGCTGCTGCTGATGTGCGACGCGGCACGCGGCGCCTCCGCCGGGCGGATCAGCGTCGTCATGCCGCACTACTCCTACGCCCGCTCCGACAAGAAGGACGCCCCGCGGATCTCGCTCGGCGGCCGGCTGGTCGCCGACCTGATGGTGGCGGCGGGTGCGAGCCGCGTGCTGGCCATGACCCTGCACTCGCCCCAGGTGCACGGCTTCTTCTCGGTCCCGGTCGACCATCTGCACGCACTGCGTGAACTGGCCGCGCATTTCCGGCAGTACGACCTCTCCCGCACCACCGTCGTCTCCCCGGACCTAGGCAACGCCAAGGAGGCCGCCGCGTTCGCCCGGCTGATCGGCGCCCAGGTGGCCGCCGGCGCCAAGCAGCGGTACGCGGACGACCGGGTCGTCATCAGCTCCGTCATCGGCGACATCGCCGACCGGGACGTCATCGTGCTGGACGACGAGATCGCCAAGGGCAGCACCGTGCTCGAACTCCTGGACCGGCTGCGGGAGTTGGGCCCGCGCTCGATCCGAGTGGCCTGTACGCACGGCCTGTTCGCGGCGGGCGCGCTCAAGCGGATCGGCGAGCAGCCCGACGTACTGGAGATCGTCTGCACCAACACGGTGCCGGTGCCCGAGGAGGAGCGCACCGAGAAACTGCGCATCCTGTCCATCGCCCCCGCGCTCGCCGAGGCCGTACGCCGCATTCACAACGGCGAGTCCGTCAGCGCCCTGTTCGACGCGCCGCCGAACGAATAGACATGAGGGGACGGAGCAACGCTCGGCAGCACCGAGGTGATCAGGAGGACTCGCCGTGGCGAAGGCGAAGTTCGAGCGGACGAAACCCCATGTGAACGTCGGCACCATCGGTCACATCGACCACGGCAAGACCACTCTCACGGCGGCCATCACGAAAGTGCTCCACGACCGGTTCCCCGACCTCAACCCCTTCACGCCGTTCGACCAGATCGACAAGGCGCCCGAGGAACGGCAGCGCGGCATCACCATCTCGATCGCCCATGTCGAGTACCAGACCGAACGACGGCACTACGCGCACGTCGACTGCCCCGGGCACGCCGACTACATCAAGAACATGATCACCGGCGCCGCCCAGATGGACGGCGCGATCCTGGTCGTCGCGGCCACCGACGGTCCCATGCCGCAGACCAAGGAACACGTGCTGCTGGCCCGGCAGGTCGGCGTGCCGTACATCGTCGTCGCCCTCAACAAGACGGACATGGTCGACGACGAGGAGATCCTGGAACTGGTCGAGTTGGAGGTGCGGGAGCTGCTCACCGAGTACGAGTTCCCCGGTGACGACCTCCCGGTGGTCAAGGTGTCCGCGCTGAAGGCACTCGAAGGGGACCCGGAGTGGACCGCCTCGGTGCTCGAACTCCTCGACGCCGTCGACGAGTTCGTGCCCCAGCCGGTGCGGGACGTGGACCGGCCGTTCCTGCTGCCGATCGAGGACGTCTTCACCATCACCGGCCGCGGCACGGTCGTCACCGGCCGGATCGAGCGCGGGGTGCTGAAGGTCAACAACGAGGTCGAGATCATCGGCATCCACGAGCAGAAGACGAAGACGACCGTCACCGGCATCGAGATGTTCCGCAAACTCCTCGACGAGGGCCGGGCCGGCGAGAACGTCGGACTGCTGCTGCGGGGCGTGAAGCGTGAGGACGTGGAGCGCGGCCAGGTCGTCATCAAGCCCGGATCGGTCACCCCGCACGTGGAGTTCGAGGCCCGCGCCTACATCCTGTCCAAGGACGAGGGCGGCCGGCACACGCCCTTCTTCCACAACTACCGGCCGCAGTTCTACTTCCGCACGACGGACGTGACCGGTGTGGTGACCCTGCCCAAGGGCACCGAGATGGTCATGCCGGGCGACAACACGACCATGCATGTCGAGCTGATCCAACCCATCGCGATGGAGGAGGGGTTGAAGTTCGCGATCCGTGAGGGCGGCCGGACGGTGGGCGCCGGTCAGGTCACCAAGATCCTCAGGTAGGTGTGGTCTCCGCCTGCTCCAGGGCCGCGTCCAGCGTGGGACGGGGCGGCAGCAGCTGCGCGAGTCCGGTGATCCGCAGGATGCGCAGGGTCAGCGGATGGGTGCAGACCAGGTGCAGCCTGCCGCCCTGGTCGAGCACCCGGAGCCGGGCACGGAACAGCAGGCGGAGGCCCGAGCAGTCGAAGAACTCGACCTGCCGCAGGTCCAGCACGACACGTGCGCCCGGCCTGCCGGTCACCCGGTCCAGATACGGGATGATCTCCATCGCCGCGGCGATGTCGATCTCGCCGCGTAACTCCAGCACCGTGAACCCCCGGTCCTGGTGGATGCGCAGATGCCGGGTGAGCGGCGCGGGTTCCTGCTGCACGACCACATCCCCTCCAACAGTCCCCGCCCTGCAAGTTACCCTCGATGGAGTGAATTTGAGCATGTTCGATTGACATATGTCTTCGAATCGAGCCAGAGCTTTCTGAGATATTCCAGGTAGCACTACGACAGCGCGTGCCAAGCCTTGGAAAGTGCCTGGCGGAACTGCTCGCTCTGGTGTGCTGTGAGCTCGCGCACCATCCGCTCCTCCAGCGCCCGCACCGGCCCCGCGCAGCCCGCCAGCAGCTCGCGCCCCTCGCCGGTCAGCAGGATCAGCAGCTCGCGCCGGTTGCGCGGATTGCGCTCGCGGCGGATCAGCCCGCGCCCCTCCAGTGAGCGGACCAGATCGGCGATGGACTGCGCGGTGACGAAGGAATCGCGGGCCAGCTGCGCCGCCGACAGGCCGTCGTGTCGCTCCAGAACCGTGAGCGCGGTGTACTGGAGTGCGGTGACGCCATAGGGCCTGACCAGCTCGTCCAGGCGTGAGCGGACGACCAGCTCCACCTGCTTGACCATGTACAGCAGGGACGGGAGCGTCTTCGTCGCTTCGGCGCCAACCAGGGATTCAGCCATGGATTCACCCTAGAGCATTGACAGGAAACCTGTCTGTAATGAGACTGCGGACCAGACGAGCAACCAACAGGAATCCTGTTGGTTGAAATCTTGGCAACGATGCTGAGGAGTGGCGATGACCGCCTTCGAGATCGAACCCGGCCGCCTGTTCGTCGGGGGGCAGTGGCGCGAGGCCGCCGACGGAGCGCGGACCGAGGTGGTCGACCCGTCCCGGGGCCGGGTCGTCACCACCGTCGCCGAGGCCGGCCCCGCCGACGTCGACGCGGCCGTCCGTGCCGCCCGCGAGGCCTTCGACAGTGGCCGCTGGTCCGGCCTCAGCGGTCGTGAACGCGGCCGGATCCTGCACCGCGTCGCCGAACTCATCCGCGAGAACGCCGACGAACTCGCCCACCTGGAGAGCCTCGACGTAGGCAAGCCCATCACCTTGTGCCACGCCGTCGACGTCACCAACGCGGCCAACGACTACGAGCACTACGCCGCCCTGGCCTTCGCCCTGGACGGCTCGACCCGAGACACCCCGCTCAACGCCCTCGCCTACACCAAGCGCGAGCCGCTGGGCGTGGTCGCCGCGATCACCCCGTTCAACTTCCCCCTGATCCTTGCCGGTTCGAAGCTCGCCCCCGCCCTCGCGGCCGGCAACACCGTGGTCCACAAGCCCGCCGACGAGACCCCGCTCAGCGCCCTCTACATGGCCGGACTGCTCCAGCGGGCCGGTGTCCCGGACGGTGTCGTCAACGTCGTCACCGGCACCGGACCGGTCGCCGGAGAGGCCCTGCTGCGGCACGCGGGCGTCGACAAGATCGCCTTCACCGGTTCCACCGCCGTCGGGCGGCACGCCGCGAGCGTCGCCGGCGAGAACCTCAAGCCCGTGACCATGGAACTCGGCGGCAACGCGGCCCACATCGTCTTCGAGGACGCCGACCTGGAGAAGGCCGTCGGCGCGGTCATCAAGGGCTTCGTCTTCAACACCGGCCAGTTCTGCATGGGCGGCCCCCGCCTCCTGGTCGCCCGCCCCGTCTACAGCACCCTCCTCAACATCCTCGCCGACGCCGTCCCCGGCGTACCGCTCGGCGACCCCAGGCTGCCCGAGACCGTTGTGGGCCCGATGGCGGGGGAGAAGCACCTCCACAAGGTCGAGGAGTACGTCGACCTCGCCCGCAAGGAGGGTGCCCGCATCGTCTGCGGCGGCGAACGCCTCGACCTCGACGGCGGCTACTACTACAAGCCCACCGTCATCGCCGACCTCGCCAACGACTCCCGGGTGATCCAGGAGGAGATCTTCGGCCCGGTCCTCACCGTGCAGCCCTTCGACACCGAGGACGAGGCCGTCGAACTCGCCAACTCCACGCCCTACGGCCTGGCTTCGGGCGTCCAGACCGGCAACCTCGCCCGCGCCCACCGCATCGCGGACCGGCTCCAGGCGGGCATCGTCTGGGTCAACGACTGGGCGATGCTCGACCCCAACGTCCCCTTCGGCGGCGTCAAGGACTCCGGCTTCGGCCGCGAGTACGGCCCCGAGGGCCTGGCCGCCTACACCCGGACCAAGTCCGTCGTCGTCTCGCTCGACTGACCACGCCCACCAAGGAGTTCGTACGATGTCCACCACCACGCGCGCGGCCGTCGTCGAGTCGGGCGGCGCACCCTTCACGCTCGCCGACGTCGAACTGGCCGAGCCCGGCCCCCACGAGGCGCTCGTCCGTGTCGTCGCAACAGGCCTGTGCCACACCGACCTTGGGGTCGCGAGCGGCGGACTGCCCTTCCCGCTCCCCGGAGTTCTCGGTCACGAGGGCGCCGGTGTCGTCGAGGAGGTCGGCTCCGCCGTCACCGGTGTCGCACCCGGCGACCATGTCGTGCTGTCCTTCACGTCCTGCGGCGACTGCCGCAACTGCCGGGGCGGACACCCCGCGTACTGCGCAACCTGGCTCCCACTGAACCTCATCGGCGGTCGCCGCGCCGACGGCAGCAGCACCATCAGCCGGGACGGGGAGCCCCTCGGCGGACACTTCTTCGGTCAGTCCTCGTTCGCGGAGCGGGCGTTGGTCGACGAGCGCAGCCTCGTGAAGGTCGACCCCGACGTGCCGCTGGAGTCGATCGCCCCGCTGGGGTGCGGAGTTCAGACAGGGGTCGGTGCCGTCTGGAACGTCCTCAAGCCCCGGCTCGGTGACACGGTCGTGGTGCTCGGCGCCGGGGCGGTAGGCCTGTCGGCGGTGATGGCAGCCGCACTCACGCCCGCGACCCGCATCATCGCCGTCGACAAGATCGCCGAACGCCTCATGCTGGCAAAGGAGTTGGGCGCCACCCACACCGTCAACGCCGGACAGGCCGACCTCGGGGAGACCCTCGCCGTACTGACGGACGGACACGGCGCCGACGGCATCGTCGAGACCACCGGCAGTGTCGCCGTCCTCCGTCAGGGCGCCGACGCGCTCGCCGCCCGGGGCACCCTGGTCGTCGTAGGAGCGCCGCCGTTCGGCAGTGAAGTCGCCCTGGACGTCAACGGGTTGATCCCCGGGAGGCGGATCGAGGGCCTGACCCTCGGCGACAGCGAGACGCAGAGTTTCATCCCCGCGCTCGTGCAGCTGGTGAAGGAGGGACGGCTCCCGCTGCACCGCCTGATCACGACCTATCCGTTCACGGACATCGACCAGGCGGTGCGGGACATGAGCGCGGGCAAGGCCATCAAGCCCGTTCTGACGTTCTGATTCAGTCGACCGTCAGCACCAGCTTGCCCGCAGTACGGCCGGTGGCGCCGAGCGCGTGCGCCTCGGCGGCATCGGCCAGCGGGAAGGTCCCGGCGATCGTCGCGCGCAGCTTGCCCGCCTCGACGAGTTCCGCGATGGCCTCCATGTCCGCGCGATCGGCGTCGACCAGCATGCGGACCGCCCGCACGCCGAGCCGCTCGGCCTCCTCGTAGAAGTCGTCCTTGCCGATCGGAACGATCGACACCACGACCCCGCCCGGCCGCAGCACCCGCAGCGACTTGAGTCCGGTCTCGCCGCCGAGCGTGTCCAGGACCACGTCGACGTCCTTCACGGCCTCGGCGAAGTCGGTCTCCCGGTAGTCGATCGCCTCGTCCACGCCCAGCTCGCGCAGGAACGCGTGCTTGCCCGCGCTCGCCGTACCGATCACATACGCGCCGCGCGCCTTGGCGATCTGCACGGCCACATGCCCGACCCCGCCGGCCGCCGCGTGGATCAGCACCCGCTGCCCGGGCCGGACGTCCGCGTTCTCCACCAGCGCCTGCCACGCGGTCAGCGCGACCAGGGGCAGTGCGCCCGCCTGGACGTGGTCGACGGCGGCCGGCTTGTGGACGAAGGCACGGGCCGGGGCGGCGACGTACTCGGCGTGGGAGCCGTGGCCCCACGGGTAGGACAGCATCCCGAAGACCTCGTCGCCGGTCTTGAAGCGGGCGACGCCGACACCGACGGCCTCGACGACGCCGGAGACGTCCCAGCCGAGGACGAAGGGCGGTTCGCCGAGGAATCCACCGGTCTTCCGGTGCTTCCAGTCGGTGGGGTTGAGCCCGGCGGCCCGCACCCGGATCAGGATCTCGTTGGCGCGCGGCGCGGGCCGCTCGACCTCGACCACTTCGAGGACCTCGGGACCGCCGAGGACGTGCTGACTGACGGCTCGCATGGTGTTCACAGTGCTCATGGTCGACCAGCCTGCCGGGAGCCGCCCGACAAGAAAATGGCACGATGGCCAACCTTCGATAGAATCGTGCCATGCAGCATGTGGAACGGGTCGTGGTCCTGGCGCTCGACGGCGTCTACCCCTTCGAGCTGGGCATCCCCAGCCGCATCTTCGGCGCCGCCGACGGCCGCTACGAGGTGCTGACCTGCACGGTCGACGGCCGTCCGGTGCGCACCAACGCCGACTTCTCGATCGCGGTGGAGCACGGTCCTGAGCTCCTCGAAACGGCGGACACGGTCGTGGTCGCCTCCATGGCCACCCCGCGCATCCCCGAGGGGCTGCCCGCCGAGATCGCCGCCGCCCTCGCCCGGATCCGCCCGGACGCACGCATCGTCTCGATCTGCACGGCCGCCTTCGTGCTCGCCGCCGCTGGTCTCCTCGACGGCCGCCGCGCCACTACCCACTGGCAGGTGGTGGATCGCTTCCGGGCCCTGTATCCGCAGGTCGAACTGGACCCTGACGTGCTCTTCGTGCACGACGGCCGGATCCTCACCTCCGCCGGCGCGGCCTCCGGAGTCGACATCTGCCTGCACATCGTGCGCACGGACCACGGCAGCGAACTCGCCAACACCGTCGCCCGCCGCTGTGTCGTCCCGCCCTTCCGCGACGGCGGCCAGGCCCAGTACATCCAGCAGCCGGTGCCGGACTGTGGCGCCACCAGCACGGCCGCCACCCGCGACTGGGCCCTCGGCCACCTCGACGAACCCCTCGCCCTGAACGATCTGGCCCGCCACGCCGGCATGAGCCTGCGCACCTTCGCCCGCCGCTTCAACGACGAGGTCGGCCTCAGCCCCGGTCGCTGGCTGATCCAGCAGCGGGTGGCCCGCGCCCGCGACCTGCTGGAGGCCAGCGACCTGTCGGTCGACCAGATCGCGGGCCGCGTCGGCTTCGCGACCGGCGCCTCCCTGCGCCAGCACCTGCACGCGGCGATCGGGGTCTCCCCGCAGGCCTACCGGCGGACGTTCCAGGAAACCCGCTGAACCCCCAACGTTTCGGCTCGCCCGTGCGTCGTAGGAACGACAACGCGAGGGGGTAGGACATGCGCAGAGGACTCACGGCGGTCGCCGTGCTGGCGGCCGTGACGGCGGTGGGGTGCGGTGACGGCGGGGACGGGAAGGACGTCGTGGTCGCGGGCACCCCGCCTGCGACGCCCTACGCCGGGCCGCTCTACGTACCTGCCACCGGCGCCGACAAGTCGGGTGCCGCAGGGCGGGCGCTGGAGTGCGACGGGAAGATGTACGAAGGCGGAGGCGCCGACGCCTGGAGCGAGGGCGACGGCGGCAAGACCCCCGAGGGCGGCCTGCGGGCGTACTTCGACATGGAGCAGCCGGACGTGCCGCGCACGGGCTACCGCGTCGAGCGCAGGTCGGACGGGCGTGTGCTGTTCTCCTACGACGTCGACGGCCGCACGAAGGTCGCCGTCGTCGTCGCCAAGGACCGTAAGAACAGGCCGGGTTGGGGCCCGGAGTCCAGCGCCTCCTGCGATCCGGCCGAACTCCCGGCGGGCTTCGCCGAGGCGCACGGCTACGAGATCTGGACCGACAGGAACGGCCGTCGCGTGCCGACCACGGTGGTGAGCAGTTCGGTCGGGCCCGAGCACTGCGACTGGCAGACGGCGCACTTCCTGCAGACCGGTCGGAGAGCGGACGGCAGGACGTATGTCCGTGATCCCGAAGGGTTGTTCTCGACGGACATGCTCTCGGCCCCCTACGACGGTGACGTCCGCATGCCCGAGGGAGCGCGCGACACCGGATACCGGTTCCACGACTGGCAGTTGTGGTTCACTCCCGACCGGTCGACGGCGTACATCCGTACCCCTGACGGCGTGGAGGCCTGGCCTTCGGCACCGTCCGGCATCGCCTGTCAGTGAGCCCTCGTCACCGGCTCATGTGCAGGGCGACCAGCAACTGCCATACCTGGTCGGCGATTTCCTCCGGCGTGCCCTCCAACAGCCCGTGCAGCCAGTCGGCCAGCACCCCGCCGAAGGTCCCGGCGACCGCCGAGGCGACCAGCGGGGCGTCGGCCGCGCCCGCGAGTTCGCGCTCGCGGAGGCTGTAGGCGCGCAGGTCCCGGTGCAGGACGCGGCCCAGTGGACCACCGCCGCCCGGGCTCAACAGGCCGCGGTACAGGGCCGCGTGGGGGAGCAGACCGGCGAAGAACTCCGGCAGCGCGGGCGGCGCGTGCACCGGGTCGGGCCGGCCGCGCCAGGCGTGCAGGGCCTCCACCGCGTCCCGTACGACGTCCGCGCAGGCGTCGACCGCGAGCGCCTCCAGGCCGTCGTAGTGGACGTAGAACGTGGCCCGGCCGACCCCGGCCCTGCGCACCAGGGCGGCGACGCCGACCTCCTCCAGAGGGTGTTCGGCGCACTCGTCGAGGAGGGCCTGGCGCAGCCGTGCCCGGGTGCGGGCGGCCCGCGGGTCCTCGGGCCCGGCGCGGTTCACTGGGAGATGAGCACGGCGGCCAGGGCCAGCGCGCCGGGCAGCGCCTGCGCGAACAGGATGCGCCGGTTCGCCGTCACCGCGCCGTAGACACCCGCGACCACGACGCAGCTCAGGAAGAACACCTGGGCGCGGAAGCCGGTCGGGTCGGCGGCGATCAGACCCCAGATCAGACCCGCGGCGAGAAAGCCGTTGTACAGCCCCTGGTTGGCGGCCATCGGCGCGGTGGCTCTGGCCATCTCGGGGTCGAAGCCGTGCAGACCGCGCCCGGGCTTCTTCTGCCACAGGAACATCTCCAGCACCAGGATGTACAGATGCAGCGCGGCCACCAGGCCCACCAGCACGTTCGCGAGCGTTTCCACGATCAGTCGACCCCTCGTCGTCTTGGACAGGTGTCTACTATAGCTGGACACCTGTCCATGTACGACCGCTCGGGTCAGGCTCCGTGGGCCGCGTACACCTCCGCCCCGCCCACGTAGGTGAGCGCGACCCGCGTCTCCGCGATCTCCTCCGGCGGAGCGGCGAACGGATCGCGGTCCAGGACCACCAGATCCGCCAGCGCGCCCGCCGCGACCCGGCCGGTGTCGTCCAGATGGTTCACGTACGCCGAACCGGCCGTGTACGCCGTGAGCGCCTCGGCGAGCCCGATGCGCTCGCCGGGCAGGAACACCGGCCCGGTGCCGCCGGGTTCGACCCGGTTGACCGCGACATGGATGCCGTGCAGCGGATCGGGACTGCTCACCGGCCAGTCGCTGCCCGCCGCGAGCGTGGCGCCGGACCGCAGCAGCGCCCCGAACGGGTACTGCCACAAGGCCCGTTCGGGCCCGAGGAACGGAATCGTCAGCTCGTCCATCTGCGGTTCGTGCGCGGCCCACAGCGGCTGGATGTTGGCGACCGCGCCGAGCCGCGCGAACCGCGCCACGTCGTCCGGGTGCACCACCTGAAGGTGCGCCAGATGCGGCCGGGTGTCACTCGGCCCGTTCGCCGCCCGCGCCGCCTCGACCGCGTCCAGCGCGTTCCGTACGGCCCGGTCGCCCAGTGCGTGGAAGTGGCACTGGAACCCGAGGGCGTCCAACTCGACGACGTACTTGGGCAGTTGGTCCGGGTCGATGAAGCTGGTGCCCCGATTGCCCGTGGCGCAGCCGCACTTGTCGAGGTACGGGTCGAGGAGAGCCGCGGTACCGGTCTCGGCGACCCCGTCCAACATCAGCTTCACACTGCCCGCCCGGAACCGGCCGTGGCTCAACGCGGCCCGCCGCTCGACGAGTTCGGGGATCTGCTCGGCCCCGCGCTCCCGGTCCCACCACAGCGCGCCGGCCACCCGCGCGGTGAGCGAGCCGTCGCGGGCGGCCGTCAGATACGCGTCCGACGGATCGGCCATCCCCGCGAACCTCCCGACGATCGCGTCCTGCCAGGCCGTGATCCCGAGCGCGTGCAGATGCCGCTGGGCATGCAGCAGCGCGGCCAGCCGGTCGCCCGGAGTGGTCGGTGGCGTGAGCCTGCCGACCAGCTGCATCGCCCCCTCCTGGAGCGTTCCGGCAGGCTCGCCCGACGCGTCCCGCTCGATCCGCCCGTCCGCCGGATCGGGCGTGTCCCGCGTGATGCCCGCCAGCTCCAGGGCCCGGCTGTTGACCCAGGCGCCGTGATGGTCCCGGTTGGGGAGATACACCGGCCGGTCCGGTACGACCGAGTCCAGCAGCTCCTTCGTCGGCGTACCGCCCTCGAACGCCTCCATCGACCACCCGCCCCCGATGATCCACTCCCGCTCGGGATGCGCCTCCGCGTAGGCACGCACGGTGGCAAGTGTGTCCTGTGCCGTCCTGGTCCCCGTCAGATCGCACTGGGTCAGCTCAAGCCCCGCCGGCACCGGATGCACATGCGCGTCCTGGAACCCGGGCAGCAGCAACCGCCCCGCCAGATCGACGACTTGGGTGCCCGGTCCGGCGAGGTCGTGCACCTCGGCATGTCCTACGGCCGTGATGCGGTCGCCGGTGACGGCCACGGCGGTCGCCGTGCGGCCCTCGGGGGTGAGGACGGGGCCGTTGGTGAAGAGGAGGTCTGCGTGCATGGTCCGTTTCCTTGCGGGGGTCATGAAGAGGTGGCGAGCAGTTGAGGTGCGTCGGCGTCCGTACCCTCCCCGGACTTGAAGTAGGGCGACCTGCGTACCCACTTCGCCCAGGCGGCGGCCACGAAACCCGACGCGATCATCGCGGCCGGGGTGAGCAGCAGGAACCAGCCGTTGTCCGCGCTGACTTCGAGGTGGTCGGTGGAGGTGTAGAAGGACCAGGCGAGATAGCCGCCGAGCCCCAGCAGGCTCAGGGCGCTCAGCGCGGGCAGCACCACCGCGCGGATTCCCTGTCGCCAGTCCTCCTGGAGGAAGGAGCGGAAGCGTACGGCGGCGGCGAGGGCGGTGAGCGCGTAGGAGAGGGCGACGACGATGCCCACGGCGTTCACCGTCGCCATGATCATGTCGGCGAGGCGGGGGATCACCAGCGCGAGGGCCGCAACTGCCGTTGCCAGCGCGCCGATCAGCAGGGTGCCGAGGGCCGGGGTGCCGTACCGCGAGCTGACCTTGGACCAGACGGGTCCGAGTGTGCGGTCGCGGCTCATCGCGAACATGCCCCGGGCGGTGGGGATCACGCCGGCCTGGAGCGAGGCGACCGCCGAGAACATCAGGGCGACCAGGGGCAATGCGGCGAGCGGCTGGGAGGCGAGCCGGTCGCCGAAGTAGGCCAGGCCCTGGGCGCCGTGGCCCGCCAACTCGCCCTCGGACAGCACCCGTTGGAAGGCGATCGAGCCGAGCAGGAACAGCCCCAGCATGGTCACCAGGGTGATCAGCCCGGCCCGGGACGCGTCGCGCGGGTCGCGCACCTCCTCGTTCACGGTGAACGCGGCCTCGAATCCCCAGTAGCAGAACACCGAGAGCAGCAGGCCCTGTGCGAGCGCCGACGCCGAGGGGATCGCGAAGGGGTCGAACCAGCTCAGGCTGAAGGAGTGCGGGCCGGTGACGATGCCGTAGCCGCAGAAGCCGAGCAGGACGACGTACTCGAAGACCAGCAGTCCGGTCTGGAGGCGGGCGGCGGTGCGGACGCCGGTGACGGCGGTGAGGGTGACGGCGACCAGGACGACGATGCCGACCGCCGTCGTCTGCGCCGTCGAGCCGGGGTCGAGGGCGAGGCCGGCCAGCCGGTGCAGTCCGGCCTCGCCGGCGAGCTGGATCATCGCCGAGCCGGTGACCGCCGTGGTGTACGCGAGGAACGCGATCGTCGCGACGATGTTCACCCAGCCGACCAGGAAGCCGAGCCACGGAGTGAGTGAACGGCCCACCCACACATAGCCGTTGCCCGCGTTCGGCTCGACCTTGTTGAGCCGGGAGTAGGCGCCCGCGATGCCCAGGATCGGCAGGAACGCGAGCAGCATGA
>Ga0307509_10005586_pt1 | contig 17423 bp, 14 predicted proteins | sample 10_EM_MG_FD_202245 | JGI IMG/M metagenome (GOLD analysis project Ga0307509, IMG submission 202245) | Populus trichocarpa ectomycorrhiza microbial communities from riparian zone in the Pacific Northwest, United States - 10_EM | ecosystem: Host-associated > Plants > Roots > Unclassified | place...
TCGCGCACGCCGTTGACCACGCCGATCGCCGAGCCTTCGTTGGTGCCGAAGATGCCCTTCAGGTTCGGGTAGGCCTGCAGGATCGACTTCGTGACCTCGGTCGACTTCAGCTGATCGCCGCCACCGTATTGCAGGCTGACGATCTTTATCTTGGGGTAGCTGGCCTTGATACGCTCGACGAAGCCGTCGCGCCGGTCCACGCCGGTGCGGCTGGTCTGGTCGTGTGCCACGACCGCGACCTCGCCTTCGTTGCCGATCAGCGCGGCGAGCTTGTCGGCGGCAAGCGCGGCGGCGGCCTTGTTGTTCGTCGTCGCGGTCGTGACCGGGATGTCGCTGTCGACGCCCGAGTCGAACGCCACCACCGGGATATGCGCGGCCTGCGCCTTCTTCAAGAGCGGCGTCGCGGCCTGGCTGTCGAGCGCGGCGAAACCAATCGCCTTCGGGTTCTTGGCCAGCGCGGCGGCGAGCATGTCGATCTGCTTGTCGACCATCGCCTCGGTCTCGGGGCCTTCGAAGGTCACGGTGACCTTGTAGTCCTTGGCGGCCTGATCGGCGCCCGACTTCACCGCTTGCCAGAACTGGTGCTGGAAGCCTTTCGAGATCAGCGGGATGTAGATCTGCTGGGCCGATGCGGCGGGCACGATGGCGCACAGCGCGCCCGCGGCCAGCGCGATGTTCAGTAGTCTTCGTTGGGTCATGGATGTCTCCTGCTTGTCGTTCCGGGATCCGCCCGGCTGCGGTTTTGTCGAATGGCTCATCGGGTCAGCTCTTGCCCCGGCGCAAGATGTCGGTGTAGACGGCCAGGATGATGATCAGCCCCGTGAGCACCGTCTGCCACTCCTGCGCCACCGACATGATCCGCAGTCCGTTGGTCAGCACGCTCATGATGAAGGCGCCGATGATGGTGCCGAGGATCGTGCCGGTGCCGCCCGACAGCGAGGTGCCGCCGATCACGACCGCGGCGATCGCGTCAAGCTCGTAGCCCTGGCCCAGTGCGGGCTGCGCCGAGTTCAGCCTTGACGCGATCAGCAGGCCCGCGATGCCGCAGATCGCGCCGCTGATCGAGTAGACGACGATCTTCCAGAACGCCACGTTGACGCCCGACAGCCGCACCGCCTCTTCGTTGCTGCCGAGCGCGAAGGTGTAGCGGCCCACCAGCGTCTTGTTCAGCACGATGCTGGCGATCGCGGCGACCACGAACATGATCAGCACCGCGTTCGGGATCGGCAGCGCAGGGATGAAATAGCCGATCAGCGACTCCTGCGAGATCACGGGGAAGTCGGGCGTGCTGTTGAAGTAGATCGGCCGCGTGCCCGAGATCACCAGCGACAAGCCTTTGAGCAGCATCATCATGCCGAGAGTCGCGATGAACGGCGGGATCTTCAGCTTGGCGATCAGCACGCCGTTGACGAACCCACACAGCGTGCCGAACAGGATCGCCGCTGCGATGCCGAGCGGCAGCGGCATGCCCCAGTAGGTCAGCACCACACCGGCCATCACCGAGCAGAAGGTCATCATCGTGCCGACCGACAGGTCGATGCCCGCGGTGATGATCACGAAGGTGCAGGCGATCGCGAGCACGCCGTTGACCGCGGTGGATTGCAGGATGCCGACCATGTTGCCGTACTGCAGGAAGTTGGGCGAGGCCACGCTGAAGAACACCAGCAGCACCAGCAGGCTGGCGAACGCGAGCATCTTCTGGCGCGTCGCCGGCTTGAAGAGGATCTGCTTCAACGCGGCGAGCTTGCCCGGCTGTGGCGCTGCGAGGTGGTCGGTGATGGTGCTGTTCACGGTGGGGTGCGCGGTCATGCCGCTGTCAGGGGTTCTTCATCAGGGCGCGTGGCGGGTTGGTCGCTGCGCTGGCGCTGGGTGGCGAGCTGCATGATCTTTTCCTGCGTGAGCTCGGCGCCGCGCAGTTCGCCGGTGATGCGGCCCTCGCACATCACGACGACGCGGTGGCTCATCGCCAGCACCTCGGGCAGCTCGGACGAGATCATCACGATGGCCTTGCCCTCGGCGGCGAGCGCGTTCAGCAGCTTGTAGATCTCGGCCTTGGCGCCGACGTCGATGCCGCGCGTCGGCTCGTCGAAGAACAGGATGTCGCAGTCGCGCAGCAGCCATTTCGAGATCACGATCTTTTGTTGGTTGCCGCCCGACAGGCGCGCCACCTGCTGCTCGACCGACGGCGTCTTGATGTGCAGCCGCTCGACGAAGCGCTCGGCCGCGGCGCGCGTCGCCGCTGCATCGACGAAGCCGCCGAACGTCACGAACTGCCGCATGCTCGCGAGCGCGATGTTGGTCTCGACGTCCAGCCCGGTGGCCAGTCCGAAGTGCTTGCGGTCTTCCGAGAGGTAGCCGATGCCATGAGCCACCGCGTCGGCGGGCGACTTGATCGACACGGCGGCGCCACGCACGCGGATCTCGCCGGCGTCGATGCGGTCGGCGCCGAAGACCGCGCGTGCGACCTCGGTGCGGCCGGCGCCCATCAGCCCGGCGAAGCCGAGGATCTCGCCTTTGCGCAGCGTGAAGCTCACGTCCCGAATCGCGATGCCGCGGTTCAGCCCATGGACCTCGAGCACGACCTCGTTGCGCGAGGTGTCGGGCGGGTCGTTGACCATCGCGGCGAGCTCGCGGCCGACCATCAGGCCGATGATGTGCTCGACGCTGGTGCCGGCCATCGGCAAGGTCGCGATGTAGCGGCCGTCGCGCATCACGGTGACGCGATCGGCGATCTGCTGCAGCTCGTCCATGCGGTGCGAGATGTAGACGATGCCGACGCCTTGCGCCTTCAGCTGCCGGATGATGCGGAACAGGTCGGCGACCTCGTCGTTGTTCAGCGCGGCGGTCGGCTCGTCGAGGATCAGCAGGCGCGAGTCGAACGACAGCGCCTTCGCGATCTCGACCATCTGCTGCCGCGCCACCGTCAGCGTGCCGACCAGCGTGCGCGGGTCGAGGTTCAGGTGCATGCGCTCGAAGATGCGGCGCGCCTGCGCGTCGAGCGCGTCATCGTCGACGAACAGGCCGAAGCCATGGCGCGGTTCGCGGCCGATGAAGATGTTCTGTGCGGCGCTGAGGTGGTTCATCAGGTTCAGCTCCTGATGCACGATGCCGATGCCCAGCGCCTGCGCCGCGCGCGGGCTATCGATCTCGATCGCGCGGCCGTCGAGCAGCAGCTCGCCGGCATCTTTTTGATAGACGCCCGCGAGCACTTTCATCAACGTGGACTTGCCGGCGCCGTTCTCGCCCATCAGCGCGTGCACCTCGCCGGGCAGCAAGTCGAATTGGCAGTCCTGCAACGCGGCGACGCCGGCGAAGGACTTCGACAGATGGCGGATCGAGACCAGCGGCGTCGTGCTTGTCGCAGCAGTCATGATGCGTTCGCTTGGGCCAGCGGCGGCAGCGCGTAGAAGCGGCACGCGTTGTCGTGCCAGATGCGCGCTTGATCGACGGCGGGCAGATCGCCGATCAGCGCCTCGCACACCGCGATCCAGCGGTCGAAGTCGGCGGCCAGGTTCAGCACCGGCCAGTCGCTGCCCCACATCAGGCGCTGCGGGCCGAAGCAATGCAGCAGGTGCTCCCACACCGGGCGCACCGCGTCGATCGCGGCCGCGGGCGTCAGGCGCTGCGGCGCTGCGGTTTCGGTCAGCAAGCCCGACAGCTTGCACATGACTGGCGGGTGCTCGGCCAGCGCGGCGATGTCGCGGCGCCACGGCGCGGCCCAGTCGGCCGCCCAGCCTGCGCCGAGCGCGGGCTTCGCGGCGTGATCGATCACCACCGGCAGTTCTGGGTGGCGCGACACGAACTGCCGCAAGGGCAGCAGATGCGAGGTGTTGACCAGCGCATCGAAGCGCAGGCCGCCGTCCAGCAGCGCCTGGATCGCCTCCGGATGCGGCGCTTGCGCGATCCAGTCGGCGTCGGGCAGGTCTTGCAGCATCGGCCGCACGCCCTTGAACTTGGGGTCGCGCGACCAGCGTCGCAGCGTGTCGACAGCATCGCGCTGGCTCAGGTCGACCCAGCCGACCACGCCGCCTATCCAGTCGTGCGCGCCGGCGAGCTCGAGCAGGAAATCGGTCTCGGCCGTGGTCGCCGCGGCCTGAACCAGCACGGTCCGGCCGATGTGATGCTGCTGCAGCAACGAGCGCAAGTCGTCGGGCAGAAAGTCGCGACAGAGCGGCTGCAGCACCGGCAGCTCCGGGCGCAGCCACGCGTAGTCGCCGCGGCTGAAACGCCAGAAGTGCTGATGAGCGTCGACGCGCGAGATCACGATCTGCCCGGCCGCTTCAGCGTCGTTGAAGAGAATTCACAAATGAATAAGATGTTCATATGCGAACAATGTACGATCGAGCTCGCCGAATCGTTCCTCTGATTTACCCTCGATGGGCTCGATCCCGGTTTGTGCCGATTGACCACTTCGTTCGTGCCACGTGACCACTGAAACAGACCGATACCGCGCGCCTGCCCTGGACAAGGGCCTGGACATCCTCGAACTGCTGGCCGAGCAGCCGATGGGCCTGACGCGCGCCGAGATCGTCAAGGCGATGGGGCGCAGCCAGAGCGAGATCTACCGGATGCTGGAGCGACTCGTGGCGCGTCAATACGTCACCCGCTCGCAGGAAGGCGACCGCTACGCGCTGAGCCTGAAGCTCTTCGTGCTCGGCACCCGGCACCCGCCTGTCGATCGGCTGGTGGCGCGCGCGCAGCCGTTGATCGACATCTTCACGAAGGCTGCCGAGCAGTCCTGCCACATGGGGGTCTACGACCGCGGCAACATCACGGTCGTGGCCCAGGTCAACAGCCCGGGCAACTGGGGCTTGTCGATCCGGCTGGGCGCGCGAGTGAGCCTGATCGATACAGGATCCGGCCATGTGCTGCTGGCGTTCCAGACCGAGCAGCAGCGCGCCGAGATGCTGGCCCAGCACCACGCCGTCGATGGCGAAGTGCCGATGGGCGGCGACGAGCTGGCGGCCACGCTCGAGCAGGTGCGCAGCCTGGGCCGCTGGCAAGGCGACAGCAAGCAGGCCTCCGGTGTCGTCGACATTTCGATCCCGGTCTTGGGCCCGCGCGGCGAGGCCATCGCGGTGCTGACCTGCCCATTCATCCGGCGCATCGATCGCCACGTCGGCCCCGACCTCGACACCACCTGCGGGCTGCTGCAGCACGCGGCCCGCGACCTCTCGATCGACTGACGTGTGATCAGGGCACGGGCCCGAGCGCCCGCAGCCCCTCGATCACCGGGCCGAGCACGCGGGTCACGTTTTGCGCCAGCGCGCCGAGGTCTTCGGAGTCGAGCAGGCAGGCTTGCTCGAGTGCCGCGGCCTCTCGATGCGCCGCGTACACGCCGAGTGCCGCGGTCATGCTCTTCAGGTCGTGCGCCAGGCGCGTGGCCATGGCCATGTCGCCCGCCGCGCGCGCAGCGTCGAAGCGGGCCTGGAAGTCCGCCTGGCCATCGCGGAACATGCGCAGCAGACGGCGGTACAGCGTGTCGTTGCCCATCAAGCCGGCCAGCCCGGCGCGCGTGTCGATGCCGGGCAGCGCAGCGAGCGGCTCAGCGCCCGCACCCCCGTTCGCGAGATCGGCCGATGCGGTCGACGCCATCGCGCCAGGCCGCACCCAGCGGGCGAGCGTGGCGAACATCTCATCGAACTTGATCGGCTTGGCGATGTGGTCGTTCATGCCCGCCGCGAGCACCTTCTCGCGATCGCCGACCATCGCGTTGGCAGTCATCGCGATGACCGGCAGGTCGCGCAGCGCCGGCCGCTGGCGCAGCGCCCGGGTCGCGGCGTAGCCGTCCAGCACCGGCATCTGGCAGTCCATCAGCACCGCATCGAAAGACTGCCGCTCGAGCATGTCGAGCGCCTCCTGGCCTTCGCCTGCGACGCTGACGGCGAGCCCGGCGCGGCTCAAAATGTCCAGCGCCAGTTCGCGGTTGAAGGCGTTGTCTTCGACCAGCAGGATGCGTGCGCCGCCGAGGCTGGCCTGGTAGCCGTGCAGCGCCTGTTCGCGCCGGAGCGTGCGCGCCGGCCGCTGCACGGCCAGGCCGAGCGCGGTGCTGCAGGCATCGAACAGCGTCGATGGCGTCACCGGCTTCGTCAGCAGCGCGCCCACGCTCAGGTGCTGCTCGCCCAGACGCTGGACGACCTCGTCGCGGCTGAAGGCCGTCAGCATCAGCACCGTCGGCGTCGGGTGGCGCTGCGACTCGCGCTGGCCGAGCCGGCGCGCGCACTCCACGCCGTCGATGCCGGGCATCTTCCAGTCGAGCAGCACCAGGCCATAGGGTTCGTCGTTCGCGTCGGCCTGTTCCACCAGGCGCAGCGCGTCCAAGCCGTCGGCGGCAGCGTCGGCGTTCAGGCCGAGTGCGTTGGCCATGCCGGCGAGCACGTCGCGGGCGCAGGCGTTGTCGTCGACGATCAGCACGCGGGTGCCACGCAGGCCCTCGTGGCGCGGCGCAGGTGGCTGCACGCCGGGCTCGGTCTGCAGGTTGAAGCGCAGGCTGAAGTAAAAGCGGCTGCCCCGCCCCGGTGCGCTGTCGACCCCGAGTTCGCCGCCCATCAGGCGCACCAGGTGGCGGCTGATCGCCAGGCCCAGGCCGGTGCCGCCGTAGCGGCGGCTGGTCGAGGCATCGGCCTGCGAGAACGGCTGGAACAGGCTTTGTTGCTGCTCGGCGCTCATGCCGATGCCGGTGTCGCGCACTTCGAAGCGCAGCAGCACCGACGCGGCGTCGCGCTCGACCGCATCGATGGCCACGACGACCTCGCCGCGCTCGGTGAACTTGACCGCGTTGTTGCCCAGGTTGATCAGCACCTGGCGCAATCGCGAGGGGTCGCCCATCAGCACCATCGGCAGCTGCGGCGGTTCGATGAACAGCAGCTCCAGGCCCTTGTCTTCCGCGTTCATGCCGACCAGGTTCGCGAGGTCGTCCATCACGTTGCCGAGGTCGAAGGGCATGAGCTCCATGTCGAGCTTGCCGGCCTCGATCTTCGAGAAGTCGAGGATGTCGTTGATGATGCCCAGCAGCGATTCGGCCGATCGATGCACCTTCTGCACGTAGTTGTGCTGCTGCGGGTTCAGGTCGCTTTCGAGCGCCAGATGCGACATGCCGAGGATCGCGTTCATCGGCGTGCGGATCTCGTGGCTCATGTTGGCGAGGAACTCGCTCTTCGCCTGGTTCGCGACCTCAGCCCGCTTCGTCGCTTCGGTCAGCTGCGCGGTGCGCTCGCGCACGGCCTCTTCCAGATGATCGCGGTGGCTGCGCAAGTCCTCGAGCGCTTGCTTGCGCGAGGTGATGTCGGTGATCAACCCCTCGAACCCGGCCGGTTCGCCGCCGGCCGCATCGGCGCCGCCGTGCTGCCGCGCGTTGAGCTGGACCCAGATCGGGCTGCCGTCGGCGCGCGTCAGTTGCAGCTCCATGCCGGCGATCTGGCCGTCGCGTGCCAGCGCGGCGAACTGTGCGGCGGTTTGTTCCGGCGTGAACAGCGGTCGGTGGCTGGCTGCCGAGGCGCCACCACCATCGCCACCATCGCCATTCACCGCCGCCATCAGTCCGGCCGGCGAGGCATAGCCCATCAACCGTGCCAACGCCGGGTTGGCGTCGTGCAGGCCGCCCGATCGATCGAGCCGGAAGATGCCCTCGAGCGCGTTCTCGAAGATCCCCCGGTACGTCGCCTCGCTCTCGCGCAAGCGCTGGGCGGAATCGCGCAGCCGGTCCGCCATCGCATTGACGCGCACGGCCAGCCGGCCCAGTTCGTCGCCGGACTCGACCGCACAGCGTGCGTCCAGGTCGCCGACGGCGATTCGATCGACCATCGCCTCCAGGCGGTCGATGGGCGCGCTCACCATGCGCCTGAGCAGCACGAAGGTCGCCCCGTACAGCACCGCCACGATCGCAGCCACCAGCGCGAGAATGCCGCGGCGGGCAGTGGCGATGGCCTGTTCGACCACCGCGCGCGTCAGCACGACGCGCACCTCGCCGATCTTCTGCGGGCTGGCGCCGCCAGGCGGCGTGTACTCGATCGCCTGCACGCGCACGATCGGGTCGATCAGATCCGACGCCTGCGATTTGGTCACATCGGAGATCGTGCCGAACCCGACCGCCGTGATGCTGAATTGCGCGACCTCGGGGTTGGGCGCCAGCGCCGCGAGCTGGCTGTCGATCGCCGCACGATCGACGTTCCAGAGCGGGTACGCCACCGAGCGGCTGAACAGATCGGCGATGCGAGCGGCGCGGCCTTCCAGCTCGAGGACGCGACGCTCGCGTTCGTGTTCGACCAACACATAGGCCGCACTGGCCGCCACCAGCGCGACCAGGATGGTCAGCGCCAACACCAGCTTGGTGTGCAAGCGGGTCGCCTGCGGGATCAGGCGAAACGGCAATGGCATGTCAGCGATCCATGGCGCTGAGCGCCTTCCGCTCGCAGCGAGCCGCAAGCCGCCACATCCTCCGAGCTCAATGCCCCGAGTTTCATCCTAGGTGCTGCGCATGAGCGGCGCCAAGTTGAAGTCATAGGGTCCGAGCTTGGGATGGAGTGCCTTCGAATAGACGCTGAAGTCCAGCACCCCGTCTCGCTTGTAGACGGCCTGGTCGTAGCGAGACGCGTTGTCGCGGTTGATGACGTGCATGTAGTCGAGCTTCTGCGTCGTGCCGCCGTGCGCGGCGAAGTCCACGCCATGGTGATAGTCGTGCAGCAGCACCATGGCCCACGCACCGATGAAGAAATGGCTGCCGAGGCTGGCTGCCAGGCCACCTTCGGCCAGGCTCGTCAGTGCGTTCGGCCAGCCACCCGTGCCGCCGACCAGCACCGGGGCAGAGCGCGCCTTCACGGCGCGCAGCGCGCCCAGCGCCATCGTGTCGTTGGCGGCCCAGATGATGTTGGCCTGCGGGTAGCGTGACAGCAGGATGTCGGCCTTGCTCTCGGCGTCGGCATCGCCCCAGTCGCTGAACGCCAGTTGCAGGTTCCGGCCGCGCCCGGTGCGCACGATGAAGTCGTTGATGCCCCGCGCGCGCTCCATCGAGACCGGCGTGCTGCGGTCGCCGGTGATGCCGATCACCAGTGGCTCGCGGTCGCCGAGCTGGCGGCACAACTCACCCATCAGGCGGTATTCGGCGCTCGCCTCGTCGGTGGTCGCCGTGCCTATCCAGCGCTGCATCTGCTCGCGCTCGTTGCCGACCTCGCGGCGCTGTTCCGGCGTCAGGTCATTGTGGATCAGCAGCACCTTGGCCGGCGTGCGCGCCAGCATCTGCAGCATCTGCGGTGCGGTCAGCTTCTCGTTGACGATCACGACGTAGTCCGGCGGGTCGCTGCGCTGCGCCACGGCCTCAGTCTGGCGCAGCATCAGCAGGTGGTCGCGCTCGGCATACAACACCTCGAGCTGCATCCCGAAGGTCTTGGCGGCGGTGGCCATGAAGCGCGCAGTCATGTGCCAATGCGGCCCCTTGCCGCGCTCGACCGGCTCGCCGGGATTCAGGAAGACGACACGTGGCCCGGGCGGCTGCGACGCCACCCGCCCCGCCGCGGACAACAGGCCGGCACCGACCAACAAGGCAGTTCGGCGATGCATGGTGCGATCCTTGTTGGCGGCCCGCCGCGTGCCACCTACGGCAGGAAGTTCAGCCCTTCCGGCAACGGCGGCGTGATCGGCATGTCGAACACCGGGCCGGCGCCGTCGGGGTCGATCATCAACGTGCCGTTCGATGCGAAGAAGACGGCGATTTGGGTCTGGGCCGCGACTGCATACGGCGCCGCTGCGGCGATGCCGATGTTGGTCAGGAAGGTGTGCGGGTTCTTCGGTATCGCGCCACCCGTTGCAAGGTAGGCCAGGTCGTTGCGGAAGTACAGCGCGCGGTCGGCGAGATCGCCGGCACGCAGGATCGCCGTGGCGGTCGGGTTCGGGACGGTGCCGTCGCCCTTGGCGAACTGCACGATCACTGATTTGGGCGCGTTGCCGTGCAGCGGCTGCTTGCGGATGTACGCCGCATACGACACCGGGTTGCCCGATTGCTGCACCCACGTGTTGCGCTCGAGCAGCTGCTGGATCGCCGTCGACCCCGGCACATTGTTGACCAGCGGCGGCAGGTTGCGCAGCGGGATGTTCTCGCTGAAGTTGAGGTTGAACGGCACCGGAACGCCAGGGGTCGGCGGTAGGTTGAGCAGCTGCGGCTGGCGCGTCGCCAATGCGATGGCGGTCAAGAAGCGGAAGGCGCCGAGGCGCGCGACCTCGGTGATCGAGCCGCCCGGCACGTTCGGTACGCCCGCCTTCACGCCGCCTTCGACGCCGAGGAAGATCGTGCCGTAGATGCCGCCGAAAGACTGGCCCGCGTAATAGATGCGGTTCTTGTCGAGGTCGACGCTGCCGTCGCCGTCCACGTCGATGCCGACCTGGATCTGCCGCACCAGCTGCATCAGGTCGACCACCGTCTGGCGCAGCCCGTCGCGGCTCGAGACGATGGACTGCGCCCCGACCGCGCCCACGCCTTCGGTCGAGTCGATCGTGCCGTTGCCGTCCTGGTCGAAGCCGCGGCCGCCCGAGGGCACGACCACCGGCGTGCCGGCCGTCGGGATCACGTTGAGCGTGCCGGCGGCGCCGCCGCCATGACCGACGACGCTGATCGCGATCGTGGCGATGCCTTTCGACGCGAACACCGACGCCACCGTCCACGGCGCACCGTACATGCTGTCGGTGAAGCCATGGCCGAAGATCGCGACCGGCCAGCCGCCCGCCGGCCGCGCGCCGCTCGGGAGGAACAGCTCGAACACGAGTTCGTTGCTCGACTGCGGCGCCGGGTGGCCGGTCAGCGTCCCGGTGGCCGGGATGACCTGGGCCGCGGTCTCGTAGTTGGGCGAGCTGAATTGGCCGAAGGCCACACGTCCGACCGCACCCGGGATGACGTTCAGCGCCGGCGTCGGCACGTATGAGGCCGTGAACGCGGGCGCCGTGCCGGTCTGCTGCAGCCACTGGATGCCTGTCAGGCCGGCGACCGGGAATACCGCTCGCGTCGTGCCGCCGTTGCCGATCATGAAGCTGGCCGGCGAGGGGTTGGAGCGCTGGATCTGCTGATGGATCTTGGCCAGATCCGCGCTGGTGCTCTGCGTCGTGAACAGGCTCAGCGCGACCACGCGCGAGTGCGGAGCGCGGGCCACGTGTTCGCCGTCGCGCAGCGCGTTGCGATAGCCCATCAGCTCGTGGTCTTGCACCTCGCCCCGGCTCGGCTCCTGGCGGAACTGGCCGTAGCGACCGACCTCGATCGGGTCGCCGGCCGCGTCGCGGATGCCGTTGGTCACGACCAGCACGTAGCGCGAGTGCTCCTGCAGCAGCTCGTCCGATTCGAACACCAGCGTCTTGCCGGCGACGTCCCACGAGACCTGGTTGACGCCGACCTTGTGGCCGAAGCCCAGGCCGGTCAGCGTGTCGCCGAGGTTCACGAGGTAGACCGTCTCGCTCGTGACGCTCGCGAGATCGATATCGCCGGTGAACGGCACGCTGATGCGCGGCTGCGTGTTGAAGCCGTCGAGCGTGTTGATGACATCGATGTCGGCGCAGTCGGACACCTGCACCGTGCAGTCCGGCTTCGGCAGCTTGACGCGCTTGAAGGTGTTCTGGGTCCAGTCGGGCTGGGTGAAGCGGTCGCTCGGGAACGGGCTGGTCGTGGGGCTCGAGAAATCGAACTTGACGCTGACCCCTGCGGCCAGCGCGAGCACGGGGGCCGCGAGCAGCGCGGCGATCGCGGCCAGGCGAGGGGTGACGCGGCGGCTGCGCGGCGCGGACGCACGGTCCGAGCGCGCCGGGGTGAGGCGAGTCTGCATGCGATGTCTCCTGAGGTTTTTTTGTGGGGCGGCGCAGGACGGGTTCGCCAGCGAGCCGGCCCGAGGTCGCGCCTTGCTTATATCGTTTCGACCGGGGCGGCGGCGCTAGGGATAGTCCTGCCCGCAGGCGCTCAACCCCGCGATTCGAGGTAGTCGCAAGCCAGGTGGGCGAGTGCGCGCACGCCGAGCACGAAGCTGCGTTCGTCGGCGAAGAATTTCGGCGAATGGTTCGACGCCGCCTTCGTCGGCTCGACGCCGGGCGGCGTGACGCCGATGAAGAAGAACAGGCCCGGCACGATGCGCTGGAAGAACGAGAAGTCTTCCGCGCCGGTCACTTTCGGGACCAGTTGCAGCCCGTCGGGCCCGGCCACGCGCTGCAGCGTCGGCACCATCGCCTGCGTGAGCGCGGGGTCGTTGACGGTCACCGGGTAGTTCTTGTTGATGCAGACCGTGCAGCCGGCGCGCGAGCCGCGGGCCACTGCTTCCGACAGAGTCGTCACGCGTTCGTGGATCTCGTCGCGCATCTCTTCGTCGAAGGCGCGGATCGTGCCGCGCATCTCGACGCTGTCGGGAATGATGTTCTCGCGCACGCCGCCCTTGATCATGCCGACCGTCACCACCGCCGGCTCGCGGGCGATGTCGACGCCGCGGCTGACCACGGTCTGCAAGCCGAGGATCACCTGCGCGGCCGTCACGATCGGGTCGACGCCCAGCCACGGCGCTGCACCGTGGGTCTGCTTGCCGTGCACCGTGATCTTGAATCGGTCCGAGCTCGCCATCGTCGGGCCGGGCCGGTAGCCGATGATGCCGAGCGGCAGCCGCGAGGTGACATGCAAGCCGAAGATGGCCTGCGGCACCGGGTTCTCGAGCGCACCCTGCTCGATCATCAGTTTGGCACCGCCTTCTTCGCCCTCGGGCGGCAACTCCTCGGCGGGCTGGAAGATGAACTTGACCGTGCCGCGCAGCTCAGCGCGCAGGCCCGCGAGAATCTCGGCCACGCCCATCAGGATCGCGGTGTGGCAGTCGTGGCCGCAGGCGTGCATCACGCCGACCTCTTCGCCGTTCCACGTGGTGCGAACCTTCGAGGCGAATGGCAGGTCGACGGCCTCGGTCACCGGCAGCGCGTCCATGTCGGCACGCAGCGCGACCGTGGGCCCGGGCAGCGCACCGCGCAGCACGCCGACCACGCCGGTGTGCGCGACCCCGGTTCGAATGTCGTCCAGGCCCAGGCTGCGCAGGTGCGCCAACACGATGTCGGCGGTGCGGAACTCGCGGTTGCCGAGCTCGGGGTGTTCATGCAGATCGCGCCGCCACGCGATCACGCGGGGCTCGACGGCTTGCGCTGCGAGATCGATCTGTGGTGCCAGTGAACTTGACGCGATGGGACGGTCCGACATGGTGCTGCTCCGAGATGTCGGTTCACGCTATCACAGGACGACATGACGCACACGACATGGCGACACGACGCGTCAGCGCCGTCGCACTCACTGCGCCGCGACACGCTCGCGCCAGAGCCGCGCGAAGCGCTCCATCTCGGCGCGCTCGAGGTCGGAGACGGCCCAGTACTGCATCGACCCGTCGGACCAGTGCAGCACGTTGAAGCCCTTGCGCATGCTGCGGGCCGGCGCCTGCTGCGCCGTGCTCGGCCAGACGAAGACATCGATCACATGGCGCTCGCGCGCATAGGCCAGCGTCGCGACGACATTGCCGCGCACATGCTCGATGCGCCCGCCCATCAGCGGGAAGCCCTCGGCGGCGAGGTCGAACACCGGTGGCGCGTAGTCGAGCCGCCCTTGGAACCACGGCTTGACGGTGTGGCGGTCGGTCGACACCACCTCGGTGAGCGGCCCGACCTGCAGCGCGCGCACATGGTCGGCGACGAGGTCGGCGTCCAGCGCTGGGTTCAAATCCAGGCGCTGCGCCAGCGGCACGACGAGCAGCGTGCACGCCACGCCGAAGGCGAAGCTGAGCGAGGCGGTGCGCCAGCCGAGAGCTGGCCAGCCGAGATCGAGCCAGCGCCGGCGCTGGACGCGGGGTGCGGGCGGCTCGCCGCGGCTCGCTTCGGCCAGCGCGATCTGGGTGCGCAGGCCGGCGCGCAGGCTGTCGGGCGCGGCGTGGCGCGTGGCGTGCTGGCGGATCAGCGCGGACAGGTGGTCGTCGTCGAGGCTCATTGGTCATCCTTCGTGCTGCGCACTGCGGAATTCGCCTTGGGAGCGTCCCGGCGGCTCATGCTATTCGCCCAGGCTGGTTGGCGACAAGGCAATGCGCAGTTTGGCGCGCGCACGCGCCAGCCGCGACATCACCGTGCCGATCGGTACGCCGATGATCTTCGCGATCTCGGCGTAGTCGAGGTCTTCGAATTCGCGCAGCACGATGACTTCGCGCAATGGCGGCGACAGCGCGCGGATCGCCGCGTCGATCTGCACGCGCGTGCGCTGCCGCTGCAGGCACGCGCCGGGGTCGGACGCACGGTGCTCCGCGGCACCGAGCGCGGCCTCGAACTCGGCGTCGTCGAACTCGACCAGCGCCGGGCCGTTGCGCAGGCGTTCGAGCATCGTGAAGCAGGTGTTGCGCACGATGCCCAGCAGCCACGGGCGCGCGTCTTCGCCGCGCAGCGACTCGATGTAGCGAAAGGCGCGCAGCGAGGCCTCCTGCACCGCATCTTCCGCTGCCTGGTCGCTGCGCAACAGCCAGCGCGCCAGGTTGTAGGCCGCATCGAGGTGAGGCAATACGCGCGACTCGAATGCGTGGCGCTGGCTCACTGCGAAGCCTCAGGTGCCGCCGGGGCGAAGTGACGTGGGCGCTGCTGTCATCAGGCGCTCACGATGAAGCGGCCGTGCATCTCTTCGTGGCCATCGCCGCAGAAGTTGTCGCACACGAAGTCGATCACACCTGCAGTCTTGGGCTGCAATTCGAGGCGCGTCACGCGCCCGGGCACCAGGTCCAGACGCAGCCCCAAGTCGGGGATGTTCATGCCGTGCACGAAGTCGAGCGAGCGGATCGCCACGACGACGCGCTCGCCGGCCTTCAGTGCGATCTCGTTCGGCTCGTAGGCAAAGCGGTGCGCCGTCATCTCGATCACGCGCGGCTCGGCGCCTTGTGCGGCGCCAGCGCGCACGAGTGCTGCGCCCGTGGTGGCCAGCATCGCTTGCAGCAGCCGGCGGCGATTGGCCTGCCGCCTCATGCGCGCACCACCGGGAACTCGGTGACCTGGTACGCGGTGCCGCGGGCTTCGGCCTCGACCTCGCGAAAGCCCAGGCCCTTGTACGGCGCACTCGCGTCCCAGGGCAGCGGCGTGCGGTTGGGCTGCGAGCCGGGCGCCGGCAGCGGGAAGATCAGCGACTTCGCGGAGTGGTGCGCGATGTGCCCGGTCATCTGGTGGTGCTCCTGGTGGATGTGGCCGTAGAACACGGTGACGTGGGCAAACGGCATCAGCAGCTCGACCGCCTGCGCGCCGTCGCGCGTGGCCCAGTCCCACTTCGGCGCCAGGTCGAACAGCGGCCGGTGCGTGAGCACGACGATCGGTGCGTTCTTGTCGCGCGTCGCCAGATCGGCGCGCAGCCATGCGAGCTGTTCGTCGCCGATCTTCGCGCCGGGGTCGGAGACGTTGTCGAGCGCGATGAAGTGCACGCCCTGGTGGTCGAAGGTGTAGAAGGTCTCGCCGAAGAGTTCCTTGTAGGCGGCGCCGCGGTCGAGCGATGCGTCGTGTTCGCCGGGGATGAAGCGCACCGTCTTGACCTTCAGGTCGGCGACGATGGACTTGAACTCGGCCAGGCGGCGCCGGCGCTCGACCGGGTCGTCGGTGGTGTGCGTGAGATCGCCGGTGAAGACGATGAACTCTGGTGGCGTCTGCAATGCGTTGACGGTAGCCACCGTCTTGCGCAGCGTGACCGCAGCGTCCGGGTTGGCCGGTCCTTGAAAGCCCCAGTGGCTGTCCGACAGCTGCACGAAATAGAAGTCTGCATAGCCCCCGGCCATGCCCTCGGCACGGCTGGCGCAGCCGGCCAGGCCAGAGGCGAAAACGGCACCACCGCCGAGCGCGGTGAGTGAGAGAAAGTCACGACGTTGCATGGTGTGGGCTCCGGTACGGGTTGATGGGGCGGAGGCGGCCTCGCACTCGAAGCGCTCCCCTCTGTCATACCGGCCGGCGTCGCGTTCTATTCCATCGCGCGCGGCTTTATTTATTTCGCAGCAGCGGCCTTCTTCAGGTAGGCGATCAGGTCGCTGCGGTCCTTGGCCTCGGGCACGCTGAAGCCCATGCGCTGGCCGGGCGCGACCTTCTCGGGGTCGGCGAGCCAGCGGTCGAGCGAGTCTTCGTTCCACACCTGATGCGAGGCCTTCAAGGCATCGGAGTAGGCGAAGCCCGGCACCTGTGCCGCCGCGCGACCGAAGACGCTGCGGTGTGCGGGGCCCACGCCGTTGTAGTCGAGTGAATGGCAGGCACTGCAACGCGCTTGATACAGCACGCGACCGGCATCGGCATCGCCGGCCGCCAGCGCGGAGGACGCGAGCACGGCGAGACCGGTGCTGGCAACCAGGGACTTCAAGAAGGTGTGGGGCATGGCGCTTCCGTGGCAGTGGATGGTGGACGAGGCGAGTGGTCGTTTCGGCCGCTCCTCCACTGCACTACCGGCGTCACGCCAGGACTATTCCCACGTGTGTCGAGGCGAACCCCCGCGCGCTGACGACAGGCCTTACGATATCGCTCGAGCCGACGGTCACCGATACGACAGCACCAGCCCGTGAATCAGCCGCGTCCAGCCGTCCAGCATCACGAACAGCAGCAGCTTGAACGGCAGCGAGATCGTGGTCGGCGAGATCATCGACATGCCCAGCGCCAGCAGCACGGTGGCCACGATCAGGTCGACCACCACGAACACCATGTAGATGATGAAGCCGATCTGGAACGCGCGCGTCAGCTCGCTCAGCGTGAAGCTCGGCACCAGCACCATGAAGTCGTCGGATTGCAGCGTGTCGGCGCGCGCCTTGGGCCAGATGCTGGTGGCCGATTTGAGGAAGAACTGGCGCTCGCGCTCGTGCGTGTGCTTTTGCAAGAACTCCTTCAGCGGCGCCTTCGCGGCATCGACCACCGCCATGATGTCGGACACGCCTTCGCCCTTGGCGCCGAAGCTGCGGCCGCGCAGCGCATCGGCCGCGTCCATGCCGACCGGCGCCATGATGTAGACCGACAGGATGATCGCGATGCCATTCAGCACCATGTTCGGCGGCGTCTGCTGCAGCCCGAGCGCGGTGCGCAGCAGGCCGAACACGATCACCAGCTTGGTGTAGCTGGTCACCATCAGCGCGACGAACGGCGCGAGGCCGAACGCGACGATCAGCGCGACCAGCGTGAGCGGTTCGGGCAGGCTCGATTGCATGTCAGTGATCCATGGCGCCAAGCGCCTTCCGCGACGCATGAAGCGTCGATGTGGTTTTCGGTGCCCGCTTGCGGCCCATTGCGGGCCTTGGGTGCCTTCGATGATCGGAGGTGCCATCGGCTAGCTCTTCTTTACCGCCAAGACGCCAAGGGACGCAAAGATCGCAAAGGAAAAGCCCAAGTCTTCTTGGCGCCCTTTGCGCTCTTGGCGTCTTGGCGGTCGAAAAAAGCCAGGCGAGGGCACTCCG
>Ga0307509_10005587_pt1 | contig 17421 bp, 19 predicted proteins | sample 10_EM_MG_FD_202245 | JGI IMG/M metagenome (GOLD analysis project Ga0307509, IMG submission 202245) | Populus trichocarpa ectomycorrhiza microbial communities from riparian zone in the Pacific Northwest, United States - 10_EM | ecosystem: Host-associated > Plants > Roots > Unclassified | place...
GTCGGAAACATTACCAGCGGTTGGCGAGGCGGGTTTAGATGATGGCGACGATTGAACACCACGAGTCATGGCTGAGGGACTCCCGAACGCGGACATCGCGAGAATTTTCGATTTGTAATTTTATTACTCCGAGAGATGCCAGGATGAGGTTACCTCAGCTTGTCGAATAAAAGGCTTTAAGGGGAAAAGAATAATCCCAGGAGAAATTTTAAGTCTTTTTTTTTTTTTTTTTTCGCTGGGAATAGAAACAATGGGTGGAAGTTGAGAAGTAGATGGTGATGGTTGTGAAGGGTGAAGGGAATGTGAATGGGGAGATTAGATTTGAGTGTTTAAGGGAGGGTAAGGATGAGAGAACAAGAAGCGTGAAGTATTTCGTGTGGAATAGGGAGAAGCAGGGAAGGAGGGGGGTGTTGGAAGTTGTTTTGATCGCAGGATGGAAGAGACGATGAAGGAGAAAAGGAGAAGAAGGAGAGGGATAGAAAGACAAAGAGCTAGAGAAAGGAGATGGAGAAGAGAAGAGAGACCGAGGGCTGCGTGGCCAGAATGTGGACCTTTTCAGAACGTCAGAAGCTTTTCAACCAACAGTCATTTGGCCCTTATTGGGAAAAGAAAGATTAATTTGCACTCATGGCAACAGAGGGTATGTAAGAGGAGCTAGGAGGAAGCAGCAGCAGCTTCTGTGTCTGCTGTACTAATGGACCGAATGGCGGTTGTGCGTGCCAGGTTATGGGCAGCAACCGCCGCGGACAAGAGAGCAACTACACAGAATGGAGGGAGGGAAGGGAGGGAGGGAGCGGGATTGTGTGTGTGTTCCTTCAGAGGGCAACAAAGTCTGGTAGGCAGGCAAAGCAGGGTGGATGGATGGGGGAGGGTTTGAGTTTAGTTAGTAAGTTAGTATTTTTATGTATATGCGGTTCACAGAGAGGTATAGTGCACAACCCCCCTCTCCCCCCTCCTGTCCTCCCCTCCTTCGTTCAAACCCCCCGCTTGCCCTTTATTCATACCCGTCTAACGTGTTCCTAAAGGTGGTTGTAGCTGTGGTTGTGGTTGGGGTTGTGGTTGGGGTTGCGGTGGTGGTGGTGGTGGTGGTGGTGGTGGTGGTGGTGGTGGTGCTGTGGTGCGGTGCTGTGGTGCCTCTGCTTGTGGTTACCGGTAGACTACCGTATGGCGCGGTCGACGTTGGGTGAGCGAGTCCTATGACCTTGAGTGAAAGGCTTTTCTCGCCGCCGCTATGATATGTACTACGGTTTTCCGCCGCTGCCGGTTGCCTGCCTGTGCCATATATTACTATCATAGATGTGCTGGTTTCCTTCTCTTCTCCTTCAATAATAAAAAATGTCTCGCCCCACCTCTCATCCTTATCTATTCATCAGATCTGATAAATGAGATACTTCCAATCAAAAACAAAAACAGAAAAGCCTCCATGCCATTAAGAATTACCGCAAACCTAAATGCCGGTAGCTGTTCCAGAAAACTCAATCTCCTATGGTTTACCCGGGATAGTACCTACGCAGGCCCTGGAAAAAGGGGGGACCCCTGGCCCTAAATCACGAATCGTAGTAGCTATCAACGGCATCCATCAGGTTCGACATTCTTCCCCGCGCATATCGATATGGCCGTGATGGCCAAAGCCAAGACTCTCGTCCCTTAACCATAGGCGTGAAGCAGCATGTTGTGTGGTGTAGAGAGGGATAGCTCCCTCGTTGTGCCGCCAGAAGCCCTCCGACTCGTGCCATCCGTTGCAGAGGAAACGTCCTTTGCGTGGTGTCTAGCGCAAACCCGTTTCAATAGACTGTTCTTCCTGGCGATGGGTGAAAGAATGTTCAGAGGAGAGATTTTCTTCTTCTCTGTTGTTCTAGGCGTCAGAGGTTTTGTGTTATGTGGTCCGTGCATGCGCCAAGACTTAGGCTGCATTAGTGTGGGTGCGGGATGTGCTCCAACCCCACGTCACCGCACCCTTCTCCTGACGTCCTTGATCAGATATCAAAGAGGACTGCATAATAATATTATAACCTGCTAGGAAATGGAAAATAATAATAATATAATATTATTATATGGAAAGTACGTATCCTTTCTATAATACTGCTTAGCGTTATCGAAATGTCGTTTCACGACCCCCATTCATTCACTAAACCACAGCCCCCAGCGCGGGCCAGATTTGAGTGGTCAGGTCAAAGTTCTGCACCATTGAATTATCAGGGTGGCAGAAGGCAATGTTGCCCATAGAGGCTCCGAGCGATCTCCCACGAAGGAAACTATTTTACTTGGCGCTTGAGGATTTAATTATTGGAGCAGAAATATTTACTCCCTAGTCATCACTTGCCGTAAACTTATCCAGAGGCATTGGATATGCATGCCCTGGAGCTACCCAGGAAAAATTTCCCTGTCAAATGGCTTTTTCTCTGAAACAACCGTAAAAAGCGTCGGACCCTCTCGCTCTCATAAGTTAGATTGCGGGGAATGGTACCCCTCAGTCCGTCGGGGTGCCCAAGAGATATGAATAATACCAGTAGGTTTCATTTTGAAACTCGAGTAATTTATTTCCAGTTAAGGGAGGATGCCTTCGTTGTTTTCTTCGGCGCAGCACACGACGGACCGAGGGGCGGTGTGGGGTCCGGCGGGGTGTTATGGAACAGTTATTTGAGGTTAATCGGCGGAATATATCCCTGCCTACTCCGGTATTATAATGGTTTCTTATCCTGTGCGGTTGCCCGCGATAAAGCTAGTGGCCGGTTAATTTAGATTGACCGGTATAATTTGCCCTGCCTTTTATGAAAACACCTCCCCTGGCGCTTGTATCATATCATACCATAGTATTTGAGGTTTAAACTTTTTACTTCGAGGGTTTGTTTCTATGTTTCGGACCCCGACGGCAAGGGCGGGGTGCCGCTGGCGCACGCGGCGGTATAATTGCCCGGCAGAGTGGCTGCTGTGACAGAAGTTGCGTAATCATGGCCTACGGGGCCGAACGTTCCAGCACGAGAAACTGTGGCGGAGCAACTTGCCAACTGAGGCTTGGCGGGCTTGACATCCGAATTAGGCCGGGGTTAGGGTTACCTCACACCTGCTCATCTTAGATCACCCCTCGCTGGCGTCGTCGCTAGAGGCCCTCAAGCTTCCCAACCTTCTCCGCACACATCGCACTGCTTGAGCTCTTTGATTTTTTCTTCTTTGCTGTGCTCTCTTGACCGCAGCACCGTGCCCGCTCTGAATTCTTCTGGTCTCTCCTTTTACTGAGGTTCCTGATCTGTCTGTCATGGGTCCGAGATATGAGAGGGTTTGCGCCCCTTGATCCAATCCAAGCCCTCCTTATTTGCTATCCAATACTTACTCCGCACTGCTTTAGATTGCTGCTGAAGACGATGAGGACCTCGACGTTCATGGGAATATAGCAACCGACTCTTCAATATCTGCCGTATCTGGGCCGGCCATCAGTCCTTCCGTTCAGATACCCAGCTCCCCCCCTCCTTCTTTCCACTCGCGTTCAGGTACACCCGACCCGGACTCCACCCTATCGGAGTCCTTCGATAGTCCGAGTGATGGTGAGGATGATGATATGAGAAACGTTCGGGGCTCCCAAAACTCGAACTTTAACTATGAGTCAATACCCCTTGTCCCGACCGCACCAACCGGACCGTCTGTGCCTGCATCCTCTGCCACTACTTTTGCAGCGATGCCAGGAAGAGCTGTTGGTGGAGGACAAACGGATGGAGTGTTTGCGAATCTAAGTGCGAAGCCCACAGTGGCTGAGAAACTCGAGGAACATCCTCCTGTAAGTCTTGAAAAAAGTTAGTTGGAATATGGTTTTCATGCTCACGTCATTTTGCAATAGTCATACGAGCAAGCAGCAGCCGATGCAACACCCCCGTATTGGGAAACTACGATCCTTGCCCCTGGCATGTCCGCAGACGAGGTTTTCATTGATGGTTTACCGGTTGGTTCCGTTTTTGCTTTTATTTGGAATGCGATGAGTATGAAACACTCTCCTTTGTTGATGGAGTGGGTAGCACTAACTCTTCATTAGTTTCAATGTCATTCACGTTCGTCGGATTTCTTCTCACTTACCTCCTTCATACAACTCACGCTGCAAAGAACGGATCTCGTGCTGGGTTAGGGATTACACTCATTCAATATGGATTCTACATGCGTTCCCGCCCGGACGACTACACTGGCGCACCACCCCCGGAAACCGAGCCGTCAGAGCCGAATTCCTACGACTTTGGGGTTACCGATATGGTCACAGACACTCCAGAAGACGGCATAGGACGAAATGAATGGATCAGCTACGCACTAATGGTAGTCGGCTGGTTCATTCTTATCAGATCTGTGAGTAGCTTTGTCAGAGCCAGGAGGACTGAACAGGTCGTGTTAGCAAGCCCAGACCGCGGCCTCGGTATGGCTGTTGTTGCTGATGACGAACAACCTGCCCGAGCAGTATAATATCCCCCTTGGTTGCGGGATTATTTTCCTTTCTTTTCACTCTACTCTCTTTTATTTATTCTCTAAGCAAATAAACTGCGGGTCCAGGCATCACTCTTTGTGTCTATTGATCACTTGCCGTTCTCTGCGATTTGGGCAGTTGTGTGGGTTTTCTTTCCAGATGCAGGATGGAATAGTATGGGAGGGTCGGGTACAGTCATTTAGTCCATGGACGGTCTATCTTCATCTTGAAGCGTTTCCTTTTCGTTATCCTCGTTGCTCCCCCTTCTTAAGGTCGGGTATCCCATTTTTTTTGTCTGGTCTACTTCGTTACCCCGTAATTGCTACAAGCCTTTTCCTTGCTTTCCGAGTTATGTTGTAGAAAATGGGATTTGCATGTAAGATACATCGAAACATCTCTTTGGTGGCTTACAATCGTTCCATGAAGCCTGTGATTGAACAAACCTGCTGCGCATAGTAGCCACTTCCAGAGTTTATATTATATCTAGCAGTTTAAATACTCGAGAATCAATTAAGTCCTCGTCATCTACTTGATGATCTACGATACCAGTACCTTATACCTTGCAGATTGGCGTACTGTGCTGTGGGCACATTTAGGTATAGAGTAGCGCTGCATCTGCTTTTAACCGTGGCCTGCATGCTCACCTGCGGTGCAAGAATGACGTTCCCGCGGGGTTCAAACCATCACATTTCACCCTAGAACAACCACCCTTCCCCCGCCATCGCTCCCTATTTAACAACCATCGGACGGTTAACGTTGGCCCCTTTACCTAACAACAAACGGGGTTTTCACCATCTGATCAGCTGAATTATAATCATTCCGGGATTCTTCAAATTATTCAGAATGAGCTGGAGATGCTCTTCTACCAGCAACGAAGGTCTTATAACCAATCTGTTTAAACATGGACTTATCAAGAACGATACAGTGCGGGAGGCAATGAGAAAAGCAAGTTGCCCATACAATATTTATGTCACCGATGAGTTTAGGAAAACTAAAGAATATAATCCAATTATTGTAGGTTGACCGGGCCCACTTCAGTCCTGTAATGCCATACGAGGACTCCCCCCAAAGAATCGGATACGACGCTACTATATCTGGTATATCCTTTAACCATAAAAACATGTTTAAAATCTGATCTAATGGGCTGTATACGATAGCGCCTCATATTCATGCGAACGTTAGGCATCATTTCTTCGTCATCTGTCGCAATAGGCCCACCAAGATCTATTCATCTAGGACCTGAAGCATGCTGATATGTGATTGATTCGATTAGGCTGCTGAGGCTCTCTTAGATCGGCTGGGACCTGGGAAGAATGTTCTTGATGTTGGAAGCGGTAGTGGATACCTCACAGCTGTCCTCGCGCACTTAGTGGTGGGATATCCCTGAACCGTTTCGTTGTTTTTCGTACGCAGTTATAGGTATTAACTGTCCTAGACCCCCGGCGGAACAGTAGTCGGTATAGAACATATTCAACAATTATGTGACCTCAGCATGGAAAACTTAAAGAAAGACCCCGTGCACTCTGGAATGCTCCAGGACGGGAGAATAAAGATTATTCGAGGGGATGGAAGACTTGGTCATCCAGAAGGGGGTGAGCTACTCTATCCGATTCCAGGAGATTTTTATGCTTTCGGGACTGAGATTCGGCAGGGCCTTATGATGCGATTCATGTTGGTGCTGCAGCATCTATCATGCCCCAGGCGCTTATCGATCAACTCAAGGCTCCCGGCAGGTATATGCTTACAGATCTTACACCCACCCCGCGCGAGCTCATTGATCACTTGATTGACCCAATATGCGATAGGATGTTTATACCCGTTGATGGAGGCTTCAGTCAGTATATTTGGCAGGTTGACAAGGATGAGGAGGGAAACGTAAAGAAGGAAAAGCAGTACGGAGTCCTGTACGTTCCACTCACCGATGCAAGGGATTTTCGTGACGAAAATTAGAGAAGTGATATGTGTGTTCTTGATTCTCTCAAATAGGAATTCTCCATTGTGCTCGAGTAGCGTGCCGTAGTTTGTAAGGTGTCCAATAGTCGAGGAAACTAGTGGAGCAGCAGTAGCCTCATAACGACCAATTACTATAGAGCGATCAGCTGTTGAAGAACCCCAACCCGCAGGCACCTACGTGGACAGGGCAGAACGGGGTGGGGTGTTCAGTGCGAGACTCGAGTGCTCTACCAAACTTGACCTCATCACAAGTCCGAACCTAATTGGCCTTCATTCTTCCTTCCCTTTCCTCCTCCTCTCCCTCTTCATTCCCTTCCACCAACCTCTTCAACCTCTTTCTTTCTTGGTTTCATATTTGCGCAAGGCGCGCGTGCCTGAGAACAGCTGACATCCACGATGCCCATGATAAACCTCGTTACATAAATATGCCCCCACTCTCTAAGGCGAGTGTCCTTTTCCCTGCGGGAGCATAGAAAAAGGAAAAAGAGCAACCAAAGAGCATCAGTGGAGCAAGAAAGCCCTATGAGATTGTTCTGGGAATTTGGAATTTGTGAGTTATACCTCACCGGCCATTCGTCATGGAACCTGCCGGATACTAAAATAAATTGAGGCTCAGGCGAGCGTTGCCCGGCCAAAGGATTGATCTTCATTCTTGGCACAAACTAACTTTCTTTCCACTTCGCTGTCGCTAGGCCGTGCATCATCCATCCACCAACGTCAATACGTTAGCCACGACGGATTGTAATGATTCGACAATGGCTGCAACAAAACCAATCACAATTTCGGCGTCCACTATCGAAGTATATTTCCCTTTCTTAGCTACTTTCTCCAGCAGCTTTTTTTGTGGGGGGTAGCAATTGACTTGACCAATGATAGGACCGTCTGCTATCCCACTCTCGTGCATTTACTTCCCTGTTGGAACTGATTCCAGCAAAATATTACTATGGCGATAAAGATAGCGCAGTAAGTTCTCTTCCCTTTTTCGTGTTGCTTTGCTTTTCCATTCTAAGGGAGAGACTCATGAGATTCGCTGCGGCAGAAGCAATGGAACAAGCGCAAGCAAACCAAAGCACAGAACGTTATTGCGAAGAAGGCGAGATTGGACCCTGATGCGCTTGGTGTTGAGCTTGAGCCTAAGCTAGCAGATAAGCAGGAGTTCAAGAACGGGGGTGAGAAGAGGGGGCGGGAATGCAAGAGGTCTTCTACCATCAATGCGCCTGCCATTACTTCTGGTAAAGGCGGTGATGAAGGTGATGACAACGAAGGCATAGGAGAAGAGGCGCAAGAAATCGCCCTGGATGGTTTCACTTTTACGACAGAGTTGGATGCTTCATCTTCGCCGCCTGCTACCTCTACCTCCGGTGAAAAGCGTGGTATTGTTGCAGCTGCTATCGGCGCCGAATGCGCAACAACTCGAAAAGCTGATCAGTGCGCTCGCCTTGCTGCGAAGATCCAAGGCCTTAAAGAAAAGCGCGGAGGCCGCCCTTCTCCCGCTGCTTCTACGAACAAGTCATCCAAGAGGAAGAACGCCGAAGCCAAAAAGCGCAAGAAGGACTGGAAGCGGCAGGAGACTGGTCAATGTTTATGACGATCGACGGGCCAATAGATGCAGACTGTTAAAGTGGGAGATTCAGGAACCATAATGGTATATCTATATATTATGCTCCTGGAATGTCTGGTTTAATTTGGTAGTAATATCACGTCTTTACCATACCTTTCTAGTTCCCTGTCATCGCTGTGCCTTTTTAGACTTGTGGAGCAGGCTTCGCTCCCTATCGACCTATCCTTTCGCTTACATCATGTCATTTTCACTGGTCATTTCTCGTTACAAGCACAATTGCCCTAGTGCTATTACTTAGCCCCATCCCTTGGCACTATCCTACCTTCACCACTATTACAAGATCATCGGCTGAGATCAAGTCAAACAAAGGAGATCGAGGGAAATGGCATGAAACTTGGGAAAAAAATGTGGGAGAAGGAAAAATAATACAGACGAGCCACTAATACTAAAGGACTAACACATGCTTTTAACCAGCGCCAAACCCATGCTCGAACCCCGGTATGAAACAGAAGCACTACAATAAAACGACAAGACAAGACACTTGGGGGAGGGAAGAGCTATATGACAGACATGTTAGTTTGGGAATACCCAGGGAAGACATTGGAGATAAGTTACTTACGTTTTTTATCTTCTAAGGATTTTTTATCTTCTAAGGATATTATGCTGCCCTAGATAAGCATAGCGCATAGAAATCCCCCAGACGAGAGCAACGGATCTAGCAACGCTGTTCCCGACGATTTTGAATGCCTGTGCGTTATTTCCGAGGAGGACCTCGTCATCTGGAAATGATTGCGCACGGCGGGCTTCCATGACGGTAATGAGACGATCCTCCATCGGGTGGACCCAGGTACCCGTGAACGCGCATTGGGGAGTTAGCGAGGTAGTTACAGTACGACAAAGGCCATCTTCGTGAACTCTGGACCAGGAGCGGCAATGGGAAACAAGCTTGGTTTTGTTGGTAACCTTATCGCCAAAGAGCCTTGGCATCACGCCCGTATCCAGCGCCTTCCGCCAGGATCTGTTCGGCCCGAATTTGGGAACGTGGGAGATCAAAGTCCTGGTTAGGTTATTCTCTGTACGGGAGTGGCGGTGGTCGGGGAATGGGATGCACGCTCCAACGTGCCCAGTGCCGAGATTTGGAAGGCCTCGCATCCCATTTTTAAAGGTGATGAGGCTATACGGGCAGGGTCCTGCGGTCTCTCTATTGGCAAACTTTTCTCCATTGGGGGCAATGAAGAGGCCTGCCTTTTTCACAATTGGTCCGTGGTCGTGACTGCGAGGTGGGCGAGGCGGCAGACCTGCCCCTGGGGCTGCGATGCTTAAAAAGAGTCTAGTTCTTGACTGGGCACTCCCGAAAGACCAGCTGTCGATAGTGAATTGCTGGGTCTGATAACCCATCCCGACGACACAGCAAACGAGCTGAGCAAACACATTAACCTCCACCCCGGCGCTAAGTTTCCTTGTAGTGGCGAGCCCGCCCACATTCTCAAGCAAGGCGTACCTGGGACGAAAGACGTCCACAGCGGTAGCCACCGAGGCCACGAGGGAGCAATTCCTCAACGACCTGTCGTTATTCCTAAGTTGATTCGCATTCGAGAAGCCTTGGCAAGGGCTACCAGCACTAATAAAGTCGACCTCGTCCTGCATTACAATGTCAGCAACAATAAAACCAAGTAGCGAATTTGCATCAAAGGTGGATAACGTACAGGATGAGCGACCAGATCGCTATACTTCCCACGAATTGCATCCTCCATATAGTTGTTCACACTTCCCAAATACAAAGCAGTGCCTTGGTTACGGAGGTTCGCACGATATGTGGCTATCGCTGGAACGTCAATGTCGACGGCCCACTTCATGTCAATGACACCGCCCTCTTCAAGACCTCTACCAAAGCTACCACCACCACAGAAGAGATCCATCCCCTTCATGCGCGGCTTGTCCTCAGGCAACGAAGAGTCGATACAATAACCTTCCCTCAGAGTTTCCGGGAAATTATCGTGGGCATACGGCTTGATCTTGCCATCTGTATCCATGAATCTACTCATGATAAAACAGTCGCCGGTTCCATCGCGGTCGTACGGTGCCGGAATCTTCCTGGCTTGAATGTCTGCCTCGGGGACAAATCGGACATGGCAGCGTCTGTAGATAAACTCTGGACCTACGGGCTTTACAACCGGAGTCCACAAGATCTCATTCGGCCTAGCATTCGGATTGTGCCGGCTTTCCCTCTCAAAGAGGCGGACAGCAATCTCCTCTTCTTGATCATTGAACGCATGGATCATGACAGGGTCTAGCGAATCGCGCTCCTGCTGCTTGCTTCCTAACAGGACGGTGTCACCAACCTCGAAGTTCAATCTAACCTCTTCGTAGGAGGTGATTCCTGGGCCGCAGGTGCATGACATCAAATCGGCCTTTGTCAAAGTAATAAACGCAGGGTCCGAAGTGCGGTACTTTTGGCGAACAAAGAACTCTTTCCCAGACTTACCGGGGCCGGCCATGAAGTCTACGGGGACAATTCCGATCAGGTCACTAAGATATATTGGTTTCTCATTGCAATTGCAATGATCACTGAAAAACAACTATGCCGCTCACTGTCAGTTCCTCTTTTCCTATCTCGAGGGTGGGGTGGGTCATGTATCAGCTAGCATTTTATCTTACCTCATTGTGGTGTGGATATCTCCCCTTCGCAAGGATGGTATCTTCGGGTGCGTACAGCCAGATGACTTTCAATTCGGGCTCCGGTCCAGGTCCGTCACCAATGCCATGCACGTAGGCATACCAAACCATGGTTTTGCCGCCCCACTCACTCCCCTCCCGCCTAAGTGCTACGACAGTACCCGGCTCAACAGAGGTGACCTTCGTGCACCTGATATTTCCTGTCCTGTCGCGCTTCATACGGCTGGCGATAGGGACAACTACAGCCTCCAGCGTTGCTCCAATATCCCTCGGTTGGGGAACAACCTTCTTCAAATTCTCGCCGAACATATGGTCGAAACACTTGTGGACCCAAGGAGTAACTACCGTTCTCCTCTCCACGGTTCCTGGAACGGGTTTCACGACGCTAAGATACCTCACTTCCTCCCAGAGCTTACATTTATTTAAACCTGTGGAGCCATTGAAGACTTGATTCCATAACCAGTCGCGATGAGCGGCTATGGCCTGGCGAAAATCATCCTTGCCATACATCGCATGCCACTTCTGGAAGGCCCCAGAGCCTGAGTGGTGGACCTTAAGCCAGTCAATGAAGTCGGATTTGAAGTCTAGTAAAACAACATCTTCCTTCTCAACCATAAAGTCTCTATCAGTTACACAACAGGTTAGTTGGTCAACAAACAATTTGATAGACACCGTGCAGAAACTTACATGACGTGCTTGGATAAGTTTGCTAACCAGACGAACGCTTCCCAGTACTCGGAATACTCGTCGGACGGATTCTTCAACTCGTACCAGGTATTGTTATCCTTTGCACCGGGAGTCTGAATCCAGATATTGCCTGAGACATCATGGGACTCCTTCTTGTCATAATTCCCAACCGAAAGGATGGAGAACGCAACACCCTCTACGTAGTGGCTTTCGCCGGCATCGTCGCTAAGCACTCCATCAAACAAGAGGAGATTGTCGCCACGATGGACATTCAAGTTACTAAGCAGCGTCATTTCGCCGCTCAAACGTTTACGAGTTGGGTAATATATAGTGAAGCGATCAAGGGAGAAGCAACTAAAGTCACCTTCAGACATAACGTCGCCTGCCCCATCTGCCTCAGCTTTCTGCACACCGTTAGCATGGGCCACCCCAGACCGAAGTGAGGGGTGGGGAAGACTTACCAGAAGCTTTGTAAGGACATCAACTTCTTTCTCGACGGGCACTCCGAAATCAAACTCCTCATACTGCGATTTTGGAAATATCAATCGCGGAACGGCGATGCCTTTGAGGAAGCATGATTGGGTTACGTTGCGAACCACATTCAAGTTCTGTTCTTCTTCTTCGTCTAGGAGATCGTCATCATCCACGGCTTCGGTCATCTCCTCGAGACCTTCCGGTGCGACAACATCCCCGAGATCACCTGGCACAGTAGGTCCCTCTGGTACAACATGTTTTAGTGCGGATTGTGAGGCCTTCTTGCCCCTGCCCTTGCCTCTGCCCTTGCCCTTGCCAGTGACTGTCTTGGTAGCCTTGGTGGTAATAATGGCCTTGGTGCGCTTTGCCGGAACATTGACTTCGACCGTGCTCATAATTGTACGCCTTCTCTTTCCGGACGCCCAAACATCATTATCGGTTTCACTGATCTCTGCGGGAGTATCCAACCGTACGAAATCGTCAGAAGAAGATTCCCCACGCTTCCTTCCAACATACCCGCTATCGCCAGCAGGGGTTGGCGATGAGGAAGTTTGCGAAGCCATGGAGGCCGGTTGGTTGCTTTTGTGATAACAAATTGAGTTTTGAAATATGAGTTTGGTAATTTTTTTATTGCCTGAAAGAAAGTTAAGGTTGAGATGATGGGAGGAAGGGAAGTGCTATTGACGGCTATGGGGACGGAAGGAAAGAATGATGGCAGGGAGATGGGACGAGTCAATGGTGAAATACGAATTGAAGAAAGTGATGAGGGGTCAAGAGCAATTGAAAGGGTGGGATGATATTAAGTGTGGTAGGGTGAAGAACGAAAGAAAGGCGATGATGGAGCAGGAGGAGGAGGGTGAGAGAAGAGCGGTCGTGTGCAGGGTGGGAGATAGAACAGAGGAGACGGAGGATGGTGACGAGGACAAGGAAAAATGTCCTAACGAGAAAAATGTCAGCAAGAGAGAAATAAAAACGAGGGAAAGATGAAGAGAAACAAAACCGCGGAGGACGAGTGCCCGCGCAATCGCTCCCAAACAACGATCGATTACGAATCAGGTCGCTGGGGGAAAAACCTCGACAGCGGTGGTAGGAGTGGCAAGGAGAAAGCACAAAGCTACAAACCACAGGGTGCAAATGAACGGGTGAAAGGTGAGGAGGGATAGGAAGGGAAGAAAATATTGATCCCGAACCCTTTCTCAGCGGTTCACGATTCACAGTTGGAAAACGATACGAACCTTAAAGGCTTAAGATACTTTTGCGATCGACAGTCCCGACAGTCCCGACAGTCAATTCCCCGTGCCCTTCACACGAGTACTTGTTCCGCTGCTAACTCCCGGCGCACAGGTTGTTTTACAGCGGTGCACAGTTTCCGTATCTTCGTAACTTCGTGGTCTCGTCGCGCGCTGAATCGAAGCCAGTGCCGAAGTTCAGAAAGAAAGAGAACGGATATTGTGGTGTTGGGGGTGGTTGTGTGTGTGTGTGGTTGGTTGCAGGCAGGATGTCGCGGTGCGGTAGTGGGGGGAACGCGTCAAGGTTTCGGGTGTCGTGTGGTTGGCGTGTTCTGTATGTTTGAGTGACGGATGGACCTTGCGGCAAGGTAAGGTTGGTTTGGTGTGGAGACGACCGAATGGGTTCCTACTACTTCCTAGCCACTTTTTTTTTTCTCTCTCTCCCGCTATTTATCTCCCTTCTCTTTCCCCTGGCACTGGATTGGGTGGGACTTGCTTCAGCATCACAAATTTATCCTAGCTGTGCCAATCCGGCGTTTGCTGGTGGAACTTGCTTGGGTGAGCATGCGGAAGGCGCACTATATTGTATTGTGGGGGTGGGGCTCTATCCTCGAGAACCCAGTACCGTAATACAATAGGACTATTTTTTTTCTTCTCTTTTATGATAACTAGAGTGATAAAGATATAAAATATAGAAATACAATAGATATATAAACACAGCACACTCGATATCCATGAGTCTCTCTTTTCTTTTAGGACGCTACCTCGTGTTGTATGATATTCTTTGTCTTGTTCGTTGATTCACTCGCTCTCCTTCCTAATTGCACTCGTACGATAGGGTACGGTACCTAATAAGACAGTATGATACAACAGCAAATAGTCATCCATAAAACACCGCACTTTTTTTTAAAAAAAAGAGAACATCTCCTCATGAATAACCGTACCGTACCAGTTCACGGTACCGTAGTCTATCCATCCATCTATCTGCCCCGTCCACCGAACCACTCGTTAATTACCATGCCCTACCCAGCGCCATAATATGCGACCAACAGCCTCTGCCCGTACCACCACCACCACTATCACCACAGCAATACGAACAACCAGCCCCAAGAAAACCCATCAAAGATACCGTACAAAGTATCATACAAGTACATTTTCACGTTATCGGGAACAACAAGGAACTTTCCCTTCCTTCCTTCCTTCCTTCCCTCCCTCCCTCTCTCGCTTAGCCATGTATGATACTTCTTTATCTGTTTGTTTATTTGTCTGTTTCCTCTTTCTTTCTTTCTTTCTTTCTTTCTTTCTTTCTTTCTCCCTGCCTTTGTCTTTCATTCATTGATTCATCCTTGGCCAGAAGGAAGGAAGGAAAGCAAGAGAGAAAGAAAGAAAGAAAGAAAGAAGGGGGGAGAAAAAGGGCTTATAAAGCGCCCGGCAGGACGGTATTGTAGAAGGGGAAGAATTCTATCTTTTTTTCCCTACGATAGATAAATCACTCATTGCCAGTTATATAATATATCAACCTGAGAATGGTTTATATAATCGTTCGTACTCCTCGAGTATGGTACAGTACGGTGCGGTACAGTACAACGATGGCTGTACTAGTAGCACATCACAGGATTGGAAAAAAAACGAAAAAAACAAAGCAATTACACACTAGAAATAATTTGGAAGGCAACCACCTGCTGTGCTGTGCTGGATGATATTCAGGAGGGGGGGAGGAGGAAGGACTTGAAGAAGGTGTAGTGTTGTTGAATAAGGCCGTACGTACGAGTAGAGGACGTATCTTCCACTGCGCTCTCCGCTTCTCCTGTTAGATTTTACTAATTAAATTTACCTTGCTGCGCAGGAGTGAGATATCATTGTTGGGGTATATTGGGCTGGTATAAGGTGAACGGTACTTGTATGATACCTCCTCCACTACTCACCTACCTAACGTGGTGTTCGGGATGGATATAATAATATCCAAGTGGTTTTAAGCCATTATCTGTTTTATTGTTTTTACTCCTTCTTGCTGCTCACTCTTTCATAAAGGTCCCAAGGTAAAGTGTCAGCTGGTATTCGGCCAGCACCTTCAGGATACCGTACTTCAAAAGAAGTAAGAGAAGACGTTACCTGTAAGCATAGATTTACTGGTAGCTGATATCATAGTCTAGCTATGTCCGGCTTGATTCTGTCCCTCCACCTCCTCCTTTCCCGTTCTTTCTCCTGCTGTAGGTGTTCATATACCTGCCTTTCTCCTCTATCCTCTCCCCTCTCTTTCCTTAGTTGCTAAACATCTCAGATAAAGCATATCCACCAGTCAATCAATCAATGACAGCCCACACTTCACAACACAACCACCACCACCAACCCATAGATAAATGAGTAGGTAAATATAAAGAAAAGACTATCTTATAAAAACATGCCCCTTCACACCTAATCTCATAATTACTGATACAATTTTTCTCCCTCCAATATCCAATATCCAATCTCCCTCACGATAGCTTCCTCCAAACTATCGATAACCTTATCATCTCAACTTCAAACTAAACTACTAACGGCTATTGGTTTAACACAACGATAACAATGAAGATTCAACTTCGACCTTAGTGCTCCGTGTTCGCTCGCCCTGGTACATTTCACCATAAACAAACCTTCACCAGCTTTTTTTTTTTTTTTTTTTTTTTGCGCGGGAAAAAAAAAACAATAATCACAAAGGTAAGTGACTAATAGAGAGAAATGAAAAAAGCTAAAAACACAAAAGGGAGAATTTGGATAGGTGAACTTAAGACTAAAAAGGCAATTGAGAACAAAGAGATAAACAAGGGCACTGAAAACCCTATAGAGGGGGAAAAGGTGAAAGAAAAAAGCATACATATGACCGAACTTTTTTTTTGCGTTTTCGCGGAGAAAGGCAAACCCTGAACAACCTAATAAACACATAGGAACTTTGAAAGATGATAAAAAAAAGGACATTGGTACAATCAATCCCTTAAAAAGTGAGTTGTCGAGTCAGGCCTCCATATTATTCCTTTTGGGGTTCACATCATTTGATCTTGAGTTAAGGCGGGTTCGGCACCCTCCATTGTATCGGCGCCGTTGCTGCCATAGTTGTTGTACTTGACATACGAGAGCCCTAGAGGGCGACCTCCGTAGAGGTAGCCGGTGAATTTGGCTAAGATTAAATGTCAGCCAAACTCATCAGAACGCGTGAAAACATCAACATCCATACAAATTGCAGAGTCCGCATTCTCAGCAGTATCAAACAAGACTACGCCGGTACCCCTGGATCTTCCATTAGGCTCGTACTGAATCTCGGCGCGCTCGACCTTTCCAATCGTATTAAACAACTCGACCAGGTCGTCATTGCTGGTGGACCAGGGAAGCTGGGACAGTCAGTAAATTATCTTCAAGGGAACAGAAAAAATAGTCCAAGTGTAGGGTTTACATTGCGGACGTAAATTGTCGCACTACGCTCTCCCCCACTAGTGGCATGATCCGTGAACTCGTTAGGCGGTGCGGAGGCATAGTCACTTCCACCATAACCCCCACCAAAGCTGCCACCGCCGGCGCCAGGGGCTCCTCCCCCGCGCCCTCCAACGTAGCCTCCAAAGCCTCCGCCACGCCCGGCAAAGCCTCCGCCGCGACCTCCAAATCCGCCGCCAAAGCCGCCGCCGCCCCCACGACCTCCACCGAAACCTCCGCCCCGACCACCAAATCCACTGGATCCCGCGAAACGGTCCTCTCTAACCTCCAATTGACGACCTTGCCATTCATAGTTGTTGAACTGCGCGATAGCATTACGGGCATCTTCAGGAGACTCAAACGCGACTACACCACTACCTTTAGGGCGCCCATCAGAACCAATGTGAACATCGGCACGCACAACAGATCCTGTGTGAGCTGTATTAGTTCATCGTCATGTGGGATCACGAGCGGATCAATTGATTCAACACTAAATTATTGGGGCGAATAGGGCTTAAAAAAAACTTACCAGCTTGACGGAACAAGTCCTTCAAGTCTTGCCAACCAACAGTGTAAGGAAGCTATGTGAGAATTAGAATACCAGCTCAAATACACAACCAGGAAGCGATAGGGACATACATTGGACACATATATCTGGCGCCCACCGGCCCCGGGAACACCACCCCCGCCACCGCCAGAGTATCCACCACCAGGATAACCGCCACCCGGCGGACCACCGGGGTAGGGAGGGCGAGTGCCTTGCTGGCCAGTGAAACGAGGTTCTGCCTCACGATCCTACACCGTTTAAGATGAATTAACACCTCATGTGAAAGAAAGATATCCGATATCTATAGGTTTACCTCTCGGACATAGACGAGTCTGCCCATTAAATTTTGATTGCTGAGGGTGTTAACAGCAGTCTGAGCTTGATCCCTAGTGGCATATTCCACAATCCT
>Ga0307509_10005588_pt1 | contig 17418 bp, 15 predicted proteins | sample 10_EM_MG_FD_202245 | JGI IMG/M metagenome (GOLD analysis project Ga0307509, IMG submission 202245) | Populus trichocarpa ectomycorrhiza microbial communities from riparian zone in the Pacific Northwest, United States - 10_EM | ecosystem: Host-associated > Plants > Roots > Unclassified | place...
AGCGGTTTCTTCTCCCCTTCCTCATCTGAGTCCCCTTCGGAAGCCATATCATCGTCAGAGTAGATGATCTCTCCCTTAACATGGCCCTCGCTTGTAACGCCCTGAACGAGATCCAAAAATTCGCATTGGTAAGACGCTGGTCAATTGAAGCACAAGATAGTGAAAATCGACGCACTGAAGTAGCTTCGGGAGGTTGCTGGAAACGAGCAAGTACGTCGGCGAACTCTTCAAATCCAGAGCCCTTTATATCCAACTGTTCAAATACGTACTCGACATCGTTAGGTGCCTCCTCAGACACTGGGGTCTGTTTCTCAGCTGGCGTGTCTTCCTGCTCGCGGGGCAATAAAACTCAGATTTTGAATCGGACAGTGTGGCGAACGAATGCGACGCACAGGTTGGACCTTTTGTTCCGCCTTCTTCGCCTTCAGTTTCGCCCTCCGCTGCTGGTTTTTCGATTTGAAGGCCTTTCCGTTCACGTCATTGGTTTTCGTAATGCCGTTCGCCAGTTGTGACGATAGGACTTGAGTGGCCATGAGGAGTCCGAGTGGGATGACGGTGGTTGGGTGTAAACCAAGAGGGCGTGTTTCGGCTTGTCCGGCGACCGTCCACAGAATTCAAGCACGATAATACTTTCCTTAGAACAGTTCTTCGACAATTGCTCTGCTACTACAGGATACCACGTCCTGAATATTCCGATTCCCAAATGGCTGCCGATTGTGTCTCGACACCGGGTTCCGCACGCGACCGCACCTCGCGCTCCCGCCGGTTAGCGACCTCGTTGGGAAGGCCAGTCCCATCTCACGCGCTTGGACGGGATCTACCCTCATGAGAAAACTTGTTCGGTCCTGGTAGTAATCATGCATGTGATTGAGGCCCGAAGGTAGTGGGAGCCAGGGTAGAATAAATAACTGGAGCTAAATTAGTCCGAGCCTGTGTGCAATAGCTGGCCGACGACACGAGGCGGGCCACCGACGAGGAGAAAAAAGGCTTGCATATCATAAGAATGACGAAAAACCTAGTAAGGCGAGAGGAGAGGGAGCAAAGAGAAAGAAGCGTCAAAGCTCGAGAGGAATCAAGATACGAGAAAGGACGAGGTATCGAAGGGGGAAGCAATCGCTACGAGGGTGAGGGGAACGGGTTCACGCGTGTTGCTGAGGAAAAAAACAGCGGCGAGGGGGTGGGGGGCAGATATGTACAAGAGGAATATGTACTGAAGGAAGTGGTTCAAATAGCAGAATGCAACCAACCGAGACTCGCCTTAAGATTCATGATTATACGCGTTCCCGTTACCATTCATGGCAAGCCCGTTCAAAGAAAACTGCCTTGAGACGTCAGCCTTCCCCTGTTCCCTGATTGAGCCCAAGGATCCGACGCGTTGTAGATCGAGATATTGTGAATGCGTACGGGTGTCTTCCTCTTTTGTCTGGTTGATGTAATCAACAGGGGGTCGGGGCCTCAGTGGGGGTGGGGAAGGGAGGGTATTGTTCGGGTTGACATTGTTGAAAGCGGAGGTTGGAGTTTGAGTTTGAGGGTACGGGGTCTGGATAGGAGGGGAGGCCAACTGGTCCCGAGCTTCATACTGAGCTTTCAACTGCGCCTTTTCCTCTGCAGCAGTCAACGGCCGCCCTGGGCCTGGGGGCGTTGCGGGGGTGTTGTTTGCATAACGCGCCGCGAGTTGGGCCTTCTCCTCAGTTGCGGTCAGGGGACGCCCAGGACTGCCGCCCTGGATAGGGGGAGAACGTGGGATGGGAGGTAGGGCAGAGCCGCTACGTGAGGGCGGAACTCTGCCATTCTGGTTCGGGGCCTGTCGTGCGGCATCCTCAGCTTCGTACCTCTTCTTCAGCATCTCCTTCTCAGCCAACGCGTTCATAGGGGATGGGGAGTTGTTCACTGGAGGGGGAGGGGAGTTACTCTGTGGGGGTGTGGTGGGAATGTGTTGGGGCGGTGGTGACGCGGTCTGATAAGGTTGGGGGGTTGGCATATACTCCGGTGTTGGGATTGAGGGTGTGGGGGACGGAACGGGATTAACAGCCGCGTCCTGGGCTTCGTAATGTCTCCTCAAGCGTTCCTTCTCCGAAAGGATGGGGTGTTGGGATCCCGAAGTAAACGCAGGGGGATCTTCTTCTCTGCTTGGGAACGAAGGGGGTTGCTGTAAGTTAGAAGGTTGTGAGGTCGTCCCAGAGTTGGGGTTATTAGAGGGATAGAGAGCGTCATAAGATATAGGTTCCGCTTGCACATAATCTGGTCCCTGGTTACGGGAGGCAGCAGCTTTAGCGTCATAATATCGTTTTATCATCTCCTTCTCGGTCTCTGGAGGATACAGAGGTATCGCGTCAGCTCTCTCAGGCGAGGCATGTGGTTGAGCATCTCGTGGCTCGCGTCGCATCGAAAGCAGGGCATCAGAATATAGGGCAGCCCCAACCGACATAGGTGGTGAAGTCGATTCCGGGGGTGGAGAGTAGGCGAGTGCTTGTGTCCTCCTTGCGGCAGCCTGGGCTTCGTCATACAACCGCTGCTTCTCTTGCTCTGCGGTACTCCAAGGTGGCGGTTGGGCGTTGGGACCTGCCAAAATTCGACCGGCATCGACATGTCCAACGGGCTGGAGCAGAGTTAGCGGTGCGCTCATGAACCACAGAGGCCACATACCTGATGAAGCGGTGGGCTCGGCTCAGGGGGAGGGATCGACTGGATACCTTGCACCTGTTCAACACGAGCTACAGCACTGTCATACAACCTCTTCTTCTCCTCTTCAGCGCTGAGCCACCGTTGTTGCTGTTGGTGGGGCGAAATTTGAGGGGGTGAAGCCGGTTGAGGCGTTGGCATGGGATTGACCGGAGATTCTTCTGGGATGTCATCGTCCATGTTTGCGACCAGCAATCGATTACGCCCACCGCTGGAGCCAGGACGATTACTGCTCGAACCAGGACGTCCTCCACCACTCGAACTGGGACGCCCTGTACCACTCGAACCAGGTCGCCCACTGCCAGAACCCCCCGTCCTGGGATCGACGTAACGGCTGGGGATTGTGCTTGTGGGGAGGGTGCCACCAGATACAGTGTTGAAGGTGTTACTTCCAACCCCGTAGCCAAGTTCATCTGCCTTGAAGCCGCCATTGGCGATATATCCGTTGGTAGGTTGCGTGGGTGCAGTGTTGAATTGAGCTTTCTTTTCCTGACGATCCTCGGTCGTGTTGGGGTTGTACGCAGTTGAAGTGAGAACCGGCTGACTCGGCCGAGGTTGAACCTGTTGGCCGGGGACTAAGGAGAGGTTTGGTACGGGACCGATTCGCCTACGCGGGGGTCAGCCATAATACAAGGGTGGCCACGAATTCGTTACCTCGCCGCTTCCAGGGATACGGTCCTTTACAAGATGAGTCGCGCGATTCAGTTGAGAAACAGAACAGGGTCAAGAACACGCTTACTTGGGCCAATTCGATACCACGACAGGCAAGTCAATCGTAATCGGCAACCCAGTACCCATCAACGCCTTTACGCTGAGAACGTAAGTGATATCGATGTGGCGTGCAGCATTAATCGTGGCGGAGGTGTGGTACGACGGCACCATACACGTAAGTTCGGCTTTGTGCTGAGAGCCGCCGTAGAGGGTCGCGTTGACGGGGACTTTTTGTTCAGCGATAACAACCACCTTGACGTGAGGAGCACCCCTCTTGCCTCCAACACCTGGTCCGGTTCGGAAGACAGTCGATTCGCGGAGGCTGAACTCAAACCCGCGCAAGAGAATGGTGTTGAGGTTGTCGGCTTTGATGGTCGCGTTGACGGTCATCCGATCACCGGGACCGTAGCAGGTTTGGCCACGTTGAACGGTGAGGGTGACGCCATCTTGAACAATGTTGCGGGTCTCTGGCTGGGAGTAGATGGGCCACGTCGAGTGAAGCTCGTGTTTGTCGATAATGATTTGAGAGGCCGTCGAAACGATGGTGGATTTATCGCGTCGGAAGAACCCTCTGGAAGGCCGGATGAGTTGGTGACGGCATGCTAAAATGGAAGGCTGCATACCTTTTCCCCTTGATGCAAACCATAGCAATCAACTCGTACTTGATACCGGCTGTAATCATAATAAGCGAGGGAAGGCGGGGGGACTTGTAGACGGAACCTGCCTCCTTTCTCGAGAGCAATCGTCGGTGGTAACGATTCGGGGATACGAATGTAGAACGGAAAATCTTGCTGTACTGTTGTTGAGCAAACCGGAACTGACTAGGACACGAATGGAAGACGAACTGGTCGTAAGATTCCGTACTCTCCATCCGGCCCCGTCCAGAGGTTGATGGGACTCTGCCCAACATAGTCGAAGAAGGTCCCTGCCTGACCCCCACCAGGAAGGACTTCGACCTTCCTGAGCTCAATCCTGACCCATTTAGCCTTCACGCCCTGTTGGCTGGCACGAACTTCGATCGCCTGTTTGGAAAGGACCCATGGTTAGGTTGAGTGTAGCATGGGTAAAAACGATGGCGGAAGCGGATCTGACCCCTTTGACGGCGGCCTGTGGCCTATCAGCGCCGGGTGGGATACCAGGATAACCTGTTGAAGGGAGGTTAGAACTCGGTGGGTTCGTCGGAAAGGGTTGGTGGGGTGGTGTCTCCACTGACCTTGGACGAAGTCAACATTAGGAGGTGGGCGTAGCGTGCTGGGTGGACAAGGTAAGTGGGTCGGGTGGTTCGACCGAGGAGTTTTGGACGTACAGCGTTGCCTGCGACATCCAGGACGAGGAGAGAAGGTGAGGAGAGCTTGGCCTGGCCGTGTGCGTGGGACTGTGTTTGAGCACCCAAGCGATCACTCCCTTTGATCCGTGACAGGCACTGTCACGCTTGGTCACGCCGCCCACTGGGTTCTTCCGGAACGGGAGCCCGGATCGCCCTTGTGCTCCACAGTCAGCACAGCGGCGAGTGCAGGGATTCGGTGGGACAAATCACGGCCGACTGGTGTGTCTTACGACGCTCAGATACGTTTCATGTGAGTCGGATATCACGAAAGTAAAAACCACCGGAGTTATTTGTTGATTATCTCCAATGGACGGAACGAAAGGGAACTTGTAGCGGATTAAAATATCCCGTTGGGGTTTCGGCCACTGAAATGCCGGCGAGCGGTTTTCGACAGAACGCCGCCCATGCAGGTGGCAGTCCGATCTGGGATTGCGTGGAGATAGGGTCCAATGGAGATGATGATAACACAGGCTGTCCATCCTTCACGGCCTCAAGGCCTCATGACCTCAGCCGTCTCACTTTACCTTCCAGAACCAACTCCGTTCATTTCTGGAGGCGCCCAAGTGACGTGCCGCGGTATCTCCTCATCAGCAAATCGATGAAAACGAGGCTGTGATGATCATGTGCGAATCGATTCATCTCGAAGCTGTTGGTTGCGATCCATGCCACTGTTCGATTGAAGACCTCACGACGCGGACCATTCTGCAGTGCGATGAAACAGCCAAGACCAACGCGGAACGTTTGCAGATCCGAACAGTATCCCTCATGACAGCTACCGCGGCATGGTGGCGGCGGAGATCAAGTATGACCAAAGCGCAGATATCATAAGTGGATCCGGGGAGAAAGGTGCAACTCTGAAACAACAGACCGAAGCACACACGTCTATTTACCATCACCCTGGCCTGGGGTCAAACAGAAGGGAATCACTCCCATCACTCCGTCTTGCGGGGCGCAACCTGCGACTTCGGCACTGATGACATCCTCCTCTTGAACCCCTTCAACATGGCGAACAGCCTAACCGAGTCTCAAAATCACATCGCGAACAAACTGCATAGCAGGCGTACCAGAACCAGTTCAGTCCTTGCAGAAGGCAGTTCCCACAGGCATAGTACAAGGCAACCGCGAGTGGCACCTTGTCATGAACTTGGAGAATCAGCTTGAAGAATGCGTATGACTTTCATCGAGGTCAGCACTTCATCCGTCTTAATTGGTCGGATCGGGAGTGACATACAATGTAAGACCCGAATACAATCCTCAATCCAATGAATGAGGTGAGCAGGAAGACCCCATTGATCGTTTGAAGTCGGCCTCCACCAAGACCAGATTTGTCCATATACCTGAAAACTGCGATCAGTTGCCCCGAAAATGGTTTCGAACCGCAGGCTTACCAGTGGGTATTCAAGAATATCGTACTCCTGTGGCGTGGACCTTAGCATGTGCAGCGGACATTAAGCGACGAACAGGTGGATTTACCCCTCCCAAAGCAAGCACCGTACGGCATAATAAGCCAAGAACGGGCGCTGTGGATACGTCAGGCGCGATGTTCTTCCATGGAGACAGCGTGCAGGCTTACGAAACATAGAAAGTACACGAAGAAGCACGCTGCACCTGTAGTTTGCTTCCAGTAAGCGTGTGGACGCGTTGAATGCCATGAGGATGGTACGAACCATGGGCCACAAAGCCGAAAGCTTCGAAATGCACGATCATGTCGATGGTATCCCAGAGAAAGTACCCAGCTGCCACAGCGAATACGGTCCCAGCCCTCTCATCCCAACCAAATGCCCGATCTGCAGACAGTGCGGAAGAACCGAGGCATCGGACGGCCAAGGGAATCACAAGCGATACATGTATCAATGACACGCCACGGCAATTCCTGGGTGATGGATGGTGGATAGGGATCAGTTTCGCGGAACGTAACCCAAACGCAGAGCAGATGTCCCCAAGCGATGGAGCTATTTATCGTCCCCACCAATTCCGGAACTCGGGAGAATGGAGGACCAACGCGGGAGAGGGATTGGGGGGAGATTGCGTACCACTTGTTCCTAACCTTCGCATCCAGGGTCCCGTAGATTCGATTGAAGAACAGCGTGCTAAAGCCGGGAACGAGCACGATGTTCGCAAAGTTGAATAGTATGAAAGAGTACACGAAGGTATCGAAATGTGGTCCCAGGTTCTTGAGTCCGAACACATCTGCCACTGGACGCGAGAGATCGTGAAAGATAGGGTTGTACGCCTCGTATGCGGACGCAAACTTGCCCAACAGGCCCGCCATACTCGTGGTTCAAGGTAGGGACTGAGGTCTGTCTTTTGACAACCAGAAGGAGGGAGAAAGCGCTCGCTGGGAAGGGAGGAGGAGGGTCGTTGGAGGGGGGGCGTCTTTATAATGCATCCGTCTTCAACACGAGCATCAAACGTTGGAACAGGTCGTACGGTGTGTGAGTCGTGTGCTGCGGGACGGGATAAATGCAAGATGAATACAGAGTAATGCATCGCTGCCGACGTTGACTCGAAAATGCGCCTTCGGAACACCGTTGCTTACCAGAAGGTCCCGATCGCAATCACTCTCACTCAAGCTGGCCAAGTGAAGCACAGGGAGATGTCAAAAACATTCTATTGCTAACAATACGGGCCCAGTCGACAAGAAGGTCTGCATACATGTGGCAGCAGGAGGGCAGAGGCGTGTGACAGAATGACAGGATCGCGAAAGGAAGTCCAAGTGCCCAGAAACAGTCCATCAGTTCATTTGAAGCTTTAGCAACGCGGCGACAGATTTTTCCAAGTCAGGGGTTTCTTTTTCTTGTTCTTTGCATTTCCTTTCCATCCTGGACAGTACGTTCTCCAAGTGAGCGGGCATGCCTTCAGCAATTGAGGCGATGGCGTTCACTGGGACCAGAGGGGGGAACGTTAGCAGGATCTTCGATGAGGGTCAAAAAGAAGTCGTTAAATACAGCGTTGGGTCACCTCCCGCTCAAAAGCCTCTCGAATTCGCTTCCTTTCGGCTTCCATGACTGCTATCTGTGTCTGAATTTGTCCCACCTTTGCCTTCATGGGCGAATGAGTGAGGTCAAGGAAACAAGACCTAGATATATGCGCACTTTAACCTCAGGATAAATGTTCGTTACGTCGTCTTCGTCCTTCAACCTGAAAGACTCGACGTTCTTGCACACCTGGTCCGCAGACAAGACGCCGGTCGCAAATGAAGTGTCAATCTGGTCCCTGAGAGCATTATGGAGTAGCGTTTGATGATGGACCGTCGGAATCAATGCGTCCTTAAGATAGTCTCTGAGCCCAGGTCTGTAGGCGATCATCGCGTCGTTCAAGCGGTCCAGAAGGCCAGCTACGTCGCCGTCCTCGTCCTCGGGTGGGCCGCTGGGATACAACACATCCAGCAAGAACGTGAAGCGGGTAAAATGAGAGAGACACGCACTTTTCCTGAAACATGGCGATGAGTGTAGATTCGTCGGCCCAATCGCCACTCTCGTCTTCCTCAAGCCCGTTCTGATGGGCATTTCCAACATCGTCGCGCTCTCGGTAAGAGTGCAGCCGACGGTAAAAAGCGAGCTCCTCCGACTCTTGCTGTGCTGCTCGTGTCGCATGCAGCCGCTGGTAGGGTTTGAGGATTCCTCGGGTCCCTGGCCGAGTTAGGCGATGCCTTGGGGACCTATAGGGAGCTTTCTGGAGGTTAATAGGCGAATCGAATCTGATGTTAGCGGCAGTAAAAAAAAAGAAGATCACACCGGAGGAGGATTTGGGACAGTAAGTGTATTTCGTCATTCGTATGAGGTGGAGGTTGGACGTAAACAGAAGATCGTGAAGCAAACGGTCAACATTTGGACCAACCGTTCACTTTCCTTCAACCCTCTCTTTTGATTACCCACACATCCTCGGGCAACTTCGTGCACCCTCTTCTGTCCAGCGTCCCGCGCCGCCTCATATTTCCTGCCAACTCACCGCCCGCCAGCCGTCCCAAACACCCGTTTTTGCATCTAAGAAAATGAGCTCGCGAGGACCGAAGCAGTCGATGACAGAACTCAAGCTGAGGAGGTTGTTGGAGCACAATCAACGGCTGAGAGACGACCTTGCTCGGCCACGGATACGGGTGAGCGAGGCCAGCGCAAGGTTCGTGTGCTCCCCATAGCCGGCCCCCTATATCACAGTTTCCTCCTCTGCAAAAGCCGGTCGCTAACCCTCGTTCGTTCTCTTTTCCACCAGTCTGATTCGTTACTGCAAAACGACAACTGATCACCTCGTAAGTCCGTTGGGTCGCTTGGCAGCGGTGGACCATCATGTGGGAGACCTGAACCTTCCCACCACACATCTATTGAATGGGTTGGCGCGGACAGGACGTCCTTTCTCAGCCCACTCAGGCGCTCCGACTGGCGTTTCCTGATCCTTTTACGGTCTCGCTGACTATCGTTCATCTTTGTGCAGATTCCTTCCGTCTGGGGGCCCGTAAACAGGGCGGAAGACCCATACGCGCCTCCGGCACAGGGATGCAGTTGCGTCTTGATGTGACCTGGTGAAGTGGAAAGCCGAAAGCGCAGAGCGGTTGTGGAGACATCCATGGGCGGCGCGGAGACCCGACAACTTTGCCTCCGCCATGGCCGACTTTTCTGGACTGGTTATCGTCGTCGCTCCATCGCACACACGTTCATTTACTATTCCTTCGTTTTCTTTCCTATATTCACCACCTATTAGCGTATCGACTGACGGCGGTCAGGAGCTCTGTCTCGTTCCTCATTTCCCTTTCTCTTTGGATTACCCTTACAACTGGCATCTATTATAAATGTGGACTGCCCGCATATAGTTCCCGTTTTCCCCAAGCTTGTGATAGACGAAGGATGTCGATGGGTAACCGAGGTCGGATGCATTCGGGAATTGTCCGCTCTGATGGATTCCCCCGAAGGCGTTATCTGCCTTGTCCGCTTTTTTCCCACAGCCGTTGTGCAGGATCAGGGAATTGACGAATCTGTCTTCCGCTCCCCTTCTCTTCGACCACAGCGTCTCGCCACCAGTCCCTAGAGCATCCATTTCTGCCTTTCTCCCTCCAAAACATAAAACTTGGTCTTCGGTTTCCGCTCACCCCCTCGACACGACCACCATCATGTAAGCTCCGCCGCCCACCGCTTTTGCGGCGTTAACCAACCCGCTGAGCCGGAAACGACAACTCACTCTCTCTTCCCACAGCCCGTACCCTCTCCTCGAACCTCGACGCTCAATTCGCCCCCCTTCCCGACCAATTAAACTACGATGAATCGTCCACACAAACAGTCAATGTCCGAGCTCAAACTCCGCCGCCTCCTCGAACACAACCAGCGGCTAAGAGACGATCTCGCGCGGCCAAGGATAAAAGTTAGCGAAGCCAGTGCCAGGTACGTCGAACTCGCTCAAGTTTTCCTACCTTGTCGAGCGAGGGCGCTGAACGGGTTGATTTAGTCTGATTCGGTACTGTAAGACAACGACAGATCACTTGGTGCGCCCTGAACCTCATACTAGTATCGCTCTTTTGCCCCCGTCTGACCTTTGTGACGCTTCAGGTTCCGTCAGTATGGGGTCCAGTCGGGAAAAGCGAGGACCCGTACGCCCCGCAAGGGGGAGCCAAGTGCTGCGTCGTGCAGTGACTACATCCCAGCCTTAGGTCTTTTCTCGACCCCGTGTACGCCACTATCTCTCCCTCGGCCGGTGACTATATTTGGACTGGCGTCACCCTGTGCTTTATCTCGTCTCATTGTGGAATGGGGAAACACTACGGGCCTGCCTCGGGCTCGACGGTGCGGTATTTATCCAAGGTTCTCACCCCTTCTCGTATGGCTACTCCCCTGGTAGACCTGTTTTTCACCCTTCTGCTCTTAAATTTTTACGCGTCGATAGTTTTTCTCTTCCGCCTCATTCATTCATCCTCATGTTTGTCTTACTTTTTGCTATCCGAAAGCTCAGTTATGTACGCGTCTATTTCTGTAGACTAACTCTCGTTCCCTCTACTACTATACCTGATCCTCTCATCGTTACACTGACTTGAGGAATTCCGTGACCTTTGGCTCCGGGATTGCCCCGACGAACTCCCCGACCTTTTCACCGTCCCTAAAGGCTATGACTGTCGGAAGCGCCCGGATCTGGATGCTGGAATTGAGAAAGCGATGACGCATGTGAAAAGCCGGGAAGACGTCTCACCTTGTACTTCATTGCCAACTCGCCTTGGTCGTCTTGGGGAGCATTAGTGAATGGGAATCGGACTGGAAGATTATTTGCTCACCGGTGTCGATGGTGACCAGATCAAACGCCTTCCCGCTCCCGGAGGTCAAGACGCCATCCTTTGTGACCTTTTCTAGGATTGGTCCCAAAATCCTGCAGGGGCCACACCAACTGGGAAATTGATACCGTCAAGTACATATGAGGTTTCACCGCACGGGGGAAGACGCGTACTCGGCGTAGAAATCAGCAATGACGATCTTGTCCTTTACTTGAAGCGCTTTTTCGAATCCCTGGTAACAGAATAATATCGCCTGCGAACGCGAAAGGAACGTTTCTCTTCCACATACCTTTTGGTCGACGTTCGGGAAATGGTCGAGCCTCCTTGCAGAGGACGAGAAAGTTCGGGTGAGCCCTCGGGACGGAAGGCGGAGGGAGATGCTGAGCATATTTAGCGGTGGGGCCCCTCGCAACAGCCGTCACGGAGACGGAATATATAACCCGCCCGGTAACCCCCCATCTCTCTCCCTCTCTCCCACTTTCTTTTTGCCCCCTTCCCCCCCCTTGTGCCAGCAATATCCTACGAGCAGCGTAAGTTCCACTCAAGAAACCATGCCCTTCCGTATCTAACGACCTGCAGGCTCGACCTATCTGCTCCAGAAAAACCCCCGATCTTTACCGCTGCACACCTTCAAACCACCCTTCTCTCTATTTTTTGAGACATGCGTTTCGCTATCGTTTCCGTTTTCTTGGGCCTTGCTGCTTGCGTCTGGGCCGAGAACATCACCGTCAAGGTCGGCGAGAATGGAGGATTGACCTACAGTCCCGAGAGGTGATGCGCACAATCGCCCCACACACATTCAGGGTCACTCACGGCAGTGTAGTGTCACCGCAAAGGAGGGAGACATCATCTCCTTCCAGTTGTGAGTCCCGTTTCGTCTTGGGCTTTTCTTAGAACCGGACTGACCCGGTGTCTTGCTAGCCTCGCGAAGAATCACGTTAGTCTCCACCTCGACAGCATTGACAGCTCAACTGATGCACTCCTCGCTAGTCTGTCACTCAGTCAAGCTTCAGCGACCCATGCACTAGGTTGACTACCCCGACACTCGGCATCGATTCCGACTATCAGCCAGTTCCCGCCAACGCGACCATGGTCCCTCAATGGAGCTTCACTGTCGTCAACGCCAGTGCTCCTTTGTGGTTCTATTGCAAACAGGGAGCGTGAGTATATGCTCTCCATCCTGCCGCTGGGAGACGACTGATGTTCTTTCCCAGCCACTGTAAAGCCGGTATGGTCTTTGCCGTCAACCCCACCGCCGATAAGACGTTCCAGGCTTTTAAGGTGCGCTTGACTCCGCTCACCCTTGGTCTCTTTCCGTTACCGATGTTTCATTATCCCATCCCAATAGAACAAGGCAACCGGTGCTAGCTCTTCGACCCCCCCTGGGTCTTCCACTGGGTCTGTCCCAAGCCCTTCCGCCACCAACAACCCTTCCGGTGGCGCTCTCGGTTTGAACCCGCCCATGCTCGCCGGTATTATCACCCTGGTGGCTGTTCTCGCAGGATCCGTTTTGTAAACAGATTCTTCTCTTCTTTGACCCCCCTTGAACTCTCCCCTCGTTTTGAGTGCCCTGGGGGTTTCTCCTGATCCGGCTTATGGATGTTTCCACCCCTTCTTTTCGTCGCCGAATGGCTCCTTGTTATTTGGGATTTTGTATACGTAGGGCGTTGTGTTGTTAAATAAACCTCGGTAGAGGCCCTAGGAAAGGCAAATTCCTTCCGGCCGCAAACCTAATACCGAGTGACGTGTGATTTGAGTCAACCAGATCCAAGTGGCTGTTGATCTAAGTAGAAGAGGCGCGCGTGCGGAACCCCTGCTCTCTCTCGCAGTACCAGCATGGACAAAATTCGAATCGCAAAGGTCCGCTTCGGCTCTCATACGCGATCTGCGGTTCCATAGGACAGTCGAATTCTTATTTGACCGGCCGTTTCGAAACAGGTCGAGAGGGTCGTCTGTTCCAAGTTGAATACCTCCAATATCTGCACCCTCCATCTCACTGCGCACCACCTGATCTTTCGGTATGAGGACGACAAAATGGATGAGATGTGGGTAAGTCTGCCCAGCGGCACTTGCACGATGCCCTTTGAACTGATAAATCGCGCCTGGGGATGTGTTTTCGGGCTGGATAGGTCCCATATCCCTTGATATCTCTCGTCACTCGACATCCGCAGACGTTGACAGGGAAGAATCCGCTCACGATCCGGACGAGGACGTTTGAGAATCTCCTACTTTCCTTTGAAGAAGACGCAGAGGCATTGGACGTGTTCGAGAGCATCAAAGAGCTCACTGTCGCAAGTAAGTCTTTGACACGCCCTACCGCCCGCCCTCGAAGACTAATCAGTTCGATCACCTAGACTCTGTTACCCAGTTATATGCTTTCTCATACGTCCCCAATCCACCACTGCTCACTAAAACTGGATGGTCGGTGTACTCCCCTCGTGAAGAATTCGGTCGGATGGGAATCGGTTCACGGTCCAAGGCTTGGCGGTTCACAGATATCAACAAAGATTACTCGGTGAGGACCCTGCTTCGTTGGTGTAATCCACCAATAACATTCAGACCTCGTAGTTCTGTTCGACATATCCTGCTCGCGTGGTCGTGCCCACCAGGATCAGTGATAACACCCTACAATACGCCGCGAAGTACAGGAGTAAGGCTAGGATACCCGTCCTAACATACCTACACCGGACCAACTTCGTGAGTCCCAACTCTCCCGCCCACTTCCCGGTTATCTCATCGCGTAATTCAGGGCAGCATCACTCGGTCTAGCCAGCCTATGGTTGGCCTAACGAACAACCGATCGATCCAGGACGAGAAGCTTATAGAGGCGATCTTCCAAACCCATCATTCACCTGATTCCCGCGTCGTCGCTAACGTCTATGGTTCTACGTGTACGAACTTGATCATCGACGCCCGACCGACCGCCAATGCCATGGCGAATACTGCGAAAGGTGCTGGAACGGAGAACATGGACCACTACAAGGATGCGAGAAAGGCGTACCTGGGTATCGACCACATTCACACGATGCGCGAGTCCCTCGCCAAAGTCGCCGAGGCAATCCGGGATACGAGGTTTCCTGACGAGTTCGGTTTCGGTGACTCAGTGACAACCACTGTGGACAGGGAAGCGCTCCGGAGGTCTGGCTGGCTAAGGCATCTTGGTGCTGTGATAGAAGGAACGGCTCTTATCGTCAAGAACGTCCACATCAATTCCTCTCACGTCCTCATCCATTGTTCAGACGGTTGGGATCGGACTTCACAACTTTCCGCGATGTCTCAACTGTGTTTGGATCCGTACTACCGGACGATAAAGGGGTTCCAGGTACTGATCGAGAAGGACTGGCTATCTTTCGGCCACAAGTTTTTGGATCGGTGTGGGCATCTCTCTTCGGAGAAGTTCTTTTTGTCTCCAATCGAAACTAGCGGGGGAGGAGGAGGAGCTGAGGCAGCTCAGGCTTTTTTCGCGTCCGTGCAGAACAAGTTCACCTCCCCTGGTCACCTCAAAGAGACAAGTCCTGTCTTCCACCAGTTCCTCGAGTGCGTGCGACAGGTCCAGAGGCAATTTCCCGAGCGGTTCGAATTCAACGAACGGTTCCTACACCAGCTGTACTATCACCTTTACTCCTGCCAGTTTGGGACGTTCCTGTGGAATAGCGAGAAGGATAGGAGGGTAGACGAAGCGGGTGGTCCCCCTCCTTTTGAGGCAACCGTCAGCATATGGGACTGGGTCGATATGCCAGAAGAAATGGAGAAGAATAGGAATCCAGACTACGATCCCTCCCTCGACGACCTCGGCAGGAAGGAGGGAAAGCCGGACATGGGTGTACTAATTCCGAACCCCAAGGATATACGATTCTGGTATGGTCTGTACGGACGGACGGACGATGAGATGAACGGGAAGTTTGTGGTCGCTCAGGCGCAGGGGTCGGTGGAGGTTCTCAGTCCAATCGAGAGTCAGCAAGACGATCCTGTTTTGCCGTCACCAGGAATCACCCCATCACAGTCCTTTTCGAGGTTGAGTCCACTAGTGTCCTCGATCGTCGGCCAACGCAGTCAATCGCCTTCGAAACCCCTTCCGTTGACACCCCAAGATGAGGAGATGGAACCAGAGCCCAGACAGATGCTCACGCCACCAAGACCACGGTCTGCGAATATCGGACGATCGCCTTCTCCTTTGGCCAAGTCCAATGCAGGGACGGACGCGTTCTCCTCGGGAGGAATGAGGTCAATGTGGGGACGGTTATCGACCAACGCTTCCGCAGCCTTTTCTGTCGTCCAAGGAGCGGTCGAGGATGTGACGAAAGAGCTCAGGAATGTTTCTACGGGGCCGAATCAGGAACTTAAAGAGGGAGAGCTGAAGAGCAGGTCAGAACTCGGCATATGGGGCGAGGAAGAAGTTACTGGTTCTAGTTCGACTCGGACGTCTGATTGGAATCCTGGTTTGCGGTCAATCGACTACTCGACCACAACGAGCAACCCTTGGGCCGTCGCGACTGTGAAAGGGACAACGCCGACTACGTCCTCTGGTTTTTCCGATAACCCTTGGAAATCCGTCAAGCCAAACCAGGTTTCTCCGACTTTATCTACCCGACCACCGGCCTCGAAGAGGTTGAGTGATCTATTCGGAGCGGATAGTCAAGGATTACCCCACGATCCAACGATCTCTGCCGCTTTACCAAAACCACCAGCGGTGGAGGAGGGAGAAACGAAGCCGGTGGTGGAGGTTACGGGTTCGAATTCAATATCTACGGACAAAAGCATAGACCCCCTTGGGGTAGGGCTGTAATATCCGTCTGTTTATTCATAGATTTCGTTTACTTGGTTGGAGGTTATCGTAATCCTGTTTGCCATCCGCCCTCTAGATGAAGGGGTGGACACACGAAGGGCTCTTTATTGGATTCGGATCTGAGGCTCTCTAGGATGCAAGTTGAGGTCGTCGCGCTTAGCCTGGGTACGGATCTGCGACCTATCTAAGGGTGGTATCTTACTCGTGGATTGGTTCAAGCCCTTGAGGCGGGTCGAAAGTAGAAATTGGTTCGGTCGCGAGTCGCAAGTGTTCTTGAGTGTCGTGCGTGCCCGGGACCTGCGGCCCCGGGCACGGCGCGCGTCGTCCCCCGAGCTCAGATTTTATTAGACATTACCCGGTACGTTGGGGTAAAGTATTGCCCAGGAAGTTCATCCCAGGTGGTCAGTGATGTTTGTATAAAAAAAGGTTATTTGGAACTGTAACCAGCTGCCCCTGTAGAGAGCGAATAAAATGATCTGACTGGCAACTTTCTTCAAGGGCACTTTGCCGGAGTGGTTAACGGGATCGCCTGCTACTAACTGGTCTAACCAGAATTAGTCAGCGGTTGTGCTTTGCACGCGTGAGTTCGAATCTCACAGGTGTCGGCCTTTTTGCTGCCATTCCTGTTGGATTTTCTGGACATTTAATGATACCATCATCATCTAGGGGTTATCAGGCACCTTCTGAATTTTCTTTTTACAGCTTCCAGTGATAATACAATGCACAGACACCATATATATCTCCTGACCTCCATGGACAGTGGCACCCCTCCCATAGGGTGCCACTGTCCACAGAGGTACAGGAGATATATCTGGTGTCTGTGCATTTTATCATCAGGTGTTTTTACAGGAAATCCCAGTCATTCCAAGTGAAACATCTTTCAATCTTGGGACAGTGTTCAAGAATTACTAGGCCTCCCTTTCCTCTGGATTCCAGCCTGACTACAAGGATGGTGTGATAATCCAATGTGTGGTCGTGTTGGATGCATATTTCCTGTACCTGTGCACAGTGGCACCCCTCCCATGCATACACCACCTCACACCACAAGCATTCTCTTGAACCATGCTAATTGGGATGTCCTCACTGAACACTCTATCTTACTAAATGTACAAAATTCCATGGTAGAACACATGGGTAACAAACTCACGACCGCTTTTTCTTCCGTTTCAACGGAATGCCAGCCTCCACCATGTCATCATCCCTATCCAGGTCGTCAGCCGCTGAACCCCCATCCGTTCTCGGCCTCTTCCCCGAACCGCCCCTGGCTTGGTCCTTCAGCTCGTTCACAACGAGTCGTGAAGCTTCGTCCACCCGTTCCCGCAACAGCGTAACCTCTTCTTCATCCGTCGGCCACAACTCCATCCTCTTCCCGATGACCGCTTCGACCCGTTGCATCATCTCGACGTCGTACTGCGTCACGATCGTTATCGACTTCCCAGAACGACCAGCCCTCGCCGTCCTACCCACCCGGTGAATGTAATCTTTCGAGCTGGTGGGAACGTCGTAATTGATTACAATGTCAACGGATGGTAAGTCTAGCCCTCTGTGCCCAGTGAGGTTGCGACCGGAATAAGGGGGAAAAGACACCCACCGGCTCGCAACGTCCGTGGCGACCAATATCTTCCGGCCGCCGCTTTTGAATTTCGCTAGCGCTCCCAGCCG
>Ga0307509_10005589_pt1 | contig 17417 bp, 18 predicted proteins | sample 10_EM_MG_FD_202245 | JGI IMG/M metagenome (GOLD analysis project Ga0307509, IMG submission 202245) | Populus trichocarpa ectomycorrhiza microbial communities from riparian zone in the Pacific Northwest, United States - 10_EM | ecosystem: Host-associated > Plants > Roots > Unclassified | place...
CGACCGGGCCGCCCGCGCCGGCCTCGCCCACCTCACCGCCGAGCGGTCCCGCCCCGCCGACGGTGAACTCCTGCTGGAGACAGTCGGGTTGACCAAGTCCTACGCCGGCGCCGACGGTGAACTGCCCGTCCTGTCCGGCATCGACCTCCAGGTCCGGGCCGGTGAAGTCGTCGCCCTGCTCGGCAAGTCGGGCTCGGGCAAGTCGACCCTCCTGCGCTGCATGGCCGGTCTCGTGCCCACCAGCTCGGGCACCGTCACCTACAAGGACACCCCGCTCACCGGCGCCAACCCGGGCACCGCGATGGTGTTCCAGACCTTCGCCCTGCTGCCGTGGCTGACCGTGCAGCAGAACGTCGAACTCGGTCTGGAGGCCAAGGGAGTTCCGGCCGCCGAGCGTGCGGACGCGGCCCGTCAGGCCATCGACCTGATCGGCCTGGACGGCTTCGAGTCGGCGTACCCGAAGGAACTGTCGGGCGGCATGCGCCAACGCGTCGGATTCGCACGGGCGTTGGTCGTCGAGCCGGACGTGCTGATGATGGACGAGCCGTTCTCCGCCCTCGACGTGCTCACGGCCGAGAACCTGCGCGGCGAGCTGATGGAACTGTGGGAGTCGGGCCAGTTCCCGACCCGGGCGATTGTGCTGGTCACCCACAACATTGAGGAGGCCGTGCTGATGGCCGACCGGATCGTGGTCCTCGGCGCCCGCCCCTACGGCACCATCCGCGAGGTCTTCGAGGTCGGCCTCGACCGCCCCCGCGACCGCAACTCGGCCGCCTTCGAAGACCTCATCGACCGCGTGTACCGGACCATGACCGGACGGCACAAGGAAGGCCGCACCCCCGGCCGGGCAGAGCCGATCGAACTGGAGAAGCGCACCGCGGCCAACACCCCGCTGCCCACCGCGAGCGTGGACGGACTGTCCGGCCTGGCGGAGATGATCGCCCACAGTGGCGGACGCGCCGACCTGGCCGACCTCGCCGACGACCTCGGCCTGGAGATCGACGACATCCTGCCCCTCGTCGACGCCCTTGACCTGCTCGGCTTCGCCGCCGTGCACGACGACGACCTCCTGCTGACCGACACCGGCACCGAGTTCGCCGGCGCCGACGTACAGAAGTCCAAGACCATCTTCGCCCAGGCAGCCGTACGGGTACCCCTGGTCCGGCTCATCGCCAGCAGCCTGCGCCAGAACCCCGACGGCACCCTCCGCGCCGGCTTCTTCCGCGACGTCCTGGCCCACCACTTCACCAGCGAACAGGTCACCCGCCAACTGGAAACGGCCACCGACTGGGGCCGCTACGCCGAGCTGTACTCCTACGACGCCGAGCCGCAGGAGTACCGGCTCGACGAGAACGGCACCGCACGTTCTGCACGGAGGGGGTAGGTCGATGAACACGCTGCACTTCGCCACCGGCCTCGGCGCCGGGTTGTCCTCGGGCGCGCTCATCGGCATCGAGCGGCAGTGGCGCCAGCGGATGGCCGGACTGCGCACCCACACGCTCGTCGCGACCGGCTCGGCGCTCTTCGTGCTGCTGTCCAGCTCCTTCGGTACCGGCGACCCGAGCCGGGTGGCCGCCCAGGTTGTTTCCGGCATCGGCTTCCTCGGCGCGGGTGTCATCATGCGCGACGGAGTGAACGTCTCCGGTGTCAACACCGCGGCCACGCTGTGGTGTTCGGCCGCCGTGGGTTCGCTCGCCGGGGCCGGACTGCCTGGCTACGCACTCGCAGGAGCGGCCGCGATCGTCGCCGTCAACACCGCCGTACGCGGGCTGGCCCAGCGCTTGGACCGTCAGCCCGGCTCAGGTGACGAGGTGCCGACGCCGTACTGCGTGGAGGCGGTGGTGTCGGCCCGCGACGAGGCCCACGTCCGCACCCTGCTCGTGCAGTCCCTGGCCGGTTCCGACAGCCGCCTGCGCGCGGTTGCCTCCACCGGTGACGGGGACGACGGCCAGGTCCTGATACGTGCCGAGATCACCTCCGCGGGCGCCGACAGCACGCCGGTGGAGAGCGCGGTCGCCCGCATCAGCATGGAACCGGCCGTCGTCTCCGCCCTGTGGCGGCAAACGACCCTATGAATGAGGGGAGTTCAGTGCTCGACGATCGGGCGGCGCCGGGTCCGTGCTGCGGCGGGGCGTTCCTGTGCGACGGCCGCGGGCACCTCGCCCGCCTCCACCGCGCCCTCCGGAGCTCCGGCGGCGTCACCCGCCAGCACCGCGCTCTCCAACAGCGCCCGCACCTGCCGCCCGGCGGCTCGGTAGTAGATCCGGGTGCCGTCGCGCCGGGAGGTGACCAGCCCGGCCGCGCGCAGCCTCGCCAGGTGCTGGGAGGTGGCCGCGACATGCGCGCCGATCAGCTCCGCCAGTCGGCTGACCGGCAGTTCCTGCTCGCTCAGCGCCCACAGCAGCCGGTATCTGGACGGGTCGGCCACCGCCTTCAGCACGGCAACCGCCTGCTCGGCCGCACTCGCGTCCCAGACTCCTCCTTGCGTATCCATGCAACTATGGTACCGGCGGCACGCGCCGCCGCGCCGCGCCTGCCACGTGGGGTCGGAGGACAGCCATGACGGCCGAGAGTACGTCGCAACAGCCCGTCCCCGTCGTCGACTGCGCCCTGTACGAGTACGGCCGCCGCCGACCGGGGCACCTGCCGATCGACGAGGCGCTGAGCGCCGCCCGCACCACTCCGGGCGGGTTCGTCTGGGTCGGTCTGCACGCGCCGGACGCCGACCAACTCCAGGTAGTGGCACGCGCCTTCGGCCTGCACCCCCTCGCCGTCGAGGACGCCCTGGAAGCCCACCAGCGCCCCAAACTGGAGCGCTACGACGGCACCCTCTTCCTCGTCCTGCGTACCGCCGTCTACCTCGAACACGACGTACTGACCCCCGCCACCGACATCGTCGGCACCGGCGAGATCATGGCCTTCGCCGGCCGCGACTTCATCGTCGTCGTCCGCCACGACCCCGCCCAGCACCTCGGTCCTGTGCGCCGCCGCCTGGAGGGCGACCCCGAGCGCCTCGCCCACGGACCCGTCGCCGTCCTGCACGCGATCGCGGACACGGTCGTCGACCAGTACCTTGATGTCGTCACCGCCCTGGAGGCCGACGCCGACCAGGTCGAGAACGACGCCTTCTCCCCGGACGTCGGACACGACGTCGGCCGCATCTACCAGCTCAAACGCGAACTCCTCGAACTCCGGCGCACCGTCGCCCCGCTGGCCCAGCCGCTGCGCGACCTGGCCGAACGCCGCGTCCCCGGCGTGGACCGGGAAATGGCCGCCTATTTCCGCGACGTCGCCGACCACCTCGCCCAGGCCGCCGAACGCGTCGCGGTCCTGACCGAACTCGTCGACAACGCCCTGTCCATGGCCCTCGCCCAGACCGGCGTCCAGCAGAACCACGACATGCGCCGCATCAGTGCCGCCGCCGCGCTCATCGCCGTTCCGGTCGCTGTGGCCGGCGTCTACGGCATGAACTTCGACCACATGCCGGAACTGCGCCAGCACTTCGGTTATCCGGTGATGCTGATCTCCACCGCGGTCCTCGTCGCCGTCGTCTACCTGGTCTTCCGCCGTAAGCGCTGGCTCTGACGGCCGTCCTGCGGTTGTTTGGCACACTGTCCGGATCCGAACCCGTTGGATGGAGGAGAAGCCCGCATGTCGATGGTCGGCAACCTGCGCAGAGTCGCGGACCTGGCGCGACGCAGCCGACGCCGGGTGGACCTCAGTCACCCGGCCCGCTCACCGCTCGGTTCGACGGTGGTCAACTGCGTCGTCTACCGCGACGGCGTCCGCCGGCCCGGCACGCACACCGTGGAGGAGGCCGTCCGGCAAGCCCGTAAGCACCGGGGCGGCTTCGTGTGGCTGGGCCTGCACGAACCCGACGAGGAGGAGTTCGCCGGGGTCGCCGAGTTGTTCGGCCTGCACCCGCTCGCCGTCGAGGACGCCGTCCAGGCCCACCAGCGGCCCAAGGTCGAGCAGTACGACGACGTCCTGTTCGCCGTCTTCAAGACCGTGACGTATGTCGAGCACGCCGAACTGACCGCGACCAGCGAGGTGGTGAACACCGGCGAGATCATGGTCTTCACCGGCCCCGACTTCGTCGTCACCGTCCGCCACGGCCGCCACGGCTCCCTCGGCCCCCTACGGGAGGACCTGGAGGCGGACCCGCAACAGCTGGCCAAGGGGCCCTCCGCCGTCCTGCACGCGATCGCCGACCACGTCGTCGACGACTACGTCACGGTCGCCGACGCCGTCCAGAACGACATCGACCAGGTCGAGACCGACGTCTTCTCCCCGAACAGCGCCCGAAACGCCGACGCTGGTCGCATCTACCAGCTCAAGCGCGAACTCCTGGAGCTGAAGCGGGCCGTGGTGCCCCTGGCCCGCCCTCTCGACCGGCTCGCCACCGAACCCAGGAGCTGTATCGACAAGGAGATACAGGCGTACTTCCGGGACGTCGCCGACCACCTCACCCGCGTCACCGAACAGATCACCGCCTTCGACGCCCTCCTCGACTCCATCCTCCAGGCCCACCTCGCGCAGGTCGCCATCGCCCAGAACGACGACGCCCGCAAGATCACCGCCTGGGCGGCGATCATCGCCGTCCCCACCATGGTGTGCGGCGTCTACGGCATGAACTTCGACCACATGCCGGAACTGCGCTGGCGCTTCGGCTACCCCCTCGTTCTCTGCGTCATCGCCACCGCCTGCCTCCTCCTCCACCGAGGCTTCAAGCGCAACGGCTGGCTGTAATCCACGACCACCGGACCACTGAAGCCCTTCAGGATCGATCCATGATCTCCTGAATTCAGGATGCCGTGTACTGTCATGGTGTGCTGGCAGTCGCCTCCGGTGTCTCCGACGTCGCCGTTGCCTCCGAGATCGAAGTCCTGGCCCGGTTCGGGCGGGCGCTCGCCGACCCGATCCGCTGCCGCATCCTGCTTGCCCTGCGCGCGGCCCCGGCCTACCCCGCCGACCTCGCCGAAGCACTCGGCGTCTCCCGCACCCGGCTGTCAAACCACCTCGCCTGCCTGCGCGACTGCGGCCTGGTCGTCACTGTGCCCGACGGCCGCCGCACCCGCTACGAACTCGCCGACGAACGTCTCGGTCACGCGCTCTACGACCTGCGCACCGCTGTGGTCGCTGTCGAGGCCGTCCGCACATGCGTCGGGGTCGACGAAAAGGGGTGCTGCTGATGACCGCGATTTCGCTTGGCCCCGCCCCGGCCCGCCGGGACGCGCTCGCCCGCCGGATACGCCTGCTGGTCGCCGCGACCATCACCTACAACGTCATCGAGGCGGTCGTCGCGATCACTGCGGGGACGATCGCTTCGTCTACGGCGCTGATCGGCTTCGGCCTGGACTCCGTCGTCGAGGTCTCCTCCGCCACCGCGGTCGCCTGGCAGTTCTCCGTCCGCGAGCACGCGGTACGCGAAGCACGCGAGAAGGCCACCCTGCGCATCATCTCCCTCTTCGCCCTCGCCGCCTACATCACCGCCGACGCCATACGCTCACTGACCGGCACGGGAGAGGCTGAGCGTTCCATCCCAGGCATCGCGCTCGCCGCACTCTCCCTCGCGGTCATGCCGTTCCTGTCCGCCGCCCAACGCCGCGCAGGCCGCGAACTGGGCTCCGCCAGCGCGGTCGCCGACTCCAAACAGACCCTGCTCTGCACCTACCTCTCTGCCGTACTCCTGGTCGGCCTCGTCCTCAACGCCGCCCTCGGCTGGTCCTGGGCCGACCCGATCGCCGCCCTCGTCATCGCCGCCGTCGCGGTCAAGGAAGGACGCGACGCCTGGCAGGGGAAGGGTTGTTGCGCGCCCTCGGCTGCGGCTGCGCCCGCTGCCCATGCCGCCGATGCCGAGGCGGGCGACGCGTGTGGCTGCCAGCCCGGCCGCGACTGTTGCTGAGCGTCTCTGGACGCCAAGCGGGCAGGCCGTCGAGAGTCACAGCTTGAAGTGCCGTATTGAGTAAGGAAAGTTGAGGCGAGTTCGGCTTGGCGGACGACCCCGCCACGGTGGCGTCGCAGGTCACTGGACGCGGCTCGTCCCGAGTGGGCTACGTGTGCTGTCTCGTGAGGTTGGTACCGCTAGGCGGAACTGGCGGTGGTTGGCGGGGCCTGCCGATAGAGCGTCACCAACACGCCGTGCACTGGCTGGTGCTCCGCAGCTTCCTCGGCCTCGTCGACGAGTTTGGTGAGAGCCTCGCCGAGTTCCTTTGCCTTCGCGGGGGTGAGACGCAGGTGGCGCAGTGTCAGGTGGTGTTCGGTGGGGGAGTGGTCCAGCTCCTGGGCGATGGCGGCGAACATCGCGGCGGTGCCTGCCGCCTGGGGTTCGGCGACGACCATGCGGCGGGCCGTGCGCTGGTAGTACTGCTCGGTGCCGCCACGGACCTGGCGGGTCTCGGTGACGTGGACCAGCCCGGCTTCGCGGAGCACTTTGACATGGTGGGCCACGTTGCCCTTCTTCGCGTCGAGCTGCGCCGCGAGCTGGCTCATGGTGGCAGGTCGGTGGCCCAGAGCGAAGAGCAGCCGCTGACGCAACGGGTGGGCGAGCGCCGCGAATTGGTCGGGCGCACCGATCTCCAGAACGTCCTCTGGGGGCGGCGGGTGGGACGGCTGATCACGCATACCGAAAGTGTCTAATATCGTTGACGCTTTCGCAAGGGCAGTGCTCTACTCCCTGCCATGACGACTCTGACGAACCTTCAACCCGCCCCCGTCATCGACGAGACAGCCCGGCTCCTGACCGAGCACTACGTTTTCCCCGAGATAGCCGAGCAGCTCGCCGGCCTGCTGCACCGACGCCTCACCGAGGGCGCCTACGACGTCGACGACACCGAGGAGTTCGCCCGTCTGGTCACCGCTGACCTGCAGTCCGTCAACGGCGACCGACACCTGAGACTCAAGCACCACGCCGACCCCGTGCCTCCCAAGCAGGGGGCGGCCAACCTGGCAGCAATCCGCCGGGACTTCGACACGTCACTGCGCGGTGCGCCCCGAGTGGAGTTGCTCGACGGAGGGGTCGCCGTGGTGGAACTGGCGCCGATGCTGTTTCCGCTGGAGTGGGCCGCCGAGCCGTTGAGCGCCGCGCTCACCCTGGCCTCCCGTGCCCAGGCGCTGATCGTGGACCTTCGTGCCAACCGGGGCGGCGATCCGGACACGGTCGCCTTCGTCTGCAGTTACCTCCTGGACGAGCGCACCCACCTCAACACCATGTACTGGCGCGCCGGCGAGCGCACCGAGCAGTCGTGGAGCCTGCCGCACGTTCCCGGCGCACGCTTCGGCGGCAGCAAGCCGTTGTACGTGTTGTCCAGCGACAGCACCTTCTCCGCCGCTGAGGAGCTGGCGTACGACCTCCAGCAGCTCGGCCGCGCCGTGGTCGTCGGCGAGCGCACCCGCGGCGGCGCACACCCGTGCGAGGGCTGGACCGTGCACCCACACCTGGAAGCCACCGTCCCCGTCGGCCGCGCCGTCAATCCCGTCTCCGGCGCGAACTGGGAGGGTACCGGTGTGCAGCCGGACGTCCCTTGCCCCGCTGCCGACTCCCTCAACCAGGCACACGCGCTGGCCCTCGCCCGACTGGCAGGCTGACCCGGTCCAGCTCATCGACAGCACTGCTCGCGGTGCGTCCCTGGCCCCCGTCGATGACCAGCACCGGCTCCCATGCGACGGTGAGCGCCCGGCGCCGTGCTGTGGCCGGAACTCCGGAGGATAAGGGCGAGGCATGACTGCCAGCCTTCCGTGAAGGACTGCCAGTTAGCCACCAGAACCGGAACCCAGGACCTGGGGCAGGTCACCACGACTGTGTCAGCGCAGTGTTGAGGGCATGTAAGGACCGCCGGAACCGATGTCCGGGGTGGTGGTGCCGGGTCGGGGTGGCAGGTGGACGGTGAAGCAGGCGCCGCCTTCGGGTGCCGTTCCCCGGGCGGTGATGGTGGCGCCGAGGCGGGTGGTCAGGCGGTGGGCGATGGCCAGGCCGAGGCCGCCGCCGACGGGGCGGACTCCGCGGTAGCGGTTGGAGAGGGCGCCGCGTTCGAAGGCGACCTTGATGTCGTCCTCGGTGAGGCCGGGGCCGCCGTCGCGGATCTCCAGGAGGGCGCCGGTGCCGTCCGCCCGCAGGGCCAGGACGAGGGGTTGTCCGGCCGGGGTGACGCGCAGGGCGTTCTTGGCGAGGCCGTCGATGAGCTGGCGTACCCGGAAGCCGTCGGTGGTGACCGTCAGGGGCCGCTCGGGGCGTTCGACGCGGAAGCGTACGCCGTGGGGCGCGCAGCGGGCCGACCAGGCGGCAGCGGCCTCGGCGGTCAGTGCGTCGAGGTCGACTTCGGTGATGTCGAGGCGGAAGTCGTCGGCCTCCAGCCGGGCCAGTGCGAGCAGGTCGCCGACGAACCGCTCCAGACGTTCGATCTCGCTACGGAGGATGCGGCCGGCCTCGGGTACCTCGTGGCCGGTGACGACCTCGTCGGCGAGTGCCTCGGCGTAGCCGCGTGCCGTGGTCAGCGGGGTGCGGATCTCGTGGGAGACGGAGAGCAGGAAGTCCCGTTGCCGGTTCTCGCTGTGGGCCAGCGCGGCGTCCAGCGTGTTCAACGCGGTGGCAAGTTCTGCTACTTCGGCGGGTCCCTCGGTCGGTACGGTCAGGCCGCGTTCACCCCCGGAGAGCCGGTGGGCCGTGCGCGCGGCTGTGGTGAGCGGGCGGGCCAGGCGCCGGCCCAACAGCGCTCCGGCCAGCGCCGCGCCTCCCAGGCCCAGGACGAGGGGCAGCACCAGGGCGCCGCGCATCCGGTCGGTGGCCTCGTCCACGGCGCTCATCGGCTCGGTGAGGACCAGCCCGCCCCTCGTGGACGTCGGCACCCCCTCCACCAGGACCTGGCGGCCGTCCAGCCGTGAGGTCGCCGACACGTTTCGGCCGGAGAGCAACGCCGTGCGGCGTGCGGTGTCGACGACGGCTGCCGCCGGTCCCGCCACGTCCCCGGCGGGGCGGACGAGGGCGAGCTGGATGTCCTGGGGTCCGGCGATGCGCTGCTGCCGGTCGAGCATCCACGAGGCCAGCGGCGGGGTGCGGGCCAGTACCTCCGCCTGGCGGGAGAGCTGGTCCCGTTCCTGCGCCTCGGCGTTCGTACGGATCATCCGCCAGGCGAACAGCCCGGTGACCACTACCGCCAGGGCGGCTACCACTGTCGTGAGCAGGACGATGCTCCCGGCAAGGGAGCCGCGGCGGCGTGCGGCGTTCATCGGGTGGTGTCGGTGGCGCTGTAGCCCACGCCCCGGACGGTGCGGATAGGGCTGGCGTCGCCGAGTTTGGCGCGTAGTTGGGAGACGTAGACGTCCATGACCCTGGTGTCCCGGTAGCCGGCGTAGCCCCAGACCTGCGCGAGGAGTTGCTCGCGGGTGAAGACCTGGCCGGGGTGATGCATGAGGAAGGCGAGCAGGTTGAACTCGGTGGTGGTCAGTTCCACCGGGCGGTCGTCGACCCGCAGGGTGCGGCGGCCGGTGTCCAGTGCGAGGCGGCCCACCCGGCGCACCGGGTCGCTCTGCGGTCCCGCGGCGCGCCGCAGCAGGCTCTTGACGCGAGCGACGAGCTCCTGCGGGGAGAAGGGCTTGGTGAGATAGTCGTCGGCGCCGAGTTCCAGTCCGAGGATGCGGTCCATGACCTCGTCCCGAGCCGTCACGAACAGCACCGGCGTCCAGTCGCCCTCCTCGCGCAGCCGGCGGCAGACCTCCATGCCGTCCATGCCGGGCAGCGCGATGTCCAGCACGACCGCGACCGGGCGCATCCGGCGGACCGCGGCCAGCGCCGTGTTACCGGCGGTCTCGACGTGGACGCCGAAGCCCTCCCGGGTGAGATAGCGCCGCTGCAGATCGGCGATGTTCCGCTCGTCCTCGACGACCAGGACGAGCCCCTTGTTCTCCGGCATGCGCTTCTCTCCTCGCGGCCGAGCAGCCAGTGCAGGCGCCGTGCAGGCCGTGGCCATGGCCTTCGATGCTATCCAGCAGATCCCCGCCCCAGCGCTACGGCCGACGGCCCTTACACACCCCGAACATTCGCCGAACCTCCCACTCGTACGCCCCGGCCAGGCTGGGGCCCGAGACCGACAGCAATGGGAGGACATCGTGAACCGCATCGGTACCGCCGCGGCACGCAGGACCCGGACCACCGCACTGACCGTCGCAGCCGCTGCTGTGGCCGGACTGGTATGGGCAGGCGCCTCGTCCGCCGGGCCGGCCGACACGACCTCGGCCGCCGTGAGCACGTCGACGGCCGAACTGGCCGACACCGTCGGCTTCGCCGCCACCGACCAGCGCCCGCTCCCCGCCTGGATGCCGCCGGAACTCCGTGCCGACCTGCGGAAGCTGCGCACCATGAAGCCCGGGCAGCGACAGCAGGCGGCGGCGAGGATCTGGCAGGACGCGCTGGCCGGTGAGTACGGCACCGCCGTACGCGTGCGGGCCGAGGAGGCCCGGCGCCGCTACCAGGCCCTGCCCGAGGAACTCAGGCAGGACATCAAGGAGTTGAGCGGGCTCAGCGGGGACCAGCGGGGCGAGAAGAGGACGGAGATCCGGGACAAGGCGCTGGCCGGCGAGTACGGCGAGCAGGTCCAGGGCTGGGCCGAGCGCCGCGGCGACTTCTGGCAGCAGGGCTGACGGTGACCGTCCTCCGGGGCCTGTGCCGGGCCCGCCCGTGGAGCCCGGTCGTACTCGTCGCCCTTCTGCTCATGCTTCTGCTCCCGTCCGCCGCGGCGGCCTCCGGCACCGATCCGCTGCGCGCGCGGCAGCACGGGCTGGAGCTGAGCGGCCTGGCCGACGCGGCGCAGGCCGGTGCCCGTGCCGACGGAGTGGTTGTCGCGGTGATCGACACCGGCGTCGACCTGGACCACCCCGACCTCGCCGGCGTCCTCGTCCCCGGCCGGGACTTCGTCGACGGCGACACTCGCCCGGACGACGAGAACGGCCACGGCACCCATATCGCCGGGGTGATCGCCGCTGTGTCCGGCAACGGCGTCGGCATCGCCGGGGGCGCGCCCGGCGCGCGGATCATGCCGGTCCGGGTGCTGGGCGCCGACGGCACCGGGGATCCCGCGGTGATCGCCGACGCCGTGCGGTGGGCCGTCGACCACGGTGCCGACGTCATCAACCTGTCGCTGGGGGACACGGGGCCGGCCGACCGGCTGCGCAAGGGCGGACCACTGGACCTCGCGCTGCGCGAGGCCGCCGACCGGGCCGTGGTGGTGGCCGCGGCCGGCAACGACAGCCAGGTCGAGCGTGTCTACCGGGCCGGGGTACCCGCCGTCGTCGTCGAGGCCGTCGGTCCCGACGGGCAGCTTGCCGCGTTCTCCAATGTCGGCGATCCGCGATCGGTGGCGGCGCCGGGAGTCGACATCCTCTCCACCGTGCCGGGCGGCTACGGCCGTATGTCCGGTACGTCCATGGCGGCACCCCATGTGGCAGCTGAGGCGGCGCTGCTGATCGGCCGGGGTGCCGACCCGGCCACCGCCCGAGAGGTGATCACCAGCACCGCGCATCCGACGGACGATCCGCGTCTCGGCGCGGGGCTCATCGACGCGGCTGCCGCGTTGCAGGCGCTCGGACCGCACAGCCCGTCCGCTCCATCGAGTGCATCCGGCTCGGACAGTCCGTCCGACCACTCCGCCCCGTCTGACCAGTCCGCCCTGTCCGCCCCGTCGGACCTGCCCGGTGGATCCGCTACGCCCTACACGCCCGCCGCGGACAGCGGGACTCCCGACCCGGGCGCGGGAGGAGCGGCGCTGCTCGGCCTGAGTCTCCTCAGCGGCGCGGGCTTGCTCACGGCCGTAGCGCTGTTCCTCCGCCGTACGCGCCCCGGCCGACATCCCCGACATCCCCGACATCACTGAGAGCGATCCCGCCCGACGAGGGCCCGACAAGGAACGACGGTATGACCAACGCTCCCGCACGTACCCAGGAACCCGACCGCCCCGAGGCGTCCGCAGACGTCGGCCGACTGCACCGGCTCGGCCGCTGGTGCGCACGACGGCCGTGGTGGGTGCTCGGCACCTGGCTGCTGGTGCTGCTGGCCGCACTCGGCGCCGACCGCGCCTGGGGCGGCACCTACGACGACGACTTCTCGCTGCCCGGCACCTCCGTGCAGACCGGAGCCGACCTGCTGGACGCGCACGGATCCGCGACCGTCCGTGGCACCGCTGCCCAGATCGTGCTGCACACCGGCACCGGATCCCTCACCGACCACCAGGACTCCGTCGACACCGCCGTGGCCGCCCTGAAGCAGCTGCCCGAGGTGATCTCGGTGACCGATCCGCTCGGCACACCGGGGGCGGCCTCGGCAGACGGTGCCACCGGCATCGTGACCGTCCGCTTCACGGAGAACCCGGCCCGCTTCGAGACGTCCTATCTGCACGGCGTCGACGATGCCGTGCAGGGCCTGCGCGCCGACGGCGTCCAGGTCGAATACAGCGGCCCGCTGGGCCAGTTGGCACGTCCGAAGGCAGCGGACCGGCTGTCGGAAGTGATCGGGCTCGCCACCGCGGTGATCGTGCTGCTGGCCGGATTCGGCAGCCTGGCCGCGGCCGGGTTCCCGCTGCTGACCGCCGTCGTCGGACTGCTGTCGGGCATCTCACTGCTGGGACTGCTGGCCGCGGCCTTCACCTTCGGCAACGCCGCACCCACCCTGGCCACGATGATGGGCCTGGGCGTCGGCATCGACTACGCGCTGTTCCTCGTCACCCGCCACCGCCGGCTGCTGCGGGACATGGACGCCACCGCCGACCCCACCGAGGCGGTGGGCCGGGCCGTGGCCACCAGCGGCCGGGCGGTGATCGTCGCCGCCGCCACCGTCGCAGTCGCACTGGGCGGCCTGTACGCGTCGGGCGTGAACTTCATCGGCACCCTCGGCATCGCCGCGGGCCTGACCGTCGTGGTCGCCGCCGTCGCCGCGCTCACCCTGGCCCCCGCCCTCCTCGGCATCGCGGGCCGCCGCATCGACCGCTGGCGGGTCCGCACCCCGGTCGACGAACCCGACGACATGACCGACACCTGGCACCGCTGGGCCACCACGGTGGGCCGCCGCCCCTGGCTCTTCCTCACCGTCGGCACGCTCGTGCTCGGTGTACTCGCGATCCCCGCCGCCTCCATGCGCCTGGGCCACATCGACAACGGCGCCGACCCAACCGGCTACACCGACCGCCGCGCCTACGACCTCATCGCCGACGCCTTCGGGCCCGGCACCAACGGCCAGTTCACAATCGTCGCCGACGTAGACGGCGCGCACACGGACACCGGAGAACTTTCCGCGACACTGCACGACGCCCTGGCCACGACGCCCGGCGTCACCCACGTCACCACACCCGTCGCCAGCGACGACCACACCCTGCTCGTCTCCACCGTCACCCCGGACACCGGGCCCCAGGAGAAGGCCACCTCCGACCTGATGCACCGCCTGCAGAACGACACCCTGCCCCACGCTCTCGCGGACTCGGGCGGCCACGGTTACGTCACCGGTGTCACCGCGGCCCAACTCACCTTCCGCGATGTGGTCGTGGACCGGCTGCCCGTCATCGTCGCGGTGGTCGTCGCGGCGGCCTTCCTGCTGCTGCTCACCGTCTTCCGCAGTCTCCTGGTCGCTCTCAAGGCGGCCCTGCTCAACCTGCTGTCGATCGGCGCCGCCTACGGAGTCGTCGTCGCGGTCTTCCAATGGGGCTGGGGCGGCTCCCTGTTCGGCGTCGACGAACCCGTCCCGGTCGAGTCGTACGTGCCGATGATGATGTTCGCCATCGTCTTCGGCCTGTCCATGGACTACGAGGTCTTCCTGCTCTCCCGCATCCGCGAGGCGTGGCTGCACACCAAGGACAACCACCTCAGCGTCGCCACCGGCCTGGCCGGCACCGCCCGCGTCATCACCTGCGCCGCCCTCATCATGACCAGCGTCTTCCTCGCCTTCCTGCTCTCCACCAACGTGGTCATCAAGATGCTGGCGCTGGGCCTGGGCGTCAGCGTCATCGTCGATGCCACCCTCGTCCGGCTCGTCCTGGTCCCCTCCACCATGTATCTGCTCGGCCGTGCCAACTGGTGGCTGCCACGCCGGCTCGACCGGCTCCTGCCGCACCTCGACCCCGAAGGCCCCGGCTCCGCCACCGCTCCGGACGCCGCCCGGGCCGCCGTTCCGGTCGTTGCGGGGGACCAGCAGTGATCCGCTCCATGTTCAGGCGGCACCGTGCCGTCTCGGCGACGGCGGCTGCCCTCGTGCTTCTCCTTCTCACCACGACCGTCGCCGAACTCGCCGCCCGTACGCTGCTGCACAGTCGACTCTCCGCTGCGGTGGGCCGGACGCTCGGCAAGGACACCGATGTCGACATCGACGGCGGTCCGGCCCTGCTCGACCTCTTCGAACGGCACCTCGACGCCATCACCGTCACCAGCGGCCACGCCACCCTGGGCCAGATCCTCGACGTGTCCGTACAGGCCCGTCTGGACGACGTACGCCTGACCGGCGACCACTCGGGCACCGTCGCCCGAACCCACGCCGACATCGAGATCCCCGCCGCCTCCCTGCAGAACATGACCACCCAAACGGACGGCCGGCTCCCGGTCACAGACGTACGCTTCGACGACCAAGCCGGCACCATCACCCTCGACCTGCAGGGCGGGCTCGGCCGGGCGACGCTCCAACCCCGGCTCCAGGACGGGCGCGTGACGCTGCGGCTGGAAGACGCCGAAATCTTGGGCAGCCCCGCACCCGCCGCTGTCGTCGACCGGATCCAGCACAAGCTGTCCGACCACACTGGCGCCGACTATCCCTTGGGCCTGAAGGCGACAGCGGTCGACGTCACCTCCACGGGCCTCACGATCACACTCGACGGAGGTCCCACCCGGCTGCCCGGCGTGAGACGGGCGTAGCCGGTGCCGACGGGCAGCGGGACGGTCCACTCCAGGGTGGTGCCGGTGGGGCGGCGGGGCGTGAGGGTGCCGCCGAGTTCCGGGGCACGGGTGTGGAAGTCGGCCAGTCCACTGCGGTGTATGCGGTGAGGGCCCATGCTGCGGCCGTTGCCGGAGCCTCAGGTGGGTGGTGGCCTCGGCTGCGACGTCCACGGCGGTGGCGTACCGGGCGGTATGGACGGTTGTAGGAACCGGCGGCGGTACTGGCCCGCACCAGGGCTGCCGCCGCTCCCACATGGGCTGTGCCAGGCTGTCCACCATGGAGTACGTGACGGTTCGGGGACTGGCCTTGCCCGCACGGCTGACTTCCCTGCTCGATCAAGGCCGGTGGCGTCATCCGGGCGATGCCGAGATGGCGAGACTGATCCCGTGGTTCGAGAGCCCGATCGACTTCCTCACGACCACGAGCCAGATGGAATGGGAGTCCAGCTCGCTGGACACGCTCGACGATGACCGGTACGCGGCCTTCTTGCACGTGGCGCGAGGCCGCGGTCAGGAGACTCCGGTCGAACTGCCCTGGTTGGATGTCGATCAGGCGTTCTTCATCGCGGTGAACCGGGTCCCCGGTGATGACGTCGGCCTCGCCCTGGACTACCGCACCGGCGCCCTCGACCCGCGGGTCGTGGGCAGTTACGTCTCGATGAATCCCATGTTGTACGAGTGGCGAGTCGTGGCGCCCACTTTCTCTGCCTTCGCCGCTGCCCTGGATCTTTAGAACAACCCGAGAGGCGCGTTCGTCGTCGCGGAGCCTGGAATGGGCGGGGTCGGGAGGCGGCGACGTCCTACGGTCCGGCACGGCGCCGTCATACGTCCTTGGTGAGGGAGGCGAGTGCGGCGTCGAGGCGATGGGTGGCTTCCTCGGCGACGGGGCGCAGGGCGTCGAGTCCGGTGAGGGCGACCATGGTGTTCGGGTCGAGTGCTTGTACGGCGGTGCGGTCGCCGTCGCGGCGGACGACGACGTTGCAGGGCAGCAGCAGGCCGATGGTGCGGTCGGTCTCCAGGGCGCGGTGGGCGAGGGGCGGGTTGCAGGCGCCGAGGATGACGTAGTCCTCCATGTCGTGATCGAGCTTCGCCTTGAGTGTGGCGGTGACGTCGATCTCGGTGAGGATGCCGAAGCCCTGTGCGGCAAGGGCTTCGCGGACGCGGCCGACGGTGGTGGCGAAGTCGGTGTCGAGGTGCACGGTGCGGTCGTAACGCATGGTGTCGGCCTTCCTGTTTGTGACGTTCGGGCGATGGCGTCTCCCTTGTCGGGCGGGTGCCCAGGGAGTCCGCGTGGCGCTCCGGTTCAGTGCTTGTCGGCGGTGTGCGCCGCGAGCTGGCGGCGGACGTCGTCCATGTCGACGGCGCGGATCTTGGTGATGAGGTCTTCCAGCGCCGGGGCGGGGAGGGCGCCGGGCCGGGCGTAGAGGACCGTCTTGTCGCGGATGGCCATGAGGGTGGGGATGGAGGAGATCTGGAAGCCCGCGGCGAGTTCGGGCTGTGCCTCGGTGTCGACCTTGCCGAAGACGATGTCCGGGTGCTTGGTGGCGGCCTGTTCGAAGACGGGGGCGAACCGGCGGCAGGGGCCGCACCAGGCAGCCCAGAAGTCGACCAGCACGATGTCCGCGCCGGTGACCGTCTCGTCGAAGTTGGCCTTGGTCAGTTCAGCGGTCGGCATGGTGATCTCCACCTCTCATGGTCGAATATTAATACCCCTGGGGGTATTTTGTTCAACGGGTCGAGGGGCGGGTTTGTTCCATGCAGGCCGGTGGCAGGTGGAACCAGCGCATGCGCTCGAAATCGGCGGGTAGGCCCGTCGGTCCGTCGTCCAGACGGTCGAGGCCGGCCGCCAGCAGGGCCTGTGCGTCGGCGAGTTGACCGGCCAGGACGTGTTCGCCGGCGCGGACGCGGTGGTCGGGGACGGTGAGTCGTCCGTCGGGTTCCCAGGTCAGGTCGGTCAGGCTCAGGGGCGGGCGTGCGGGAGCCCGGCGGTGGTGCCATCCGCCGGTGTGCGGGTCGAATCGGTAGTCGGGCAGGAGCCGGTGGCCGTGGGTGGCGATGAGGTCGACGGCGTCGATGAGGTAGTCGCGGACGGTGTCGCTGATGAAGTAGTTGAAGTTGATGCGGATCCAGCCGGGTTTGATGCCGTCGCAGCCGTGGACGACCTCGTCGAGTACGTCGTGGGAGGTGGCGGCGTCGATGGCGAGCAGGCGGTGGCCGTAGGGGCCGGCGCAGGAGCAGCCGCCGCGGGCCTGGATGCCGAAGAGGTCGTTGAGCAGGGCGACGACGTAGTTGTGGTGCAGATGGCGGTCGCCGTGGCGGATGCGGAAGGAGACGATCGACAGTCGGCGGGCTTCGTGGTCGCCGAGGATCTCGATGGCGGGGTCGCGGTCCCAGCTGCGCAGGGCGTGGCGCCAGTGGCGTTCCTCCGCGGCCTGGATGGTGTCGGTGCCGACGGCCTGTTTGAGGGCGACGACCAGTCCGGCGCGGATGGACTCGACGATGGCCGGGGTGCCGCC
>Ga0307509_10005590_pt1 | contig 17416 bp, 17 predicted proteins | sample 10_EM_MG_FD_202245 | JGI IMG/M metagenome (GOLD analysis project Ga0307509, IMG submission 202245) | Populus trichocarpa ectomycorrhiza microbial communities from riparian zone in the Pacific Northwest, United States - 10_EM | ecosystem: Host-associated > Plants > Roots > Unclassified | place...
GAGCCATCCACTGAAGAGCAGACTGTGAAGCTTCATTGAAGCCAGAAGCTGATGTACCTGGAATATTCAGAAGGCCTCTGAGATTTAGCATAATTGTATCTGTGGAGGATGCATCAATCCAGAATATATGAGAAAAACTGTACAATTGATAAGAACCATTGCAAAATTCTGAAGGTAAGCAAAGCACGCACACATCTGACATCTCTTCCAAAAATTTCAGACAGATTTGTGTTTTTCCAATACCACCCATACCATAGAGAAGGAAACGGCGCCGATCAAGTGGCTGGCCATCTATACGAGGAGCAAAGTGCTTCTTAAGTCTGTCTAGCTGTTCTCTTCGTCCCGTAAACAGAGCACTCGAATTTGGTTTCCATGAAAATACAGCTTTGTTGGACTTGAATGTGACACCTTCATTGGTGTTGCCACCAATGAAGGTGTTGAAGTTGTTAATCTGTGTCAAGCACGCCGTCACCATGGGCAACCTGTGTCGAAAGGTGACTTACATTAAAGCTGCCACCACTGATAACAAAGTCGCGTGAATTTGTGATCAAACCAGAAGGATTGTTCATGCAAGTCGCATGTTGCGCCGCCTCGGGCTGGGTTGCAAGGACCAAAGGCTGGGATGTTTCCGGAGAAGTACACAATGTATTGGAAGGGATCAAACTAACGGAAGACAGTTGGAAGTTCGGGTTCGACTTTGAAAAGATATCCAGATCAGCCTTATCTTTATGTAGCCGACTTTACGTACCACCATGAGAGGAACATCAGCGAAATGCTGCAAACCCGAGGAAGTCGACAAAATCGGTCCAACGACCGGTTGGGAGTTCACGACGGCTGGTCCTGGTTCTTGCCCTTCTCCTTCGGTGGTCTCCGCAATTTGTTTGCGGGGTCTCGTATTACCAGAATCTTCTGCAGACATGTTAGATGTGCAATTTATGGAAATTCGTCAAAGGCTGCAGTAATGGTAGAAGGCAAGGGCCTAGGGCAAAAGGAACACAGCCTCGAGTCACGAGCCAGATCATTCTGGCTCGTGTCACCAGCCTCATGCTTGAAGAGAATCCAGCGAAAGTGCGCTCTTTGTGGATTCCATAGCCGCCAGCATAATCAACGGATTGCACATTAGAAGTCGACAACCCTCGATCCCATCCCCGCCTAACGTCTCCAGCAACACGTATGTTTGGATACTTTGATATTTTGACAATATAGTAATAGAAGGGTATCTTACGAGTACACGGTATTCCTAATTTCGTGGATGCACATTCTCAAGCGGATGCGACCTTCTCTTCAGTGACGCATCACCAACCCGTTTCGCCTTCTTACAGCAGTCCACGGCGTTGAAGTGTCTTGTCTGTATAGCACACCCTCATTAAACCTCTCTCATAAGGACATCTATATATCCCATGCACCCTCTTCTGCATTATTCACCGCCCGTGCACCTTTATGCCTGCCTCCGGCCGCCGCCGATGCCTCCCCTCGTCGCATTCCACTTTCTCCACTCTGCGAGAAGGTCGCGCGGGGAGTTGCACTTGCTTTTTGCTTGACAAAGTTTGTGGCCGTGATCGCTGGGTGCTGGTAGCGGAAGACCGATTCATCTGCGTTAGCTGAGGCCTCGTTCCGCAGAGGTCGATCTTGACGCGTTCGACTAGAGAACCACCCGACACGTTCCAACGAATCCTTCGTCCCCGTCGTCTCCTGGCCCTGGCGTGATGGGGTGGTCTCTCCCCGCGCTTAACGTTCACTGCCCAATCATTGAAGACGGCACACCCAATGGCTGGATCCCACATGAAGTTACTGATTGAATCAGGAGTCGGATAATAGTCCCACCTCCCAAAGCATCGTTGCTACTTTTCACCATAATGATACACCATTCTGAATTGTGGACGGAGTATTCAGACGTGGACACCGTCCGACCAATATATATAAGGTGAATACAAAGCGTTGTTGTCAACCCAAGACTCAAACTTGAATATCGGCCTCACTTCTGGCCCAATTGGTCCCTAAGCTTTACCAGATCCACACTAATAAGATCTTCGAACAGAAAGCTTGTGTCATTAGTGCGCGGGATCAACCTATATACTAGGTACTTGAGGTGCCATGCCCACTGACAAGCCGAAAATCCTAATTCCCTGTCGGAAGCGTACTGCTGCAAGCCTCATGCAATACTAATTAGATATACACTCGACATTCTATTGGCCAGTTACAAATGTTACTTACAAGTTGGCCGTTCATAATTTAGAACGCAAGCAGGTATTATATAAGAAAAAGACCAAAGGAATGTGCATGCAGCATGAGTTAAAGAACACCCAGCCATGGATATCACCAGGTCCAGACAAAAAAAGAAAACATTTCCATATATATCCTGAATGACCACGCAAGCTCAATCTCGAATGGTTCGTCCGTCTCCTTTTCTCGTCATCTTACAAAGCCCTCTCTCACAACCAGCAAAGATTCTGTACTGCACACGAAATCCTTGATCTCCTCAGCCGTCAGCCAGCATACGTTTCTGCTGAGTCCTCGTCTTCTTGCTGTGGGGGCGCTGCAAAGGACCTTGCATCACTCTTGACGATAAGCGCCCTCTCAACCTCGACGTCCGGCAATGAGAATGGCACCTTGAGCATCGCGACTACATTGGAAGGTGCGGCATAGGCGACAACGTGCCGACTTTAACTTGAAGCAGGTGATACCACAGCAGGAGGCGTCGTACATGTCATGGAGGTGGGACTGAGGACAGCAGCACTTCTGATGTTGACACCCAGGGTGTCTCCAAGTCTTCTGGATTCGTTGCCATCATCTTCCGCACTCGAACAATCCTTCCTCCGTCCGTCGTGCCAAATCCACCCCGGGATGCTGATACTGCACTCGTTCGGTACTTCTTCTGCTTCTTCAGCCTCTCCGTATCCGACCGATCTCGACCTCGCACGCTCATTTGCTTGCCCTCAGCGTCACTTTCCACCCAGCAATCGAACTGAACCCGCTGGCAGTTCGATTGCTCTTTTCCTGCCCTCAGGTTCTTTGCCTTTAACCCCCTTCCATTCAAACCTCACTTCCACACCACCGTACGACAAAATTCGGTCGGCCAACTCAATCGACACATCTTGATTCCAGGTCCGAAAGACCCTACTGTCTCTTATCTCGCTGACGAGAATTGTCGACAGCCGTCTCTTCAACAACCTCCGCACGAACCACATGTCCATCAGCGCTCAATGACCCCTTCGGCAATTCTCAGCCTCGTTTCTCAGAGGTCGCTTTCGGGCTGACAACAGCGGCCACACTACTTGGCGAGAGGTGTGTGTGAGGAAGGTCCTCAACGGAAGAAACGAACTTCGGCTGGATGCCCAGCACTGGAGGCCGAAGTTGAAGTTGTTGCTGTTGCTGTTGCCTGGCATTCGTGGTTCCTTCTTTCCAGAAGGCATCATCGAAGGGAACGGCCGGGAGGATCTAGCCGTTGGATTTACGCTCCAGTCCTTCTGGCCAGCTTCGAGTTCTGTGTGGTGGTGGTACCAACCCAGCTGAACCCACTGTTCATCCGTTTCGCAAGGCTGTGATTAGGACTCGAATCCCTTCTCTTGCTCTTGTCTCATAGACGAGCCGTGGTGTTGATGGCCTACTGGGATAGATGAAGCAGTGGTGTGATCGCTGCTACCGAAGAAGGGTGAATCGGTTCTGACCGGATGCTGGTTCTGGAGCTGGGTGGATGCATGTCGATTTTCCTATCCCCCGTCCCCCGTCAAACTGCTCCCGCCATGCGTACTGCTGTAAGTAGGCTGAGACCTTAACTGCACAGCCAGGGGTTGCAGACAAGTTCCCCGATCCGTTTCCTGTCCCATCCCGTATTTTGCTACCTGGCGCAAAGTAATCCTCTGGCTCGTACTTCCCAAACTCAAATTCGTCACTACCCCCGACCTAGCCGCGTGCTCTCCCTTGACCTCCAGTTCACCTCCTCCGTTCTTTTCCCGACCCCCACAAGCCAATCAATTATATGCCCCTCTCTGTTCTGGAATTTGGGCATCTTCCATCAAAGATCACGTTCGCCACATTATGTGGGCTTGAAGGTTATACAGGGGCATTATCGACCTCCGTGAGATGGCAGAAGAGGTGGTATACCCGAAGCAATAGATCAGGAAGGTGTGTTGAGGGTTGAAGACGAACGACCAGAAGGTGTACGGCGCAGAGAGAGAGGCCGTGAAATCGATCACAGTTGAGTTGGCGGAGGTGGGTGAGAGCGGCATCAACATTGGAGTCGGCGGCTTGTAGTTTGACTTGTATGCAAGGGGTGGTTTTGACTTAGATGGCGGCGGGTAGGAAGCGAGAATAAGTGTGAGGACGCAGAGTTGAAGATTGAGACGGCAGCGCATGAACACCCGTTTTGGCTAGAGAGGGTCTCGACACCTTCTATGACAGTTGCAGTCCTTCAGCTCAGTTAACGTTGACAACCCAAACGAATGAAGGGGTATACGCTGAAATACCAAGAAATTCAGTCAGTTGAACATGGAGAGACTGATACGGTTGACAACGCACCATATCCAACAGATGAGGCGTTGACAGGGCTTCAAGCTCCAAGTTGCGTGGGTCAGTAAGGCCATTTCCCAAAATGATGGCCGAGAGATCTTCCAACATTGCGCATTGTCGTCGCTCCTGCTCCAAGGGGGCACCAGGATTAGAATCCCGGACCAGGAATTGGTTAGTTGGTTTAACGATGACTACAATGTGGGAAATTTCTTATGTATTGAAACTATTACTCACGTGACAGTCGTTCCCTAATGCGGATGGCTCGTTCCCTCCCTGTAGCCACTTGCTCCTCTCGGAACCATTGGTCAAGTTCATCAAAGGCTTTATCGATATCTTCAAGAGTAATATCCTGCTCTTGGCTTTCATCTTCAGAAGCAATTGGAGGCTTCCAGGTAAATTTCGTCTCGAGGTTATGTATCAGTGCCTTTCTCATTTCGCGTGACCATGGCGTCGATGAGCAAGTAGATTTTCCTGCATCCCGATCCTGTTTCTAGAGCTTGTGCCTTCCCAAACATTCGAGAATGTTTGGACTGTACGCCTCCAAGCGCAGAAGGAGAACGTTCCGCCTCTCCAACATGTGGAACTACAGCTAGAAGTAACTACGGCCACGGCATCTGTATCCACAATTGCCAGTGGCAGGTTTTCCCATCAAGATAAGTCATCGCGTTATCCATTTGAGAATGGACCGAGGGGACTGGAAGTATTGCTGGCCGTTATTGATGAGTTGAACTACTTGTCGACATCACTTCCATTGCTTTCCAGGCCCCAAATGTGTGTCATTGCATTCGAGTGACCGACTCTCAACGTAAGAAATGGCAAGTTGGCGACACAAAGGTGAAGAGAGAGTGCAATCCGTGTTGTGACGGTTCTGTGAACCGGTCGGGATGTACTTAAGCGCCCATATATCGGAGATAAGCGCTAAAGATCACAAGGAATATTCCCAAACTCATTTTAGACACACATGGAGCAAATCCGACATATTCAACATGATCAATAACCCACAGGGCTTGTACAACATAATACATGGCTATTAGTCTTAGTGGTCGTATATTGGATGGCTAGTAACATAGATCGTCTTGACTGGAAACCTGCTCAAACAACGTTCCTGATAGACGAATCGGAACCACGTCTGCCCTTCTTGCCCGTTCGGCCAATCTCAAGTTCGTAATCCCACTCCGCATCCAGCTGCGCATCGGGGACTTTGGAATGCCTGTTTCCAAGCCTGCCAAACTTGCCCTTGACCTTCTTGCCCTTCCCGAAAGGCTTCCCAATACTGTTGCGGCGTGCGCTACCGCTTCCACTCGAGTCTGAGAGGACGCTGCCCGCATCGTCGCTCTCGCTCTCGGACCTGGCTTCGACCGAGACGACGGGCGGAAGAACGCCAGTGCTTGAAAGGTGCTGGACTTCATCGGTGAGCTCTTGTCGCATGTCGACGAGTGCAGACTTGACGCGGGTGAGCTCGACTTCACGTTGGTAGATGTCCTCGAGGAGCTCGTTGTATTGATCTATCTTGGCGTTGTGTTCACGAGGAGCGTTGGGGATATAGTTGAGACGCTCCTGCAAAGGATAGCCGTTTTTGTCAGTATGACGATACGACGAAAGGTGAGCTAAGAGACTTACATCGAGGACAGGGATGATAGGCGCAGCGGTCTGGATAGATTGATCCATAATAATAAACGTTGGAGTGAGAGTAGTCTGAGTTGTTTGAGTGAGAAGTTATATGGTAGGCGATCTCAAGACCTAGTAGCAAGGGTAAAGTGAGGGTCGATGGGGTTTCGACTGATTTCCCCCACCCTTTAAGTACCCATCCGATGGGGAATATATTGATAATCGTAAACGCACACATCTGGCCTTGAGGCAAATTATCTCTAATCATGGTGTGCCATCTCCGTATCCCGATCAGTGTGAAGAACACGCCTTTGACACGGGAACTTACGACACCTCTCACGAGTACAATGTATTGCATATTCACTTCGGGGTCAGGGGTAGAGGAAATGACAAGAAAGTCATTTCAGGGAGCAGCGGCATTCGAGCCGTACCGGACGTGTGGTCCGAAATGCCATGGCCAGAAATAAATTATAAAATACTGGAGATTACGTCCACCAATGAAATATACATATATACATGCGATCTATGTCTAAATGGTATATCTCGTGAAAGGTAGTTGTCGATTTAAGAAAATTGGAATGAACAAAAGGTAGGGAGACGGTGGATTCCAAGTTTGGTAAAGCGGGTCTAGATTGAGGGAACGAGGTAAAATACGCGACGTCTTCGCTCGACAATCACATCACATCAGCCTGGACACAAGTCAAAAAAAAATGAGTTCTTGGGCACAGCTAGACGTAAGCGAGGGGCTTAGTCAGGGTACCCAAGACCTTGAGATGCATTCCATGTATTTGCTTGTCAAGAAGTTGACTGTGCCACATGTAGTGTGGGAGAAACCATATAAATCATGGGAAATTTCCCTCAGTCCTCCTCTGGGATCAAGGAGAGGGAAGTCTTCTTTCGCGTGCGGAAGGAGTTGCTCGGTATCTTCTGAGTTGAGGGAGTGTTTGTCATATAAGGCGATGACGCAGACGAGTGCCCACGATGGTGCTGTGGGGAAATAGAGTCTGGGACTTCCATATCTTCGTCATACAAAGAAAGGAAATCGTCGGTTTCAAAGAGCTCGCTGGCCAGCTGATTGGCAATGAGCTCAATTGGATCGTTAAAAGGCTCGGAAATGAACATCTTCCTTGTGGACTGGTGGGAATATGTATGAGCGCCGGTTTGATTGATAACGCGTCTGGGAATGAGCGGACTTACACTGGCAGGAGAACCAATGGAAGAGGAAGTAGGGCTCTGGGTTGGCGAGCTACCTGGCGACTTGGACACGTTGGCGAACGCGAGACGCTCAAGGCGCTGGACCTCGCTCTCCTTGAAACCAAGTTGTCGTCCACGAGAATCGTAGCGGCTGCCAGGAATCGTGGTGACGAAAGGAGAAGTGAAATGAGAAGGGATGACGGTTGGGTTTAGCATTGTAGTTTAGTTCCGGTCGACGTGTGGATTTGCGAGTAAAAGGTATGAAGGCGACTTTAGAGTTTAGACGCGAGGTCGAAGGGTGTGGAGAGCGCGGAGAATATTACCACACAGTAAGAGTTGGCCTTGAAAGACTTGACGAGTCAATGTCGACAAGGTGGTTAACTACAGACTTTATATGTTTAATACTTACTACGTATGGAGACGGCTGCTTTGTCATGCCCTTCAATGAGTCACGTCTGTCAACAACGGAAGCATCACCGGCCATTGCCGGATGCCCTTACTCAGAGCGAAGACGATGACCGAGCACAAAGCCCGAGATCGCATGGAGAGCAACCGTAGCATTACTTTCGCTAATTTTCTGAGATACTACATGATTCAAGAAACGCAAGCGATCTGGGGAGATCTGTTGTGAGGGTCGTATTTTTGCACACTTATCGAGAATTCTAGAACAGAGGAGTTCATCACATTTGAAATGAAATAAGGCGGCGCCATCTTATTATCTTTTGTGTACCACGAGACCTGGATCACCCAATGATCCACAGTGACTCCACCATGTTAACGACAATACCCACAATCGGCTATGACAAGAACGTTACTCCAACTCAATTGCCCGGTTTAAATGCTTGGCAAAAACTTTGATTAGTGTTTGAGGTGCTGGTCTGAGCAATTTGGTGATCCTGATTAAACGATAGCTTAGCAGCTGACCTTGTAATAATCGATGTGAATGTCTAAGGTTGGAAGCACTGTACAAAAAATAGGGTGGCTCACGGATCACTCTTGGATGGGGCCCCAAACGCTACGTAGCATCCTTTCTTGTTCGTGCTGCTCGTTTTTCATACCCCTGGTAATTCCCCCGAGTTCGATCGGCATATCATATGCTATTCAAAAAGGTTATTTCGCTGTGAATATTCTGTTGGCATGCGCGAATTTGAAACGAATCCGTTCTGATAGGAATCCTCTTATGACCATAACTCATTATATACTAGTGCTGAATGCCTGTCATGTCAATCAGTGGGCCCGCCATCTTACTAACTGGGGCGAGGCTCTTGATCGAGTCGATGTAATCAGATTCGGTGTTTCCTTAAGTGGAACTTTGGGACGCGAGGACGGGTCTTTGTCGCCGAGTGGAATTGTGACTACAGTATGTTGCGTTTCTTTTGGGTTTCATGTGCAACGAGCAAAAACTTCAGTCACTCATTGGTACGATAAGGAAGTTATTTTGACAAGGAAGTTTGAAAACCCGAGTTCGAAGGCTCGGAAATTTTTGGAGATATCGAAGGCAGTCTGGGCTTGCGTGGGTTTAGCGATTTGCCTTCCATTGCAGATATTCTAATTCGGTTGATAATAAATTGCTAGCAGTGTGTTGCGATGTACTAACTTTATTGGTACAACACGAAGACTTCAATTGAGCAGAATCAAAATAGTAACGCTATTTGTAGCCCGATGTTGGATGTGTAGATATTCTTCAGCATAGATAAACTCGGGGAACGGAGCAGCCTGGTTTATTGTGATCAAAGAAGAAATTTGGATAATCTCTGAAGAACGACGAAGTAAATATATCTGCAGACACTCTGCTTTGTATGTTTAAACCCATATGTCTACTTGCAGCCTACACGTTCCTGGAGATAGAAGAGATAGCGGAATATCCATGTATCATTGAAGAACCACAACATCTTTATATATTGATGTGGACATAATTATAAGGTAGCCTTCAGACGTTCTAGTCGACAAACCTGTTTCTGTTTCAATGCGGATTTTAGGACGATAAACTAGTAATGGTGTCAAAATGTTGGAATTTCAGTTCAAGTTGTTGCCAATATATAGATATGCATTGCGGCGATTGTGATGTATTGCCAGTATTTCGGGCCTGGACCCGCGGTCTATGGGGTGTTACAAAAACCGGTCTTCCGTCGAATGTTGGTCAAATTCCGTACATTACCTAAACATAAATACCAACTGAGCGGATACTAGAAGAATTCTTCTGTGGGTGTACAAAAATTTAGAGACCAGGATTATGGAATTTACAACCAAATAGGAAGGAAAGAACTCTCATACCGTTGTTGGAGCGTGATACTCCGCACTGTTGAGTTTTAACCGAGACGTGTGACTGAAATCGATTATAGAAGCCTTGGGTCCGATCAGTATACCGGGCATGGATCTTGCGGTCGTGCAGGGTACCCACGTTACACGGGGATTTCCAGAAGAACCGTCAAGCATTTGCAAGGGCAGGCAAGGGCTCTGATCAAGTCGCAACTTGGTGCATTGAAAACATGCTCACTCGCTAACATTTCTTCCAACTCCATTGTGTACACAGGCCCGGTACCATGTTCTCCGGCTTTTCTCACACCGAAACGTGTTGCCTCATTGCTGTGGAATGCGATGGTATTGAGTCACCGGCACGAATTTACCGATAGGTGATCTGAGCTGAACTGCGACTACAGTACGCAGCGCTGCGGTGTTCCGGTTACCCCGGAACGACAGTGGTAGTAGGTTATACACGGAGTACTGGAATCTTCCATAATTCGAAGCGTCAAGCTTCAAGGTACTGCAGTTAGTCGGTGTGCACAAAAAGTAGTGAAACGCCGATAGCTCAGTGCATTGCTTCCAAAACCAATTACTTGCCCTACTATGTAATAAAGTAGTCCACATCTCGATTTGCATTATTAAGGCAGTGCGAATTTTACAACCCCAGTGGTTTACGTGTGAATTGATTCTCGATCAGATGGTTGCCTTTCCGGGTTGCCATGAGGGCTCTGCTCTGCGCTTTTGCTCGGCCTAGGAGGTGAATTCGGAAATTCGGTGATTCATTCAAGAAAATTTAAAGGCCCATTGTCATTAATATTTTCTGGTATTAGTAATTTCGAGTTGCTTGTTGGCATTGTCGGTCGGAACAAGACGACGCGTCAGTATGAGTCGTTTTTGTTTGGTAATTGTTCTAGAATGACATGGATACCTTTAGTCCAGGGAGGTCCAGGGTATAAAAGGGCACCAGATTTGGGTGACTTGGAGTTTGCACACCACACCACACCACAACACCCATCTCCACCAGAACGCCACACAACAGTATGTATCCCTACGGTGGACCTCACCACGTCTTCAACCCCATGGCCAACGCATCTACATCTGCACAAGCGAGAGCGAGGGCCATACAAGAAAGTGCAGAGAAGAAAGCGAAGAAGATGGAGGAAAAGGCGAGGAGGGCGATGTATTTGCACGACGATGATTGGGATTTCGAACCTGAGTATGGATATGATGATGTGTATGCGGGGACCCATCCACAATTGATGGAGAGGGAGATGGAGAGAGGAAGGAGGGAGGGTGAAAAACGGGGGAGAGCGATGGGGAGGGAGTTCGAGAGGGCGGCTGAAGAGAGACAGAGGGCTGCCGAGGAAAGGGATAGGGCGTTTGAGAGGGCAAGGAGAGAACGGGAGATGGTAGGTTCTTTGCTTCTTCCTTTTGTCTTTTGGATGCTGAGTGTTCTTCCCTATCAATAGGCTCACGCTCAAATGCAGAGCTCCTTGCTTCACGTGGCCGATCATATACGTTCAACTTCGCGAAGCAGGTCTAGAAGCGCCTCACGAAACAGGAAGGATAACACTCTGGACATTACCTTGAACATGGACGACGTTGACTCGGGTGGGTCCGCTGCTCGTCTCGTTGACCTGTTGACCAGTCATGTCAGTCCTGCTGCGGCTTCGGGTGCGAATGTCAATATCCATATCAAGTCGGTTGCGAATTCGGGCTCCAAGAGGAATTCTCCTGAGCCACCCGTTCAGAGTCATCACAGTTCCCGTCTTGGCATTCCTAATCCTGGTTTTGAAGCGCCAGGAAGGGCGAGGGGAAGGTCTCCGTCGCCAAATCCGAGTCTGGCGCCTAATCCCAAGTCTAGTGGCAGTAGGAGGCCTTCGCCGTCACCTGCTCGTGCGCCTGCAAAAAAATCATCAGCTTCTGCTTCATCAACTCCACCTGTGCCTATGCCTACACCTAAACACTCCCGTGCTCCTTCGCCGAATCCCACACCTAAACCCTCGAAGAAGCCCCAAACTGTGGAGACCACACTCAGGGTTTCTGAGGAAGTAAAGAAGTCCTATGCTACACTTGACAAGGTTAGGACACAATTCGAGAGACAAAGGAGTGAATTTGTGTTCCCTTCCGTTATTGATTTCCAGATGGTCGGAAATCCGGAGGCTGTTGTCAGCGTGAATGTTCGATGGAGTGTGGAGGAAATCGTTGCTTCTTCCGTTGCTCAGGATACGATGATGGACCTTGACGTCGATTTGGCGGAGGAGACTGCAGATGAGGAAATATCTATGCCGAAGCTGGCGTATACCTCTACGAACTCTGGCATCTATAATCATATGGATGTGCTGGAGAAGTTGATCATTCGGCTTGATGGAATTGCAAGCCACGGAGATGAGGGTCTGAGGTTGAGCAGGAGGAAGTTAGTGAAGGAGATTGGAGGAGAGGTTGAGAGGGTCGAGAGGTTTTGGACAGGCGTTTGGAAGGAGGAAAAGAAAGAGGAGATCGCTGAGGAGAATATAACGATTGAGGTTGTGCCTGAGATGCAGGATGGACGAGCCTCTCCCGAGTTGACGCTGACGGTTGAGCCACCAGTAGAGGAGGTGGATGCCATGCAGATTGATGATGTGGATGAGGAGTTGCCGGTGCATGTCGAAAGACCTGATTCTGCGACTTGTACTTCAGACGAGAAGTTGGATCACAAAGACCATGCAGTTGAGCCGGATGATTGGGTCGACGTTGCTCCGTCTACGTCTGCGTCTGTGCAGGCAGACAAGGCTGCCGAGGCTGAGGTCCCTAGCACTGACGTTGGTTTCCTAGATGCAGATGTGGATTTGGATGACCAACCACCTTCGTATGAGCAGTCTATGTCCCTGACATTTTCTGATGGTCTTCCGGACCAGGATCAAGTTGGGGTTGAAGCAGTTGGTGAGGAGGAAAATTTGGAGACTTCGACTTCAACTCTGAGTTCAATGTCAGAGAAAGACAACAAGGAGAAGAAGGTAAGGCGGCCCCGTGGCCACCAGCTTCATGTGGTGAATGGCGATGGAGAGCAGGATGCGGAGTGGGTTCCTGTTAGTGCAAAGGGCCTTTAAAGTGGACTGAACGGCTTTCCCGTTTTCTAGACAGTGCTTTCAATTCCAGTTGTATCAATAGAACTTGTACGATAACTATATGTATTTTATGTTGACGGCATGATCGACTAGTAAAGACTCGGACTACAACACGGTAAAGTAATTTTGGTAGAAGTTGAATTCAAGTAGTGCCCGGCCAACAACTGATCCGTCCAATACCGACCTGTCAAGTTACAACAAAAGATACAATTCAAAGGGCAATATAATATGAACAAAACTCGAGACAAGGCGCAATGTCACCGACTGCAATTCAAGCAGAAGGTTCATCGCACTTCCCTCGGCGTCGACCAGATTTACCGAACGGCCACAAGTTAGGCAACCACTTGCGAGATGATTTCTCCTTGCCGCAGTCATTGATATTGCTTGAACCGGCGGGCAGCGTCACGTTGGGTGTGTCCTGATATGAGGGCTCCTTAGGCATGGGCGGGTCAGGCATGACTGGTATTATGACGAGTACACCTTGCTCTATCATCTGCGTCAACGCCGGGCAGGAGGCAAACGAAGAAGTTACAATTTCTGGGGAAATGGTGGTGACTCGCGAGAGTTTGGTGGCCTTGACGCGAAGGTTGATGCAGGGGGATGAAGATTCGGATACGAGGGTGACAAGAGGAGACCAGAGGGCTTCAGGGTCGTATGGAAGCTCAAGTCGTGCGTTGATATAGAAATGAAAGTCAAGAGTAAGGTGTTGAAGAGATGATGCGGTTCTAAGGAGCTGGGAAATCGCGGAAATGGACGAACTAAATCCATATACATCTGGAAGGCCTCGATAGCCACTTTGGAAGTGGAATTCAAGATCGGCACTGATGGTGAGCTTCTCCAAACATACGAGAGAAGAAAGGGAGAGCGGTATGGCTCTAGCTGGGCTGACACCAATACAGCCCATGTGAAACCCGTAGTAACCTCGGACTGTCAGACGTCAGTTAGTTATATAACCCTCAATTGGTTCGCGCAAAACGACTTACATCCAGTCCCCAAATCCAGATTCAGATTTAAGATGTTAGAACAGCTGGAGAGAAGACTCTGAAGCTGCCCAACTTCAAAAGACGCCAAGAACTCTGATCGCCGACTGCGGGCTTGCACCCACTGCGGCCAGATGGTTACGTTCTCCAAGGTAACTCCTCCGCAGTCCTGGATAGAAAGATCCTCAAGCAAAGGGTAGGTCGAGGGTTCTGGGATGAAGTTGCCATCTGGGATCCACCCACGGAGAGTCAACCGCTTTAGATTCTTGGCGTATTCCAGAGCTTTCAGGGGAAAGCCAAATACACGAATAATGCATACGGCCTTCATGGTGGACAGATGGAGGCAATCCAGAAATGCCAAACGGAAGGCTTCGGGAAGTGCTGCCCATCCCAAGGGGATCTGTTTGAGAGTGATTTTGTTCAACAGCAAACACATTCGTAAAACGGATGCTATATCCTCCAAGTATTGCACGGATTCTATGAGGTCGTATGTAACTTCGACTTCTAGGCTACGGATGTAGTTCGCGATGTGTGGATTGTCGGAGAGGAGACTAATGAATTGGCGGGTTCCCAGCCCATTCTGGCTGATGGTATTGTTGTCATAAAGAGTAACAGTGGCATAGAGATGTCGTTCGACAAGTGGTATGAATTTGGGGTGGCTTTGAGAGCATGCCTTGAGGGCACGAAAATCGGATTGAAGAAAGCTGAGGATGTGATCGAGGACGTCGTCGGGAAGTGACATTGATAGCCATCAGAATTGACCATGCTGCGGTCATAACAAGCCACATTATCTTATCCAGACTTCTCTGGGTCACCAAAAGATTGGTATGGTTTGAGGTAAGTAATTCTACCAGCTGCGCGTAAATATCATGACCCTTTCCTTGCTTGACATTCACCTGCCAATGGACGAGTGTCTTTCGGATTTTCTGGCCTTGTTTGGCCCCCACTTGATGCAACCTGTTGGTGAGGACCTTGGACTCGGAGTGGCTCATGAAGAGGTTTAGGTTTGAATTGAGGGTTACTGAATCTGTTTCGTTTCACAGGATACACGAATTTAATGTTGAAGCTGTATGTAATGGCTCTATCATGAATACCCACATCTTGCAACAAAATGGTTACCCTCTTTCACATCAAGTCCGTTTATTCTTTCCCCCTCATTCCTGCTAATCAACCTACCCGAATAGACTAAAGGCCGTCTTCTCCTTCCTCCTGCCTTATAAATCTGCCGTACCTCCCACTCGTAACAGAAATGTTGAATAACTCAGATTTAGTCTGCTTCGAAGTTGCCCTATTTACCCAATGCGCTCAAAGAAGCCAAACCACAAGTACACAGAATTTGAATGTCAAGTTATTGGCGTATTTCGTTGAGTTTGTTCCGCCTCGACAAGTAGAAAGAGAACATTTGACTCGTGAGGTTTGTGCTCTTATCTTTTGTTCTCTAACTTCATTGACAGAAGGAAGACGGTATATTCCTCGCAAAATACCTCAGCGGCTCAGCCTCAAAGACCTCGTTAAAGCGTCCTGCTTATCGTTCAACAGTTGGATGCCCTTGCTCCTGCAGTTCCCACAAGCAGGCCTGGCAGGGCTGCCAAGCGTGTCAAGATTGCAGAGTCCGGATCGTCCCTCTTCCTTCCTCTAAGCCCGTTCTTACCACTTCTCATTCCGCACAGATCCACGCAAGATCGTCTCTCGTCTCAGCCTCCTTGTCGAAATCCTGGGCAAGGAGTAGTAGTATTTATATTATAGGGCTCGTTCCTGTATCAGCCGACTTCAGGTGGGTGAGTGTCTTGAGGATTTTCTGGCCTTGCTTGGCTCTTACTTGATGCAACCTGTTGTGGTGAGGACCTTGGAGTGGCTCGTAAGGAGGTTTATTTTTGATTGAGAGTTATTGAATTTGTTACGTTTCTCAAGACTACCACACGTAATTTTGAAGAAGTTGGAATCAAGGGACAATTTCCATAAGTGCCAGCGCGTCAAATACCTGCTCGATGGGCAACCTGTCAAGGGACGATATCGCAACCGAATTTGCCTTCAGAAAAGATAGAATCCAAATACCAAAAACAACTCGCTGCCACACCACACGAATCACCCAGGAGATTCACCATCACCCTTCTCCAGGTTTACCGAATGGCCACAAGTTAGCCAACCACTTCCTCTGCTTCCTGTCATTGATATTACCCAAACTTGTGGGCGGCGTCACGATGGGTTTATCTGATGCTTCCTTGACTTCGGGCACGGGCAGGTCAGGCATGACCGGTATTATGACAAGGACACCACGCCGTACCATCTGCGTCAAAGCCGGGCAGGAGGCAAGCGAAGAAGTTACAATTTCCGGAGAGATGGCTGTGAATCCCGGAAGTTTGGTGGCCTTGACGCGGAGGTCGATGCAAGGGGACGAAGTTTGGGATACGAGGGTGACGAGAGGAGACCAGAGGGCTTCAGGGTCGTAGGGAAGCTGGAGTCGATCGTTGATGTGGAAACGAAAGTCAAGAGTAAGGTGTTGAAGAGATAACGCGGTTCTAAGGAGCTGGGAAATCGCGTAAATGGACGAACTAAATCCATATACGTCGGGAAGGCCTCGATAGCCACTTTGGAAGTGGAATTCAAGGTCAGCACTGATGGTGAGCTTCTCCAAACATACGAGGGGAGAAAGGGAGAGGAATGTGGCCCTAGCTGGGTTGACCCTAATGCAGCCCATCTGGAACTCGTAGTAATCTCGGACTGTCAGATGTCAGTTAGTTATATATAACCCTCAATTGGTTCGTGTAAAACGACTTACATCCAGTTCCAAAATCCAGATTCAGATTTACTAAGGCGTTAGAACAGCTGGAGAGAAGACTCTCAAGTAGCCCAATTATATGAATTGCTTCAAAAGGCCCTGAGAACTCCAATGATCGCAGGCTGCGGGCTTGAAGCCAGATGATTATATCCTCCAGGGCAGATGGTCCACAGTCCTGGATAGAAAGATCCTCGATTGAAAGGTAGGTTGAGTGATCTGGGATAATATCATGGCCTGGTGTCCACCCACGGAGGGTCAACCGCTTTAGATTCTTAGCGTCTCTCAGAGCTCTCAGGGGAAAGCCAGATACATGAATAATGCACACAGCCTTCAGGGAAGAAAGGTGAAGGCAATCCAGAAATGCCAATCGGAAGGCTTCGGGCAGTGCTGCCCATCCAAGAGCGATTTGTTTGAGAGTGATTTTGTTCAACAGCGAACACATTCGCAAAACGGATGCTATATCCTCCAGATATTGCACAGACTCGGATTTTATGAGGTCGTGCGTAACTTCGAATTCTAGGCTACGGATGTAGTTCGCAATGTGTGGATTATCGGAGAGGAGACCAATGAATTGGCAGGTTCGCAGCCCATTCTGGCTGATGGTATTGTTGTCATAAAGGGTAACGGTGGCATAGAGATGTCGTTCAATGAGGCGTATGAATTTTGGGTGGCTTTGAGAGCATGCTTTGAGAGCACGAAAATCAGATTGAAGAAAGCTGAGAATGTGGTCGAGGACGTCGTCAGGAAGTGACATTGATGCCGCATCATGGGAATTGACTCAGACATGCTGGTCATCGGGGTCATCAAAAGATTAGTGTATGGTTTGGGGTAATTCTAGCAGCCGTGTGTAAATACGAACGTTTTCCTTGCTTGACATTAAATAGGACCCCTGAACATCTCGGTGGATGTCTGATCCGCTTCCGGATAAAAATTGGGGTCGCTCGCCAGGGTGTGATCCAAAACCGGATAAAAATCACTGAATTTTGCAAAAATCT
>Ga0307509_10005591_pt1 | contig 17416 bp, 18 predicted proteins | sample 10_EM_MG_FD_202245 | JGI IMG/M metagenome (GOLD analysis project Ga0307509, IMG submission 202245) | Populus trichocarpa ectomycorrhiza microbial communities from riparian zone in the Pacific Northwest, United States - 10_EM | ecosystem: Host-associated > Plants > Roots > Unclassified | place...
TGTAGGACTATGTAGTAGTATGGGGTACGGTATGCAGGCCTATGTAGTACTATGACGCTATGTGGTGCTATGGCTCTTCTGAGGCGGCTATGGCCGGCTATGATCAAAAATCAGAGATTGCTGATGTAAGCTGGGAGTTCATTGTGCCACCGATTGTCCAGATCGCCAAAGGTTTTCAATATAATGCGAAACATGGGGCTTATCATGTGCCAACAGCGATAACGGAAGTCCTTGGCATGCCGACAAGGAAGGACACTCAATTCATTATCCCACTTGCTCTCACTCTCACGTTCAACCATACGCTTGCCACCAAGTACCTAATTCAAAGTACCAGTCAGCTGTGTGCATCTACTCTCGTGGGTTTCTCGGGCACAAGCTCACACTCCGACTAATAGTATCAACAGTGAGTTAGGTTCCTGTTGATTGTCGCAAAATGAAATGTCTGCATAATTTTTATTCAGGCCGTTAGTGAATCGTAGATGTGACAGGGCGAAATAAATCAGAAAATAAGGTGATTCACACTGAATCACAGTGTGTGAAGAAAGAATACAGGCCCTTTATTATTAATATGTCGGAGGAACCGGAGAACATCACTCGTTGTAAGTATTACTAGGGCACTGCTGTGGTGAAGTCATATCTCAACTTCCTTTGAAAAGGGTGTATCTAAAGTCCGAACGCCTGAAATTTGTTCACGTTTTCTGGGTGATCATTACATAATCATGAGTTTTGTCGGAATCCGCCTCCGAGTCGCTCTGCAATCATCTCACAACCAATGCCCACAAATTCCTTCTCTTCACCGTCTGCCCCGGCTTCGTTGCTGAATCCTCTTGCTGCTGAGCTCGCTGGGACGGATCTCACAAACCTGTATCCCGTAATCGATAGAAACAAGTATGTATGATCCCAGTCCCCTTCGATGCTATCTAATTATTCATGAATTGTACTTGAGGAAGTGTGTACGGTTTAAACACGACCATTCCAGAATCCGTGAAAGATGTGATCAAACCATGGGATGAGAGAGAGGATGAGACCAGGTATGTCGAGTCGAATGTGGATGATCAAGTAGGTCTAATACCTTGTCACAAAGGAACTCTGACTGAGGTTTTTAATAAAGCTCATGATCCACATTCCTTTCATGGAGAATGTGCGGATCAAATCTATGTTGCTTAAAGTCGGTGCGTGGTGCCTTTTGATTTTCAGCCCTACAACTTATTACCGCTCCCCCTGTTTGAAGGCAGAGGAGATCTTGCACCACGCCATGTCAAGCTGTATAGCAACCATCCCAATATTGTCGACTTTTCTGATGCGGAAACCTTACGACCCCATTTAGACTTCGCACTATTAGAAGGAGAGATTGGCGTGGTCGAGTATCCCCTGAGAGTGGCCGCATTTACGAGTGTCCACTCGTTATCTCTGCTTTTTGTATGCTTCCCTCTCATCTTGGCCACAGATGTCCAACTGATCAGAAACGACGTTAGACCAATCCAGATACGCCCTCAACGAGGATTTATTTCATTGGCTTCCGAGGCGACATGCGTTCGGCCAACCGTGAGGTCAGCTCAAAACTCCATGTGCCTGCCCCTACAGCCGCAGACGCGCCCCTTGACACGAGAGCAGAGACGAAGGTCGGAGGGCAGCCTACTGCTCGTTGAGTGGCTGTTAACTGTTAAACAGTAAGTGACGGCTTAATCTTCTCTTGCTGAAACTGAAGAGTCGTCAGATGGTAAAACTGATTGACTGGGAAGGGAGGATATTGATCGGACCCAATCGCAAGTTTTGCCATCTATGAGTTTGAGAAAAGAACTTATCGCAGATCTATAAATGTACACGTAGGGATAACCCAAAGAATGTTATGCCAGTGTACACAGAACTTCCACTTCGCACCGTATCACCGGGCTCAAAGAAATCCGAAACGATATGTTACCAGAATGGTACGCTCTCTTAACTTGGTAGTCCGTCGCCAGCAGCGTCGTTCCTTCTTGGCGCACTATCGTTTGACTGACGCCTCGAAGCTCTGAATGACTATTCGATGTCACCCTGCTCCCCTCGTTGGGAAGCTCAAACGGTTGTGTCAAAATCGTTCCGAGTCTTCCAGTATATTTGACTTCCCACCATCAGCCTGCTCATAACTCAGAGTGCGAGGTTGAGATTAATTTTATTTTTGAGTGTGTCCTGTGTCCTTCGGCGCTTCTTATATTCTTTCATGAGGGCACTTATTCTAAATATATTGTTTCCATTCCCTTGCCAGTTTCAAATGTCATAAAATCTGCCTACATTGACTGTTGTAGGTTTAGTAGTAGTAGGTCAGCGGAAGGAACTGGCAAGCCGAAGTCAATTGGATGGCAGTCGAATTAAACTCGAGAAGTAAGATAGGAATTGAGATGATGAAGGCGAGTCCGAGTGACCATGGTCCGTTATTTACAAGGACGTTTCGTAAACGAGACCCAATGGGGTTGTATGTTGCCATTGTGGGTTCGCGCCCTCCTCCTGACCCACGTTGTAACATAATATTGTCACCGCCCAATAATTCTTTTATCTCACGCTGTATCCACAGTATACTGGTCCAAAGCCAGTAGGCAATAAAGGTCGTACAGCCACACACATGGCCGCCCGCAATCGCCGTGCAGTACATTGTCCATCAATGGACAAGTATACCATGTAAGGGAATAAGTACTAGTGCACTTCTACTTCATTGAAGCCAAAGTGTCTGCCGAGCGCAAATTAAAAGCATCAGGGGGAACAAGATTTTTTCCTTCCGGAGTTCATATATCATAGCTTATTTTGGACATTGGATTGTTTCTGGATCGGCTTCCGATGGCAACAATTACCGATCATCCACAGCCATCATTCAAAGCTCTATAAATAAAAAGATGTGTTTACGGAACTCGTATAAAGGGAATGGCGCTCTGTAACGCGATTCTGCGCTGAGCAGGTTCTCACCCCCCCTCCCTACCCCCTCAATTGTCAAGCAGACGCGCCGGACGCTAACTACTACAAACTTTCCTAATTTAAATTCGAAATGGTAAAGATCAACCTCGTCTACGTTGTCGTCCCCTTCTTCGTATCGTCCGCTGTTGGGTCGTACATCCCTCAACAATACAGGTCCGTTCGTACTAGTCTTGTGGACCTGGAAATCTAACCCCAGAATATAGACGCGACTGTGAACTTGTGTACACCCGAAGTCCTGATGAAGATGCCAACGTCATCTTGGGTCGCTCTGGTGCCGACCCCGACCCTGACCTCGAGCGTCGAGAGCCATTTCTTCCATTGGTAGCGGGCGCACTCAGGGTCCTGTAAGGGTTTTTTACTATCATTAGGCTGTCGATCCCTTCTAACATCTTTTCACAGGAATATTTTTGGTAGACGAGACCTGGAAGACGATGATATTTTTGAACGCGATCTTTCTGACAAGTCTGACCTCGAGCGCCGGGAGCCAATTTTCCCGTTGATAGCTGGGTTAATGTGGGCAACCTATAACCTCCTGTCATTATCCCTTCTGACTCCATTACTACAGGAGTATCTTTGGCAAACGAGAATTGGGTGACGAGGACATTTCTGCAAGAGACCTTTCCGACCTTGCTGACCTCGAGCGCCGGGAGCCATTTTTCCCATTGATAGCTGGGTTAATGTGGGCAACTTACCTCCTTCTGTCGTTATCCCTTCTGACTCCATCACTATAGGGGTATCTTTGGCAAACGGGAATTGGGTGACGAGGACATTTCTGCCAGAGATCTCTCCGACCTTGCTGACCTCGAGCGCCGCGAACCATTTTTCCCATTGATAATTAAGGCATTGATGTAGGATAATCTACCTCTCGTCTCTGCTATCATATTTTCTGACAATGTTACAGGAGCGTTTTCAAGAAAAAACGAGAATTGGAAGACGATGACATTCTCGCCAGGGACTTTGCTGACCTCGAAAGTCGAGAGCCATTCTTCCCGTTGATTGCCAGCGCGTTGATGTGAGCACCGTTTTTTGTCTTGTAGGCTAGTTCCTTTTTTGACATCACAGCAGGAACGTTTTCGGTAAAAGGGAGTTGGAAAACGGGGATATCCTTGCTCGTGAATTCTCGGAGTACCTCGACTAAATGTACGATGATAGACGCAAACATAATTTATGTGAATTGAGGCAAGCACCAAGTGTGGGTGACCTTGAGTTTCAGTGTTTCACAATTCTCACCACCGTGGACTGACCGACTCTTTTGTCACCGATGTTATCGAGCTTCAGATAGCGGCTCTCTTCATACAATCCAGACAATGTGCAACATTGGAATATATAGGAGTACAAACGTGGTAACGAAGACTCTTCCGGACATTGGGGTAACAACAGGCCTTTGGAAACAGATAGGATGCCGCCAACTAGGAAATAATAGAGTCCAGTCCAATGCAAGCACGTCATTACAGGTCCGCGTTCGACTTCAACCTAATCGAACCAGAACCCTCCCTCACCTCCTTTCCTACATCGCGTACGCGAAGTCTCCCGAACTCTTCTGCGTGGATCAGCCGAGCCATATCCAAATTCGTCTTGCGAGCTTCGTCAGAAACACACCCGCCAGTGGTCGTGTCGTCATAAGTAAAGTCGTCAGCGTCGAGCATCTGCTCGTCGTCGTCGTCGCCTCCCGGATCATCCTGGAGTACTCGAGCATATAACTCCAACGCCTGCTTCATCCAATATTTATCATCCGAACTGAGATACCGTTCGAGATATGCCTCAACCAGGATGAGGCATAAAGCACGGTATATCATACCATCCACCCCCTCCAGACCATCCTCCCTCATGACCATGCTCCACTGTGTAATAGCCCGCCTTCCTAACTCAGTAAGGCAGTTCAGGAATTCCGTGTCCTTTCTTCCTCGGGTATCGTAGAGAATCCACGATGCCGCAATATTCTTGCTGACGGGTATCGCCAGCAATCTCGGGTCGTGCCTGCCAACAGCCTCGATCTCCAACTTGCTGCCGTCTAAAACCCGCCGCAAGTCCTTGATGTTGTTTGACCTGGGCTTCGCACCAAATAATTTACGCCAGAAATTTGGCTTTACGAATTTGAACGACACCATGTAGTCGAGTAATGATTAAAAAAATTGAATCGGAAATGCTGAAGGGTAATGACGATCGGAATGATCTGCAAAGGGTTGAGTCATATTACACTTTGTAAAAGAAGTGGATCCGTACGTGATCCCAGGCCACACAGGGGTGATTCTGATGCAATCAGATGATAAGCGAGAAGGAGGGTATAATGTGGGTGGCTCTGCGTCCTAGGGTCCGGGGGGAGTGACTCCGTCAGAAGAGAAGCTGCGGCTTTTTATTGGAATCCGTAAGATCTCCGAGACCTATGATAAGTGTAACCTGTCCGTCGCATGTCATCGGCAGTTGCAACACCCGAGGAGACCGGCACAAAACGTCAATTGCTTCGCAGTCTTCTCTTTTTGGCCAGCTCTCTTGCTGAGGTGCCTGGCTTTCTGTCTTCAACGCTTTTCCGAACTCTTTTGGTTTAGTGGATTTATAGCCTCATAGGTTTGCGGCAGTGTTCCTTCTCACGTCACTTTTTCTAGATTACCAATGATCCGATATGCGTCCGATCCAGCGCTTAGATGGATCACCTGGATTGGTGGTTGTTCAATTGGAAGTGTTAATAAAACCTACTGAGTTTGAAATGGCCGGATGGCACACGGAAGCTTCCTGTGCTATAAATCGGCTGTGTTGAACTCTGAACTTTATCTTCAGTTTCCGACTTCAACAGATCATAAATTATATTGAAAAAAAGACCGTCATCGGGCTCAACATTTTGCCGATGCGTAGTGACCACCTTCCAAGGCTCAGAAGTTAGCACCATCACCTTACTAGCAGGAGACGATTCCGAGATCTGCCACTCTTGCTAATACTTGAATCCCCAGGAAAGAATACCGAGTTACCAGCACTGCTACTGCAACATATATGGTGGCAAGTTTTCGGCAAGTCACGATTCAAAAGGACGTGATGCCAGAAAGATCCTACATAGTACAAAAGAAAATACAACGAAAAGTGGACGATTTCTTTTTGGGCTATACAAATCTTGAATTAGGAATGAGAGAATAAATTACGATAAAAAAAAAACAAAGTGTAAGCTGAATTAGAAAACCTCTATATCTTTACATTCGAAGAAAAATCAACCTCACTCTAAAAGGGGCGTCATTCAAGATCGCCAGAGTCAATCATCTCCGTCTTCGTCTTCGTCTTCATCCATCACATCATCACCAGCTGCGCCTGTACCTGCTGCTCCACTACCACTGCCCCCACTATTATTGCCAGAAGAACATTTAGCAGCAGCCGTCGTCAACCTCTCAACCGCATCCAAATCCTTATCTAGATCAACTTCCTCTTCTTCTTCTTCTTCTTCACATCCCTCTCCGTTCACCTCGCCGCTCTCACCCCTACCCCCACCACCCCCACAGCCACCATCAACCTCTTTCCGCCTCAACTTCTTAATCTCCCTCCTCAACCTCCCAATCTCTTCATCCCTCCTTTCCATTCTCGCCTTCAACATCTTGATATACTCATTCCCACAAAGCAACACTTGTAGCTTGCTCACATTTTTATTCGGACCATCAACGCCAGCCTTCGGAGGGCCTCTAGGAGGCAACCCACCAGGCAATAAAGGTGCCGCAGGATGGAAAAAGAACGGAGAAGAAGAAGAAGTCATGATCGCGGGATCAAGTTCGCCATTCATATTAGCATCGTTGGGCAAAGCGATGGGTGGTAGGAGACGACGAAGTTCGTCGATCACTTGCTTTTGGGAGTTGCGCCGTCTTTGTTCGGCGTCCTTGTGGGTCCGCTTAGGTTGCCGGATGACGGATTCGGACAGCCCGCCAACCATAGCAGCGGTTGGGGAAAGATTCGGGAGAGGATTGCTCCCTTTCGAAGAGGATGGCCCAGTCAAAGGCGAGAGTAAGGCAGATTCAGTATTGGCATTCGCTAAAGAGAGACGTGTTCGTAAGCCTAATCTTCGTTCTGCCAACGAACCAAAAAAAAAAACTTACCAGGCCTCAGGGGCTTCAGCCCGGGACTAACAAGATTTGACCTCCTTGACTTTGAGCCCGTTGCGGATTTTCCAGGAGGCACGGCAGTTGCAATATCACTGACATCCCTACTGAGACCAGAGAATGATCTCGAGTTCTTCTGCGCCCTTGTTGTCACGCCTTCGCCTCCTGGCGTTGCCAAGCCTGAACCAGAGGAAGATCCCAACCTCCCACCACCCAGTCTGCCAAGGTTGAGCATACTCCTTGGCGTCGCAACTGGCATCATAGACTGCTGCTGTTGCATGGAATGCTGATTCGATGATTTTGTGCCCACACCGTCAGACGAGTGAAGATGCATTTGCTCTTGGTGTTGGCCGCCTTCTGATCCATGGTGACCCTGTCGAGCGCCCCCAAAATCCATGCCCATCATACCCATCGCTTCGCTTCCGAACGAGCCAATGCCTCCCATGCCCATACCACCCATCGCAGCATCCATACCCATCCCAGTCATGTCCATTCCGCTCATATCTCCCATATCATTCATCCCAACTAATCCACCACTATTAATTCCACCCAAACTCATAATTCCTTCAAATGTCATATCACCCATGCCCATCATGCTATGATGAGAATTGCCACTGCCATCATCAACGGGACTTGTGGTGAGGTCTACCACACCCATGCCATTACCCGCACCTCCAGATGAAGCAGGCAAAGGCGGAGGGGGCATCGCCCTACTATGCTGAACGTCCAAATTCAGATCGACAGGCGAGGGCGAATCCTGCGCGTCTTCTCCGATAGTAGCAGTAGTAGTAGTACTACCAACAGCTCCGGCATTTTGTGCATAAGGCCGAGTCTTACTACTCCTCGTTCTAGTCAGAGAGGCGGAGGCACCCAATGCGTTTGAAGGGGTGGATCTAAGAAGCGGGGTAGAGTTCGTCGACTTTGAACCCCTGCGTGTTTTTCGAGCACTAGCTGTCGGAGTCGAGGCAGAAGGCCCTTCAAATATGGGTGACCGACTGCTTCGTCCACTCACACCTCGCCCCAGGTTAGTCTCCATCGTCAGGGGAGGCTGAGTAGGACCCTTCGAGCTATTGGAGTCTTTGACTCCGAAAGGCGAAGATGATCTTCCCCGCCCACTTCTGTCCTTCCCATCCCGGTCGTCCTCATTCTCTCTTTGTTTTTCTTTCCCAATCTTCGACCCCGATGATGTCATCCTCTCAAGAACGGGGAGAATAGCTGGACTCTGTTTCTTCCTCGCACTTCCACCCTCATCTCCACTCTCCGATGCGGCCCTCTTGTTACCATTTTGAACAGCAGAACTCCTGTGCGACGTTGAAATATCAACAACATGGTTCTGCCCCGCAGCAGAAGATTGAGACGCGGCGCCCAACCAAGGACTCGTCAATGGAGAGATGTCCTGATCTAATATCTGCATGTGAGAGAAACCGGGTCCTAAACCGCCGCCGCCAGTTCCGACGTTGCTAGCCGCTGTGTGGTTTGGCGATGCATTTGTACTGTTACTCCCGTGAGCTGCTTCCGCAGCAGCGACATTCACCGACGAAGCCCTTGAGGCTACGCGATCCTCAATGGATGCGCCTGCAGGGCCGAGGGACAATCCAGGGATTGGTCCACCCGTATAAATGTTGAACGCTATGCTCTCTGAAGCTGAGTGAGGAGCCGATCTTGGGGTTGAGACAGACGTCGTTGATGATGAATGAGAATGCGTGGGGTTCATCTGATGGTGGTGCTGAGAAAATTCATGCTGTTGGCGCTGATACATTTCACGATGATGGTGAGGGTTTCCGGCAAAGGGATGCGATGAGACTGGTAGATGCATGGGCGAAACGGGCTGGTGTGATGGAGAAGTAGGTTGAAATATAGGGGACGTAGCACCGTTGTGCTGTTGTTGGGTGAAACTTGACGGTGAAGGAGGATAAGACGAACGGTGTTGTTGTTGTGACAGGGCCTGCAGATGCGAATTGATTGAGCCAGTGGAAGATTGCCTCATGTGTTGGTGGACGGTCGAGGCGGGAGAATGGGAATGGAGGTGATTCTGTGGGGATGACGACGAAGGGATCATGGAATGTGGGAGAGGCTCGATATAGCCGCCTATTCGGGGCGAGACGAATTCCATGGGAGGTTGCTGAGGGCGTATCTCGCCCGACGGTGCTATAACTGCAGTCAGTATAGGATTTCGCAAGCAGATAACCCGATCCAACGGAAACTCACCGGGTGTTAGCAGTCCAGAAAAGTTTTGTTCAGAGGTATTCGTTCCACCATGCGTTGAAGTTGGTAGGACAGGTGGCGATTGACCGCTGATGAGCGCCATCTAAAGGTTACAGATGCAACATAAAAAGTATAAAATAGCACAATAGATGCAGACATGGAGCAGGATGCGTACCTGTTGCTGAAAGATTTGATTTTGTAGCTGTTGCAGCTGCTGAAGCTGCGTCAATTTTATCTGCTGTTCAAGCAGCAGTTGCGAATTGTCTGCAGTCCTGGGAGACTGATTAGCTGGATTTTGGCCATGCCCTGCAGATGAAGAAGAGTTTTGGGAGAGTTGTTGTTGTACGATGCTGTTCTCGAGGCCGTGCATTTGGATAAAGTTGTTAATGAGGCCCATGGTGAGTTGTGGGTTAGAGCCCAGAGATAAGGCTGGTCTTGAGACCGGAGGGCTACCTGGTAGAGAAATTTGCGAGTTCTGATCTTGCTGAGGGAGAAAGGATGAGAATGAGTCCTTGGATGATGCCTGATCCATTGAGAGATGTCGGCCGTTCTCGGTCCGATAACGTCATGTATATTAGCCAAGATGAACAATCAGTACGCGGACAGCAATTCTATGTACTATTACTCTGGACACGAGCCACCCGAGTAAGGTGAACAGTCGCTTGCCACCACACAACCATGCCAAAACCAAGGATTCCATGGAGAGTGCCCCACAGGGTTTCAGGAGTAATATTGAGCCTGAAAGGATAAGAAATTTAGCAAAGAAGAAGGGGGGTATGACGCATGGATTTTGTCAGAAAAGACTTACGATTCTGCGAAAGGACCGAAGGTATGAGGAATGAATCTGGGTGCTTGATAGAGGACCGTTGAGCACACGGAGTGATAGATGCAAAGCCCAATTGCAAATGCTCGCTTTCCAGGAAGGAAATCTGGATAAAAAGTATGAGGCGACGCGTTTTAGTGTTACGATAGACAATAACTTACCGGGAAGACTATAGCATAGGGCAGAGATAAGACACGTCCCGAGTATCAAAGAAGAATACAGCTAACATGGCATGTAGCAACAAAATTCAACTCATACAGGGATGTCTGCGTACCTTAAGCAGCACAATAGTGGTATTATTCAATTCGAGGAAGGGTAAAGTTTGAGGAGAAAGAACCCCCTGAATCGCAATGGGGATCTCCATTGCGATGTGCAGGAGGAAGATAGCAGTGCTGTCATTATTATTCCGTTAGAAATTGTATAAGATCCTGTTGGGGGACACGACTCACAAAGGGCTCCGACCTGACATAATGCGATAAGAGTGCAAGCACTGAACGATCTAGTCGATTGTAGAATTGCTCTTCAACATGCGTTGCACGCATCAACCCAACGGCCCGGCAACGGCCGGTGCCGGGCATGACTGCTTGCGGCCCGGTCCACCAAATTGCTCAGATTGCTTTACACGCCATCCCTCGATTAACACGAGTTGCACGAAAGCTATGGACGGATCCTTTGAGGTGGCAGACGACACCTACGTCATCCTCCCTAAAATGCTACAAATCTCTCCGCATCCAATCGCTGCTCGTCATGTACTTACCCACCTTCCGAGGAGTCACAGCTTAAGTCTCTCGAAACATTCTCTATTGATGCTTTGGCACCTTATCACACACCAGAGATTCACGCCATCATGCTTGATAAAATCCCGGCATTTCTTCTGGCTCACAAATCCACCATTCGCAACGTGTCATTTGCAATCGATCGTAGCGACTTGGAACGAAGGTAGTCGTCGCCCATCGCCAACATCTCAGATTCTTATCCCACAGTTTTATGACTCCAGACTCCTCTTTTAACAGTTTGCTTTTTTCGGTATTACTGGGCTCACTCCTTCTCCGCAGTTTGTCCGTGCTCTAGTAGCAATCAACGTGATCCCTCGATTCTCCTCTTCCCTCGTTTCTCTCATTCTAAACGACACACTTTCACCCTTTCTGAACCACGGTTTATCCTCCAAGATTTTTGCAAGGTGATTAACAGCTTTCCATGTCTGTGAGATCTTGGCTTGTCCCTAGACGAATTCCACGACTTGGACTTGTGCACTCTCGCGAGAAATCTTCCGCATCTGCGATCGCTTTTCGTCAATTATAATATATAAGAGTCACAGTCTCCTACGTTGAGTGTTTTTGTACTGGGATCACTTGGAGAAATGTTAACCCAGTACCCAACAGTACCAACTACAACTTCCTTCCTGATTACGTTCAACCTTCGACGTCCGACAATCCCCCCCATGCTCCGGCCTTTTCCCCCTTAACACAAGGCAAACATAAAGGCTATCCCCTTGCATTCAGATGGCCGCTTTTGCTGGAAACGATCTTAGTCAGGCCCCTCTTATGGAGAAAGGACTCATGGCATGAGCATGACAGCGAGGGCGACACGACCATGATCGATACAAGTCCTTTGGTACAAGGAGGGCGCTTTTTACCTCCATTTCTCATTATCACCGAGTCCAAAATGAAAGGTATCAGTGATGCGAAAGTGGCAGACCCGCCCAGGGCAGAAGAACCATCAGCATACCTCCGACAAGACTTGGAGATCCCCAGATGTTAGGTGGGCATTTAGCGACGCATACATCATTCTGTCCACTAATTCGTAGCGATCCAGGATCTCTATCAATGACCTCATCACCGATCCACTGAGGGAGGCGGAATGATCTAATCGCGATATTACAAACACCCTGATTCATTTGCCCCATGCATTGCATGTGGATTCCAGGACTCGGCACTCACGGTACTTGCAGCAAGAGTTGACCGAGATGTTACAATAAGGGAATTTACAGTTGGTGCAGCGAGGAAGCATGACGACCGTCAACTCGGACAACTTACATCACACATGCTCTCCATTCTTCGTTCGGAGCATCCTTCTCACCACAGAATTCCTGTACTACTTATTTTGTTCTGTAAACATGATTGAACAAAAGTTTATCCTTGGACTTTAGATCGCACTTGTAATATTCTACTTGTATATCAGTCAGGGATTGGCACCAAAGCCCCGCTATTATTTGTCGGAAGAATCAACATATTTGTTGGGTATCTGAATTAGCGTGCTACTTCACGGCGATCACGACTGGCTATGCTAGAACGTAGAAGCTCTAGATTCTTGAAGTTGTCACCACATGTCAGGGCTATTATATATAGAGAAATAGCGGCTGATGTGTTTTGTTTATTTATTTTTCCGATTAATAGGGTTGATAAAACGTCTTCTGTCTGAAGCATGTGGTTCTGGTGATAGCTTGAAAGAAGGTTAGGGTCCCGTAACGAGAGAGAACGATGAAGAACTATTGATTGAAAAGGGGGTCATAGGTTGGATATTAATTTTCACACACACACTGTAGGAAAAGAAATAGGAAAAACAGAAAATTTATCCAAGAACTACGAAATTATCGTGTTCGTATATTAAGTCACCATGACCATCCGTATCAGAAGCACTCACAACATGGATGCGGTCGTAATCACGGTTATAGCCCACAGCCCTAGATACGTCCCTAAATGTATTTGATTATAGATGAAGAAATTCTGGAACTGACCTAAGGTATTTGGTGTGGATTATGGGTTCGTCATCAGGTTCCACTATCATGATGGTGTGAACCAGAAGGTATTCATTGAACTACGATGAAATCTCGTGCCTATCTGGTGCACATAGACACAATCAGTCACGGAAGCATTTCGCTTATCATCCATCTCCGTACGGTTGACGGCTGGGCCCAGGTACTATATGAGAGACCAAGTCGATCACAATGTTGTCTGTACAGCTTGAACATGAGGCACTGGGATGCAGCGCTGTCCGAACACACCCAAGGCAGACCTTAAATGTATTGCCAATATATTGCGATCGCATGGTTCTGCTCAAGGTTCTGCTAAAATTCAAAGCCTGTACCACGTGTCAAAGTTATTAGAGCCTTGCTAGCCTCCCACTCAGTGTGAAACTCACTTGTGTTCCCACCAACAACGATTTCAGAAGGTACTCTTTCCAAATTGGGATGCCGCATTTGTTGAAATCACATCTGCCGATTGAGGGGTGGACGACATACAATCTAAGAGTCTCACGTATTTGCGTCAAGCACAGTGAAGACAAAAAAATGTTTTCTCATGGTTTTCGCCCTTATCAAGTTATCCCTGTCCACCTGAACTTGAAACGCGCAGAAATCTCTCCTGGTCCACGAATGGGGGCACATCAAGTGCGGCCTCGGCGTACATCCCGATTTGGGTTCGAAACTGTAGAAACAACATAGGCTCGTGACCAGCCGTTTCTTTCAAACTCCGCTATGCTACGTTCAGATCTTACCTTTCATACTCCGTCTGATGTTTGCACACACAACAAAACACAAATAGATCACCACAGAAGGAACTGGTCGCGAGATGATCATAATTTAATCTAAATCCCAAGGCCCACAACGTGGGAATCAAGCCTGTCGGATTCAAATGGCCGCCCTGAGCTGTTATCATTCGAGTCCATCTTTTGTTCTGTTTCAGTGTTTGTTACGCCTGTCCACTTGTTTGCGTGCTTGTGCTTGTCAGTGAGGGCCCTTACTAAGAAGCGGGCATCAAGTTGGCTTGCAGAACTTAGGGTTCGGATCTCAATCAGTGTGTTACGTCTAACCAAAGGTGAGTTGACCAGGCCTCGTCCCAAGGAAAATTTGTTCAATCTTATGAAAGACCCACTTCATTTCTTATCGGTATCTCGGATTTTCAGCCATGGAACTCCATCATCTAGAACGAAAGAAATCATCCGACTTATCTGTTCAATCCGTTCATCGCCCTGAGCATACCAATCCGTCGAGTTCAAAGGAACTGCCGGTATACACTTTAGAAGGAACAAGACCCTCATCGAAAATGAGCAAAAGCGTTGCGTCGTTGAGATCTGAAGCCTCGGTTCCGCGTCAGAAGATGGCTAGACTTGCCCGGATCCAATTTTTGACCCTGTGTTGGACGTTGTTCCTTATCGGCTGGAATGATAGTTCGACTGGACCTCTGATCCCTCGTATCAGAGAACATTATAATGTAAAAGAAGACTATCATCATAAACTATCTCTTTATCTTGTCTTATATCACAGGTTGGATTTATGTTGGTTTCCTTGATATTCGTATTTGCGTGCTTGGTACGTTTCGTCTTGATGTTCCGCCTTGCTGAATTCTCAGAGAACACTACAGGGGTTTCTAATCGGCGCTGTGGCCAATATTTATTTAACGGACAAGGTTGCCTTCGGAAAGGTCCTCACAGCAACCAGCCTATTTCACGCGAACTAACAGCCTGGCAGACTATCGTTCTTGGTGGCCTATGTCTGATAGTTGGGAACGCCATCCAGTCGTCAGCTCCGCCGTTCCCAGTGTTTGTGATGGCGTACATTATTAATGGGTTTGGCCTTGCCCTTGGGGTTTGTTTCTAACAGCATTTGAGCGGCCGTCTGTGCTGAAACCCACACCTAGGATTCGCAATCCAATGGCTTTGTTGCAAGCCTCCAGCGTAATGCGGAAACGAAGATGGGGATATTGCATGCTGCTTACGGTGAGAATTCAAATATTCAACTTGAACTTGAACGGCAACTTGGATGCAAGGTTTTAATTCCAACGATTTATAGGTATTGGCGCCTTTGCAGCACCTCTGGCAGCAACGCAGTTCGCTCAGCTCCATAGGTGGTCCTTCCATTTTCTCGTTTCTTTAGGAATCGCCATTCTCAATGTGACTTTCTTGGTAATCGTGTTTAAACTCAATAGCCAGGATGGTGAATAACTGCCCTTCGCAAAGTCAAGGATATCGCCATTGATCTTTGCTCCCCCGTAGAATGTCTCGCAGCAGGGGGAGAGGTTATACCTGAATCGACCTCTGCGAGTGAAGAGAACACTTCGAACCTCCGAAATGTCATGAGGTCCAAAGCTGTTCACCTCCTGGCTTTATTTACCTTGATATATGTTGGTGTTGAGGTTACCATTGGAGGTTTGTCAAAGTTTGGATGTGCTTTGAATCTCTGACATCAACAAAAAATCTAGGTTGGATTGTCACTTTTGTCATCGAACAACGTCATGGTGGCCCTTCGTCAGGATATATCTCTTCAGGGTTCTATGGAGGTATGTCGTCACACTTCACTAGGTTCTCCCCTTCTTAGACATCTCTCAGGTCTTACCATTGGACGGGTCGCCCTGCTATGGGTAAACAAAAAAGTTGGAGAAAAACGAGTCTTGTTCATCTATACCATTCTCTGCATTGGGCACGTTCATCGTTCACAACGTTCCTCTGATCCTACTCACAAAATCGCATTAGCTTGGAACTCACGATCTGGCTGATCCCATCTCTCATCGGCAACGCAGTCGCCGTCGCGTTCGTCGGCCTGTTCTTGGGACCTATGTATCCTATAACTATGAATCAAGCATCACGCATCCTGCCCCGGTGGATGCTTACGGGAGGTATTGGTTGGATCGCGGGTTTCGGGCAGGCTGGGAGCGCTCTTTTGCCTTTCATAACGGGAGCGATTGCCTCTGAGCGTGGAATTAGTAGCCTGCAACCATTGTGAGTGTTTCCGTTCATAAATTCGAGGAAAATTTTATTATTCTGACACTGGCGACTTTTAGGTTGGTTGGGATGATGGCCTTTATGATGGCGCTCTGGAGTTTGGTTCCTGCAGAAGTCCGACGTCCGGATTAAGATGAAAATACACTATATGGGTTGTGAAACTCATTTCTCCTTGGTTCAGACGTTTCAATTCCTTAGTAGTTAGTTGCTAGTTCTGCGTTCAAGAAAGTTGACGAGTTTACCACCTCAGCCGCAGGTCACCAGTGTTGTTCGACATGTAGGCTTGTTTGCACTATACACAATGCGCCCATGTCAACAATGAACAAGCTTCTTAAAGAAGCGCTCACCGGACCTTTCCACTAATACACCTGCTTTTACTTCTATGACAATGCCACAATGTCCCATGGTAACTCACAGCCCGCTGTTCAGCGCACACAAATGGCGGCTATCGTAATCGCTGAGGAATTCCAACCGAAAACCCCAGGTGGACACCATTGGGCTGCCCGTGCATCGAAGGCCGAAGCCCTCTTGGTTGCTCAAGAAGCTCATCTGAAGGAGGTGAAGACGCTTGGACACCATCAAGAGAGGTCTTATCGGTCATTATCAACCGTGAAAAACAAATCCTGATTTTGTATTACAGCGTGAGGTTAGTTTACTGGCAAAGGAGTATAAAGAAAGGCATGCGGTATTGGGGGGACTCCTGGTGAGTATGCTGGTGTGCGAATCTGGGATTCTTCCTGACTGACGATCTGACTGCCAACCGTGTGCTAGATATTTCTTCTTGTCTTCGTTGGACCGAAATAGGTATACATAAATATGGGCGGTAAGGAGACACTAACCACAGACGTAAATGGTGATTGGAGGGGAATGGTAAAATGTGAAGCGCCTATGGTGGACAAGCCCATCATTATGGCGCTGAGAAAAGGAATTTCGTGTGTAGTATGTGCAGAGGTATATGATCAGCATTACTAAAACCCAGTGCAGAAATGAAACCTTTCTTATCTTGGTTAACTCTTCGCAATCTAGCAATCCATTTCGACCACAGTGGATTGTCTGAAGGACGGCATGTAAGCATCGTCAAGTAACTTCCACATCACAGAAGATACTTTCACGCGTTCAGAAGAACAATCACAATATGAGAAATCTTGTGCCCACACTCAGTGGGTACGAATGAAATCTATTCCCAGGCTAGCCGCTTCCTCTTCTAATGATGCAAACCTTTCTCGCGAGCAGCGTCCAGTATCGCATGATACTTCTCGTGCGCCTCTACTCTGGAAGACCGGGCTTCCTCGATGCTAGTATGAGCCAAGTGGGCTTGTTTGTTCTTCTCCTCATCCGTGAGTTGTCCATGGCGAGAGGCATCTTTATTCGATCTGTGTTGGCTTGCCACGGCGAGATGGTCAGTTTCCTTTTTCACAGCATGCTTTTCCTCTTCATGAAAATGCTTATCGCCCCCCGATTTAACGAAGAAATGTCCTGCTGTTTGGCCGATCGTCTCCCAAGCCTTCGCCGCCTTCTCATGTTCACGAGCCGCTGTACCAAATCCGCGTGTGAACAAGTTGTCGACGACTTCATTGTCTATCTCGCGTTCTAGTAGGGCGAGGCCAGACTCGCGTCTGTTGACATCAACATCGCGCTCGTCGAACGAGTTAAT
>Ga0307509_10005592_pt1 | contig 17415 bp, 21 predicted proteins | sample 10_EM_MG_FD_202245 | JGI IMG/M metagenome (GOLD analysis project Ga0307509, IMG submission 202245) | Populus trichocarpa ectomycorrhiza microbial communities from riparian zone in the Pacific Northwest, United States - 10_EM | ecosystem: Host-associated > Plants > Roots > Unclassified | place...
GACTCCCGGGAGCGATCCAAAATCATCGGCGGGTTTAGGATTCCCTACGATCAGTGTTGGACTTGGCTTGATCGAGCATATAACATAAGGCTCAAGGAGGACCACACTCAGGATCTGACGGCCCCAGTGCAACTTGAGGAGGCTGTCAACGCGCTTGGTCACCCCTGGGAGGTGGTATTTGCACAATATCATGGTGATCAAAACCACGATCTCTTTCTTGTAACCCAATGGATCCGTGGGAGATATATGAACCTTGGGCCAGAGGGAGAAGAAGAGGTTCTCCAAGGCGACTTGAAGGACATTCTGAAACCTGGGAAAGAAGAGGAGGTTGCCCCCGGGGTACTCCTCCAAGAGTTTAGTAGGTGGTTGCAATGTTCTCTGCATCTTAGGACTAATAACTTGATTTCCAGACATCAAGGTGGATGCCGAATTCAAGTGTTTTTTCTATCCCCTTTATGATCGTTGGTGATCGAGCACATGTACCAAGCTCAAGTGTTTTTTTTTCTTGTTCCTCTTGTGAACCGACGTGTTTGTAGGACAGTAATAGGCCCATCACCACCTTCAATGGTGCTATACATGTATGCATGGATGGGTTTGATGGGGTCGGTACCAATCTGAACGTTGGAATTGAAAAGTTGACGCGCGGGAAGCGTTGCGAGTACGCCTCCTTCTCAGCCCTCCCGCATCAACCAGCCGGGTCGCCCCCCTTCCGTGAACCTGCCTAACGACGACGCCCTCCCCTCCCCCTCCACTGCTTTTATTTGAGGCCAGATTCCAGCTCAAGCCACTTGCTCTGCCACTTTCGTCAGGAAAACGCGGGGACAGGATTGCAACTCAGCATTGACCGCCACCGATCACCATCGATCCAACCGACGATTCCCGAGGAAGAGGAGGTGCAAACGCCCCGATTCACAAACGATATCCCTCGCCCTCCTATCGGCTCTTCTACCCGCGGCTCCGGCTGAACATCCCCGTGAAGAACCCAAGAGTATTATCACTACTGCCAACCTCCCATTTCAACGGTTTCACAAACAAGTGTCACCATTCAGCCACCGCACCGCGAGTAACAAGTTTTTTGAAGCAGTGAGCGTGTCTGTGGTGAGCATAGATGAGTTGGAAAAGCGACACAGAAAATACACCCGAAAAAGCACGAGGTTTGGCCTTGAGCGGACCAAAACCCGGAGGCCAACGCGAGCACGTTCCGTTGAGGAACCGTAACAAGTTACAGCAGGTGGCCGCTGACTATGGGTGTCGACATTCCTATTCCTCCAGTTGACCCTGGAATGGATACGGTGCCAGCCAAAACAAAACACGAATACATTTCAATCACAGCCTGTACCCCCTCGTGTCTTTCAATTAGAAACCCTCGATATAAGCCAAGGGGGGGGGATGAACCTTGCGCCCACGTTGCAGCAAGCCGGGTGAGGCACGGCGCTTACAAATCAAAGCCAAACCCCAACTCATCAAAATTCCTTCTGCCGAGCCGAGCGCCTGTTCGGTTAACCGACTGCCATGGCCTCCTGGCGATTCTCTTTTTCAGCATGCCGAATATCAAGCAAATTTAGCCCACCGTCCCTGAGCTTGCGGTTTGAGTTGCCGGGTGGCGGTTTGATCATGGGGGTGGTGCGCGGCAGTTTTCTCAATGGAACCGGACGTGCACGACGATACGAGCAGGGGCCTGTTCTCCGGGACATCGCCTCTTGGGGAGCGTGGCCGAGGGTGGAGAAGCTGGCACGAGGTTGAGCACTTGAATTTGGGTTTCTTGCCCCTCCGGTTTACCAGTAGGTATTCGGGTTCCAGAAACCGAGACCTGGTAAGGATTGTTGTTTCCCCGTTCGGTCTGGTGGGACCGGCCGGCGATTCAGCTTTCTGCGGATAGTTGGGGCAATCTTCCGAACGCGACCACGCGATTACACCCTCGTAGCCAGAAATTGCAAAGTGACCTGGAATATATACAACAAGTCGACTCATGTCCAAACAACTGTTATTCCCCGCCCATAGTAAGCCGCCCCCCTACCCTCGTGACTACACTCCAGGCGAGACTGGCGAAACCAATGTATCATCGCCTCGCCTATTCGACGGGCCGCAGTTAGATGCAAATTGCATACTGTACGTCTCACGATCAGGCGCGCGGCTGATGGTGGATTCACCCATACTCCAAGGCGACCCTTGTGAATAGGCAGCTTTCCTCAAGGAAATCATAAGCCGTGTGATCATAACCGAAAGGTACCTGTGGTTTGTGTTCCGCGTTAGTTCGCCATCTACTTGAGTACAACCTCCCGAGTTCTGACTTACACAACGTTTCCGCTTCATCGTTCAATACGTGGTTCAACCTCACTTCGAACAAGGGGGGCGGACTGTGACTTACGGAGCTGGGAGTAGTTGAAGAGAGGGCTAAACAATCCCTTTAGCGTCACCGCAACTCACAAGATACACTGTTGTGCTCACCCTAGCGAATAGAAGGGTCAAAGTGAGGGCAAGGTGCGCCGTGAAAATCACAAGGAAATATTTCGTCGCGTCCCTCAGAATCGTGCCCAGTAAACCCCGAAGACCAAACTGTCGAAACCACCGACCAGCGAGGTATAGTATGATAAGAAATGCGAGCAAGTCTTCCAAGAACGGGGTTGGCGTAAACATTTGGAGGTAAGTTAGGAACGGCTTACCGTATCCTAGTGAAATCGCAGTATACGCGACCTCAGTTTTCCTGTGACGGGAAAAGGCACACAGTATGAAGCCGTCAAACGGAATCGGGGGGATGACCCCCGCTGTGATCGGGTCCATGGGTTATAATGGGGATATAAGTGATCCGCTGAGAATCTAGAGCCCACCTGCGTGCGTTGCCGTCAGGGAAGTCAGGAAAATCCCGAGGGCCAACTGAGAGGCAGTGATCACCGCAAAGACAGCAGCGATCGGCTTACTTCTGCCAGTTACTGCATATACCCTGTTGGGGTTTGTGAGAACACAACTCCCAGAAACCAGACCCCCAGGTTGCGATCTATCCGGCCTTGTTCTCACCTTAGGGTCAAAACTACCTGCGCGACCAATGTACAGAGGACAAAAGCAAGGATCGCAACAAACGATGTCCGATTACACCTGTGAATCGAGAGATGAGACGTTTCTAATAGCATCAGCGGCAAAACGCAGCCGTACAGCTACAGATGGGGTAAGCAAACATCGTGACCTGAGCCAACCCCTGCCTACCTCTTGTGAGAAATCCTGCCGGTAGGAAACTGCAAGACAGGATCAATAGCTCGAAGTTTGATCGTTCCGTGGACCTGAACACGAACCATTCAAGATCCAGAATTGGAATGCCACCGGGATATATCTGTTCTGCTTATTCTGTCAGAAAAGGTCCTAGTTAACTGGCGATCGTGTGCTTACCAGGAGAAAGAGATAGAAAACTACCCAGTTGTCAGCACTCAAACATTCGCCGTCACGCAAGACAACTCAACGTACCCCAAGTTTTGTTCGACGACCACGCGTATTGAATCTATAATAGCGAGGTAAGCTTCGAAAACCGCGAAGGGCCCCGAAAGCCGGAGACTCACCTCATCCGGGAGCATCGCGAAGTACTCATAGAAGAAAATCGTCGTCGTCGCGATCCCATAATACTGTTGCACCCCATTAAATCAACCCACCGCCGAATGTGACCTCTGCTCACCTTGATCGTGGTGCTATAGAGTGGAATTCGAACACGCGTCAGCGATTTCGGACGGTGGCCAGGATGTCGAAGAACTCACATGTCATGACCTAGCTCGATGAGTTGGGTGAGCTCAGAAGGCATGTCTGGACGGTCGCGACCACGTTTTGGTCGGAAAGGCAGACACACTGGGGTGGCCCGGAGCTACACCACTGCATTTATAAGACTCTCAAGTGCACATACGGTGTACTCCTATCGCGCCCAATGTCCAAATAAGCGCTCGGATAAGGATTGACGTCCGGTCGCTTCGGCCTTGGAGGGGGCTTCTTGAGAGTATCCCTCATGGTAATGTGAAGCTTGCTCGTTCCGGAATCTCCTTCCATGCCACATCCGATGGTTCATGGCCGGCTCCTCGTTCTCGGATTTTCGACTGGCTAGCAAGTCCAGCTTCATCCCGAGTTGTTTCCGACCGCCAGCCGACCCGGAGATCAGATAAGCGATGCCTGTCGCCAAAAGAGGAAATACTTTCGCTGACAAACCTAAGACATTTGTGTCTCGCAAGCTCGGCCAATGACCTTCGAACCCTGAGATAATCCTGAGATAATTTCATCTGCGAGAAGCGGAAGGCTCTATCCCGTCCGGCCTGAAACCTTTTGAGGCCCACCATGCCTCAGGATGAATCGATTATCCTCTTCCATCAGCACGAGCAGAGGTACAAACACGACGTGATTGGATAGGAAAGGAGTGTCGCAGTCATCCATGATGCACGAAGGGTGGGAACGTTGCCTGGACGCGTTGTCGGGGCTCTGGATGCCACTTTTACTGGGGCCGAAGGAGGCCCTTGAGTTCAAGAGAAGAACGGAGGATAGGAATACTAGACAGGGGGCGCATCCGATAAGTAGAAAACCCAACGGCCGAGCTCTTCGGAACCGACCTGGCCAGTCTATATCGCAACGCAGCTTTCGCGTAAACGAAGTCGGCACACGACCTAATCCTTTTGTTATGAAAGTCGAGGGGGAAACTTTGGCAAATGAATGAACCTACGAGCAGCGAATTCGGAGGTAAGTGTCAACGCATAGGACCAAAGCACCAGGCATTTGCAACCATGTACTGTCCTTGAGTCGGCCTTGATGGCGCGTCAGATATCGACCACCGGAGTGCGTTCCCGGAGTTCCAGAGGGCCTTAACTATGAAGAATGGGTGGGGGGGGGTTCGCATCCGCATGGATAGCGTGAAGGGTCAGGTATGAGAAGGGGGTGGGATGGGCGAACGGCCACTAGACGTCATCTCGTGATTCCAGAAGAAGCAGTACGATACGGGAGGGAGGGAGACAAAAACGATGTCCATTTCATTTCGTAGGGAGCCGCCATGATTCGGGTATGGGGTAACAGTGGCGGATTGAATCCACCCAAACGGAGAAACGGAACGCCCAGAGATCATGAGACCAGTCCAGAGAACCACGCCCTTGTAGCATCGCGTCCTGTGGGGCCAGACAGAGACACAGAGACAACACCCGACAGGGGCACTGCAGCAACTCTCAGTCATCGTGAAGAGGTCCGGATAGCCGTCGCAGGGATGACATTGTGGTGTAACACTGGCAGTTGAGTTATGGGAGGGCGGACGATGAAATTGCATCGGAACTTCCCGGCGAGCAGTGCTCGTTGGAAAACTCGATTGATCAAGATACAACTTCAATTGCCCACAAGATTAACGCGGCCAAGGCCGCCATTAGCAGAGAATCTAACCTACTCGTTTTCTAACTCGTCATGATCACATCTACACCCCAAGTTCCGGGCAGTGTCCCTGACCCGCTAGAAAAGCCTTCAAACCCGCGGTCTCTCAGCGCCTTCAATTAGTAAACCCGCCCTCTCAAGCAGACGACGGTTCACAACCAGCACTCGCGGCAACTTTAATCTCACTCTGCCCTTCCCCCTTCTCAACAAACCCGAAACTTCCCTTCCCCCACATATTCCTCCTCTTCTCCCTCTTCCCCTCCCCGAACTCATCGTTCCATTTTCTCAACTCGCTAAGCGTACCAAGGGACTCTGACGAGGATGGTGTGATCTCCTTGAGTGCCTTCTCAAAGTTCGACAGGGATATCACCCGACGAAGATGCTCAAGAAGGGCTTCAGTGGCGCCATCCGGGGAGGAAGATGCCGAGGGTGAGGGGGACTCCGTGGCCAATTCGAAAGCTGGGTCTTCCGTAGCGGGCTGAGCATCTACAGCGTTCTCAACGGCCGGGATAGGGGCTCCAGCCTCTCCAGCAGCGGTGGAAGAACTATCGGCAGGAGTACCTTCCATGGGCGGCTCAGTGGCTCCCCAAGGTAATGTCACGCCCGCCTTGACAGCGTCGAGGGCAGCGGCAACGCACAGATCTATCGGGGGCAGGGACCTTTCAGTTGAATACCACCCCTAGGAGGGGTAAAAACGCACGTTTGAGGTCGGATCCAGAGAAATCCCCAGTCCTCTTTGCCATCTCACCAAGGTCCACGTCCTCAGCAACGTTCTCCTCCCTCAACAAAATCCTCAAAATCTCCTTCCTCTCTTTCTCCCCCGGCAGATCAACGAGCAACCTCCTGGGTAACCTTCTCAAAACCGCATCGTCCAAATCGAACGGTCTGTTCGTCGCCCCCATCACTATCACCTTCTTCTCCTGAGAGTTGGAACGAAGACCATCCATTTCTGACATGAACTCGGTGATAACCCCTCGGTGGGCGAGAGCACCTCCAGTCTCACGGGACGACATACGGGCCCCGAATAGGGAGTCGATCTCGTCGATGAAGACCACGCAGGGGGAGAGCCTTCGGGCGAGAGAGAACACAGCTTTAACCAGCTTCTCTCCTTCACCGACGTACTAAACAAAGTCAGCAGCGTTAGGTTACAGACCATGGGATGGAGTGGGTAACAACCCACCATATCCATAACATCCGATGGAGACACCGCCAGCATCCTGCACTCAGCCTCCTTCGCCAACGCCCTCACGACCAACGTTTTCCCCGTACCTGGAGGCCCAAACAACAGGCAGCCACTAATACCGTGCTCTTTGAGGATACCGTACTGGAACGCGTGCGGGTGGATAAGTGGTAGAGACACGATCGACCGAACGGAGTCGATCGTGTGTGGAGGAAGGTGCACTTGTTCGAAAGTGCTGGTCAATGTCCCTGCAGGAGAGGAGCCAATCAATACCGCAAGATGTGACCTCCGAACTAATAGAAAGTATCGGACTCACGTGGATCGACGATGCACCCCAACAGCCTCTGCTCGTGCTCATCCAAATCAGTCTCTTGTTTGACCCTCTCGATCACCTCATCCACTTCATCCGCTCTCCCTCTCTTACCATCCACGTTCGCGCCCTCCTCTCCGCCCTCCCTTTCACCCATCTTGGCAGTCTCTACCGCCCAGTGCCTCCTCATCGCACCTGCCGAAGCTTTCGTTAAAAATGCCCGGGCGATGGCACTCCACGGAACGACAGTGGGATCCAACGTGAGCTTCGGTGTCTTTCGGGATCTTGACTGCAGTTGACTCTGGAGTTCGTGCTCTTGTTGCGCGATCGAGACCGATCCAAGTGCCCGGTCTGCTACTTGCTTGACGACGCTCCAAACAACTACGACACGACCCCAAGCGTCCCACATCCTCACGAGGTCGGCTCTTTCTGTGGGTTGCGTTCCATCTACCTCCGCCTGCCCCAGTGCACTCTCAAGGAATGGTATGTCAAGAGGGGGAAAAACACCTCCAACAGAAGCCAGAGCCATCCGGACGGTAAGCTCGTTTATTTCTCTCCTCCGACTTATCCGCGAAATCCTCTCGCTCTCCACGGATCTCCGAGAGGGCACGACCACGGAGGACCGGAAAAAGTTGTTTGGGGACGCCGACCCATCCGTTCCATCAAACGAAGGAGAGAAAGACGACGACGATGAAGAGCCAAAACCGGAACGAGGGTCGGACGGGCCGATGAGGGCCTGTAGCACTGAACCGGGAAGCACCCCCGACAATGGACCGAATGGACCACCAGAACCACCCCCCACGAGACCAGGGAACCCGCCTTCTGACACTCCACCCCGTTGAGAAGGGATGTCGTCAGAAGGTGACGAGGTCGACTGGAGGGTGGGTAGTTCGTCGGCCAAAAGTAACCTCTCGCCCTTCTCCCACTTCTTTAACCTCTCCTTCAACCTTTTTTCTCGCGCACGGCCACTGGACTCGTCTTCTCCCCACTCACTCTTCCCAGCGGCGGATCCACTCCCTGACTTGCCGGTGCTACCAACGCGTTCGCGTTCAGATGACGAAGCGGAACGCTTGTTCATCAACACGTTGGTCGCGCTTTGTAGACCCCCGATTCCAGAACCTCCGCCGGAAGGTCGTAGTTTTGGGACTACAGGTGGCGTCACGCCGAAGATTACTGTCGTCGGATTAAACACGGGAGACGTGGTCCTCGCGATCGGACCAATTCTTCTCTGACGAACTGATTGGAGCAGGGCCGGGTACCAATCCCCCGCAGAGGCGGCAAGGGTATTGAAGTCCCTCACGTAGACGATCCTGGGTTTTCTGGGTGGCGAGTTCGAGGATGTGGAGCCTTCGACGGGAGTATCTGTATCTGGCGGGGGTGGGGGTGGCGTTACGTTGATCAAATCATCAAAGAACGATTTAAGTTTCGACTGAGGCGTTCTAGAGTTACCGCGACCTCCTACCCGGTTGACAGCGACCTGGGGAGTCACCAAGTGGAAGGTCATGTGGGCAGCGGGGAACTGGTTGGAGTAAAAGACATCTTCATCCTCCTCCGCGATCGGTACAGGGTGCCTCGTAGAGGGCGACGCCGACGAAGACACGGAAGAGACTTGAAAATGAAGGGGGTGATCTGGTAGTTGAAGCACGTTTGCAGCTACATTGGACGCATATATTCAGTATCCCGTCTTATTTGGATGAGAAAGAAGACGCACCAGAACCAAACTGTCCAGCTGAGCCGGCAGCCAACTGCACGCAGTCCAACACTACAACATCCGCTCCAACCCTCCTCGCGAGTTCCTTCACGGTCTCATCGAGAACGTAATCCCCACCCTCGATCGGACAGTACAAAGCGAGTGTGGGTTCAACGGTCGAACTGGCACCACCATCCTGAGGAGTGTACGTGGCACGGTGTTGGGTCTGGGGGTGGAGGGCGACGTGAAGGTTGTCCAGTATGTCCTCGAATATTTCGGAGGGAGGCAAGTCGAGGTTTTGGACGTTGGAAGATGTGGAAGCTCTGGGATGAGGTTCGGGGCTCCAAAGGATATCCAAAGAAGCTGGGAGTTGGGTAGGAGAAGGAGTGCCATTACCATTCCCTCCAACATCTCCGTTACCACCGCTCCCAGCATCCCCATTTTGTATTACGGGAGGGTCAGAAGGATTGTCTCCCAGAGATTTGATGTGAATAACAGTCCTCCTCCGTTTTGGTTTTTCAATTCCTAGTACACCCTCTTCCGGGAGCGAAGGAGGGGGGATAGGTTGAGCATCGTGTTCTACGGGGGAGGAGGTGGCGGGTTGGTCATCCGGAGGCGGGATCGAGGAAGAGGAAGCACGTTGGGTGAATTTTGGGTTTGACCTGCCAGGGTACCTGGATAACCTGGTGGAAGAGATGGAAGCCCGGTGGAATCGTGTCCCGGTCGCCGAGATGTTACTGGCTATCGACCGCGACGAAGAGCGGATGAACATGCAAGGAGGAAGCGGAAGGGAAGGGTTGGTGAGATTCCGCGACTCTGAAGCTCAAAGCGGAACGACGCCGGAGAAAAAAAAGGATGACCGAGGTAGTACTCGAAACTACAACCTCCTGATTCGTAGTCAGACGCGCTACCATTACGCCACACGGCCAGCTGAAGCTTTTTGCCCGGTTATTCCCACTACTGATTCACCTCGTGGCTTCCGGAGTAATTTCCACCGCTCAGTATGTTGATTATGTTTGTCGAGGCTTGTCGACGCCTTGAGGTCACCCGCCAAGTAACGGTCGCATAAGAAACGTTCATCACATAAAGATAGAATATACTACGGGCCATCTCTGGGGGTAGAAATACAGTAATAGTGAAGCGGTAGGGAGGTCTCTCTACATTACTGCGTGACGGTGGGTCGTGAAAGAGAGAGGGAAATCATCCGAACGCGTCGACTGGAATAACTGGTGGAGACACCAGCGGGGAGGGATTGGAATCGCCGACGCGTGCTCGCTAATACTTGAGGATGATGTAGAGTGCTGTTGGAAGAGAAGCGATCAGGATCGGAACCAGTCGGTTAGATTGGCGCGGACGACGAACCGTGAATGATTCCGGGGCTGACCGGGAGGAACTGAGGTGAGCTGGGGAGGAAGACGGGATAAGAGCACAGACGTACATGTAACCCAGAAGGGTCTGATAAGCCGACGTTAGTTTTGTTGGAAAGGGGAGAGTGAGAAGGGCAACGCACCAGGAGGATGTTGATGCAAAAGTCAGCACCACAACCTCTCTCGAGGAAAACTCCGAGAGGAGGGAGGATAACGGCAAAGCTGACGAAAGAGATGAGACCGGGGCACGATTACGACCTGGCTCGATACGGGACGTACAAGATCTGCGTGGTCGGAAATGAGCGGCTTGTGTGAGATTCGTTATCCATAAAGAGGAAACGTACCTTGCAAATGTCTGAACAGGTGAAGGCCATTGTTGTAGATGGTAGGTGAGGAAAGAGAACGAGAAGTGAGCCCCACTGTTCTTTTTAAAGTCTTTTATCCCTGCGGAAACCCACTACGTCATTCGCTACGCTGTCGCCGGAGGACCCCCGAGGCCCCGGGGGCGCCTGTTTTCACGGCTCGTGACGTCCAACTGCGGCGCATCCATTCACCAGCGGGTCCCCTTCACCGCATCTTGGTGGGGCACAGTGCCCCACACTCGTCATTTACTTCCGTGTAGGCAACTACGACTTCCGTGTAGGCAACTACGCTGCACTGCGTCGCTCGGTCTTGAGACAGCTGGCTCCAACTGCTGTTCTGGCTGCGGGCTGCGGGCCCTATCTGTCCTGCAACTCCTCAGCGCCCCAGCTGTGTGCTCTCACCGACGCTTTTTGTATCCTGACCGAGGCCGCCCACGAACTGATTTGGTTTTCATTTCCATCCCCGATCTACGAGCACCCCGGGATTGCACAATCTTCAGCGTGAATCCCTTCTCGAATGCTCAAACCGTACTTTTTTTCTCAGCATCAGATGCAGTATGCCCCGTTATAGAAACAAGTTCTCTGCGGTGGACGAAGCCTCACCCCCTCGGCATTTCCTTCCCACAAAATCTACACTCTCTCCCCGGGGGCCGGTCGGCTTCCTGGCGGCGGGGGCTTATAAGACACCTTGTTCCTGAAACCTATTTTCGCCCTCGATCTCCGTCCCTATGCTCCTGCCCTCGGCGATGAACTTGACTTGCTCACTGCTCTGCCTCGACCCGCCCCTTCCGCCCATCGACATCGATGTCGACATATTCGATTACGATTACGATTGCAACCGCTCGACGTCCTCTTCAGACCCCTCATCTGACGATGACGACAGCGACGACGAGGACGAGGACGAACACAACGTCCGCGTAGCTCCCCACTGGCAAGCTTACCGCCACCTATTCGAGTCTCATGGTTACCACCTCGACACGTGCAAAGACGTCCGCCAATTCTATCTCCGATACTGGGAAACCAGAAACATCCAACAGAGTATACAATCCTGCGCCGGTTACAATTCCGCGTGTCGAGAGGACAGAGACGAGAACGAGCTGTGTAAAGATGAAGGTCTGGTGAGTCCTTGGCTCCATTCTTCACACCATCGGCGGATTCGTGCTTCGTTAGGCCAATAACCGTGATCAGTCGTTCATTCATCTCATCGGGCTTACGGCAGCGGGAAACTGACTACAATTCCATTTCCGGTGTACATTCCCCACCCCTCTATTATCTATAGCCTGAGCGTCTGTTCCGGGGTAAACGCTTGGCGGACAACCTTCCAATTGTGATCAAGGCCGTCCACAGGCGGTCCAGAGAACTTGAGATCATAACCGCTTTGAGCACGCCACCGCTAAGAGATGACCCCATGAATCATTGCATACGTGAGTCGATCCGATCTTGGAGTGTACGTGCATGCCTATCGTTCGTCCATTTGACTGACCCCCCTATCCTTTTGGCTCTCCAGCCGTGTTGGACATCGTTCACGCTCCTATTGACGCCCCGCACCCCTTCTTCCGTTCAGCGCACCGGAACCAACTCTCCTTTATAGTCATGGAAGAATGGTCTTCCCAGTTCATTCCTCCGGAACAACCCCATACCCTCCAGTCATACCTCAACTCCCTCCGACACTGCGTCCAGCACATAACGTTCATGCATACCCATCGTTTTGCTCACCTCGATATATCCATACGGAACGTGCTCACGGACTACGACGGACGATACGCCTGTATAGATTACGAGACGAGCGGACGGTTCTGTCGGCCCCCAGTGGAAGTGGAAGAGGGAGGAGACCCGAGGAACAGCGTGTTGATTCATCGACCGAGGGCGGCGGAGGTACCGCCGGAGGTAGAGAAGGGTTATCCTACTTCGCCCTACGCCATGGACGTGTGGGCGTTGGGTATGTTGATGTTCAAAGCGGGTACGTTGGCCGGATACGATGTACCCGAATTGCACTCGGTCGCCAAATGGATGTTGGAACCCCAGTGGGAGAGAAGGCCGAGTGCGAGGACTGTGTTGAAGCGGTTTGAAGAAGCCATTTTGAACGTATCCGGGGAAAGGTTGAATAGCGTTCCTTACCCCTTGCCGACGATACCTGTAGTTTCGAGCTGACTACCTATTAGATTTAGATATACCATATTATATTTACAAGTAGATTCTGCCACGTATACACCCTATAGTTTCCCTCTCTGCACACAATTCACTGTTATTCAAATACAGGTCCGACGGGCTAGCTGGGCTGTTGGTCGTCGTCCAATTGTTGTTGGTCCTGCGTGGTTTGTTCTTCAAGCTTCCTCTTCTTCCTCGCCAAATACCTTTCCCTCGCGCTCAGGACGTCCTCCTCGTTGTTCCTCTTCGCCACGATGCGTTCATTGGCTTCTCTCTCCCTCCTCTCCCTTTCAGACCGTAGTCGTTCTTCCTCTTCGGCCACCTGGGTCTGAATCTCCCGAGCTCGACGCGCATTTATCGCGTTCCGCGAGGCTGCGACCCCCACCGCTCGGTGCGAGTTGACCGACTCCGCGGGAGTGTTGGATGATGGAGTAGAAGATTTCGAACCGAGCTTTCGGGTGTTGGCCATTGACATGTTCAGTCCGGCGGACAAGAGCTCTCGCTTGTCGACGATTTGGTTGTCGTCGTTCAACTCGATGTCTACGCCTTTCTGGGCCGCCTCTTTCGCGAGTTCCAGATCGGATTTTGTTCCAGGTATTGGTGGTTCGAAAGTGGAGGGTTTGGTGATCGTGAGGTTGGGTCCTAGAGGCCGTTTACTCGAGGATGGGTCGGTCGAGGGTGATGTGGTGAGGGCAACTGCCTCTTCGTGCGCTTTGGCGTCTTCCTCGAGTAGCTTTTGGTAGAATTGAGCCATACCGCCACCAAACCCCTTCTTTTTCTTCTTTTCAGCCTCTGTATCAAAACCGTCAATATTCAAGTCCGGTGCTACGCAAGGCGACGTACCCTCTCGCAGTTTCTCGTCTTCTTCGGCTTTGCGGAGCTCCGCCATCTGGTCTTTGTAGGCTTGAGTGACAAAGGCCTCCTTATCCTTGAACTCTTCGCCCTCCATGTCGCGTTCCCGCTGGATCATCTTTTCCTCCGCTCGGAGGCGGTCCAGCCTCCGCGTCTCGGCGGACGCGAGGAGTCCCCCAATGTACTTGGGCTGCGGAATGTTGACGGGTCAGTACATTCTTAAATACGGAGAGACAGATAGGCAGACCTTCCGTTCCTTTGTCTCAGACACCTTGGCCTCCTTAACCTTCTGTTTCGCCATTTGCAGTTTATCCCAGACCTCGTCGTATTGATAGACGGTGGAATCTACGGCCATCTCAGCCAGCTCGCGTTTCTTCTGTGCTTTGGAGGTTTCTGCTGAGACAGTTTGGATCCCGATGCCATTCTTCTTGTTCGTGGTTGGGTCGGGAACGAGTGAGTCTCCGTCCTCGTCATCGGCATTAAACAGGGAAGGTTTCTGTGCGGGCGCGGGGGTTTTCTTGAGTTGAAATGGGGAGGGTGTTTCGGGCTTTCTGGAAAGTGAGAAGGAAACCTTCATGGTGGTCGATCGGAGTAGAGGTTGTGTGTCATTCGCCAACCGTCATACTCGCCTACACTTCCTCCTTTCTCTCTCCCCCCAGATCCACATAGACAGTCCATCCAGAGGGATGACGGAGAACAACAAGAACGCAGCTTCCGGGTCTTCACAACATCTCGACGCGGTCCTCAAGCGGAGGCGGCCCTCAGTCATCGAAGTCGTGGACGCAAAATCCGCAGTGGACCTCGCCACCGCTCAGTCCTATTCCGAGAATGTCTTCCTCTTCGTGCCCAACCTTATCGGTGAGCCCACCGCTACGTCACCCACGCGGCCGCCCTCTTACATCGTATCGTTCATCGTCGTGTCGCGTCGCTTGCTTCCGCATTTCTCGATTTTTGGTTTCTGATCTCAAGGGTACACTCGAGTAATCCTCGCCGCCCTCGCGATGCACTACATGAACCACCATCCGGTTTATTCGACCGTCGCGTATTGCATCTCCCAACTTTTGGATGCCGTCGACGGACACGCTGCCAGGTACCTTGGCCAGGCGTCAAAGTTTGGCGCTGTGCTGGATATGGTCACTGATCGGTGTGTTCAGCTTTCCGCTTTCCTTCCTGTCATCCGGCCACGGGTTCTGATTCTGACGATTTGGGTGATCAGCGCGACCACGAGTTGCTTGCTCTGTTATCTATCCTCGGCGTATCCACAACATGCGCTCATCTTCCAGTTCCTTATCGCCCTCGACTTTAGCAGTCATTACATGCACATGTATAGGTGCGCGTTCCTGGATCCCGTCCACATGCTTAAGTCTTACTGATCCGCGTAGCTCACTGGTGACCGGTTCGACATCCCACAAGCTCGTCACTTCTGACGTCAGCCGTATCCTCTGGCTCTACTACAATGATTCAGTATGTTCCTTCGGCCTGAACCTGAACCTCGTTTCTAACCGCCCACCTATACCAGACGACGCTCTTCCTCATATGTGCCGGCAACGAACTGTTCTTCGTCGCACTCTATCTCGCTCACTGGGTGACCACACCGATTTCGCTCCCCATCTTGGCCTCCCTTCCCCTGTTGGAGGGCCTCACCTGGCCGGAGCTTATCGCCCTCATCTGTTTCCCCATCTCAGCATTGAAGAACATCGTCAACGTCGTCCAGCTGTGGAAGGCTTCCAAGATTCTGGTCGGAGTGGATTTGGCCGAAAGGGCAAAGGCGAGAGGGGGTATGAAGGGTGCCAAAGCTTAAGGCCGCGTTGGTTTGATGTATCGCTCTCGCTCCTTTGCTCCTGTTCGATCTTATCCTCCGTTGATTTTTCCCCTTGCTCACCCGATTTCCGAGTCCCATCCCGAGAGTACATTATAATGAGCCGCGAATACGTACATACACATGATGCACATCTATATTCTTCTATCCCCAGCCTACACTAACATGAGGTGAGGAAACCGGGAAGACTACTAAGTAATGGGAGTTTACCGCCGAACAACTTCGCAGAGGTTAGTAACGGGGGGTTTAACCCCCACGGCGCTGCTCTGACCGATTGATTGACACACAACCCGTGAATCCATGTCAAAAAGTACACCCTACTGGGGTCGGGGAGCCCGTGGTGGGACTTTCTTAGAGGTAATGTTAAGACGGAATGCGCATACAGAAGCCATTCCCGATTTGGTTACTAATTGAGTTTTTCTCGTTCCAGCCGTTGGGCATCTTCCACCGATGCCGGGAATTATCCTCTGGGCAGACTAGAATGTATTTAACCCTGATATTAGCATCCTGGCCACAGCCGAGGAGCTTGCGTGTACGGGCAATGATTTTGCGGATGAGGAGGTACCCATCAGCTGACCCCCCATACTCCGTGGAGGTTGTAATCTGAAAAACAGAGACCACGGCGTCGCGTTCACCGGGACCGAAAGTGACGGTGAACGAGTCGAAAAGGGGGTTTGTGGCTGAGGGTGGGACGTAGTATCTATCCCTGTCGGACGTCACTTCACGAAGGTTACGGAGGGGGTCGATATAAATCTCAGTTTTGATGCGGTTGTACGATGGAATGGTAGGGAAAGCGGAATGAGTACTGCCGTCGGAGGACGTGGTGGTCGACTGTGGGATGTCTGGGGTAGAGAAGGTAGGACTCCGGGTTTTGCCGTCAGAATCCATGGCGATAGGCTGCGGCGCGTCGTCGCCACAGAGCATCCGATGGGCAATCGCCTCAAAGACTTTTCCCGTCAGACCAGGGCCGACATTGCGGAGGCGGAGGTACGTGGTCCGAAGCTCGCGGTGTTCTAGCGACAGCATCGATCGCACCACTTCCCTCGCGATCCGGGGGGATTTGAAATCGATCGTCCAACGGTCGAGGCAGGATGTAAAATTGAGGGGTTGTACGGCGACCACGAAATGTGATAACTCGTTGAATAAACGGTTGTTGAAGAACTCCTCGGCGAGGTCTGTTAGCTGGGAATACTTGAGGTTCTTCACCCTGGCGGCGTGTTCTTCCTTTATCATAGGAAGATTGAAGACGGCCCTGTACACGTCACGGGGGGCAAAGCCGAACTCTTCGGTTGCATTGCGTACCAAGACCGCGGCCACCTTCTCCATTGTGTCAAATAGGGGCAATGGCTGAGCTCCTCCGTCAACCACCATTGGCTCGATACCATTGTCGCGATCCGCCGCCGCCTTCAACTCCGCCAACCTCGCCGCCTCGATCCGGAGGACCTCCATAGCAGCGCCGATCCCCTCGGTCTGGATGGGGTCGGAGGTTTGGGGGGTACGAAGTCGAACATCCAGTCGCTCTTTGGGGGCGTCGTACCCGCGCTGAAGGGGGAGGCTGCAAAGGGGAAGGACAATCAACGACAAGACTCCACCGAACGGCATGACCAGGATCAAAAGCGAGAACGAGCCACGACGTACCCTTCCAGCAACTCCTCCATATTCCATAGGGGCATTCCCAACAGGACGGCATCATTCTGCTTGGACCATTCCTTCCACCGAGCCGGATGCGGAGGGGACGTCTGGACAGGCCAGATGTTTGACTTTTCTGCGATTGGTGGCTCCTGGAGTTGGCGCACATCTACCAGCGCCCATATGGGATAATACACATTGATTGGGAGTGTGGGAAGAAAATTGAAGCCGGAGGTCGTTTCTCGAGAATACACCCTGCCGCGGAAGAAAAGGAGGATTGTATCGGAGTCACACAAGAGTACGACCTCCCGGGCTGAAATCAGCTGTGCGAGCATGAACTTTTGGAAGACGGTTTTTCCTGGAAAATAGATCCGCCAATAAGTTGTCGTATGGGGTGGAGATCTGGTAAGAGGCACACCAATGCCGGGCTGTCCGGTGATCACCGCCCCTTTGACACTTTTCGACTTTAGATCTTCCTCGCGGAGACCCAATAGACGGCGGAACATCTTATCGTATGCCTCGGTGATGAGAATTGGCTTTCCCGCGGGTGATATGGTGGGACCCTCCCCGATTGATAACGGGTAGGGGAACTCCTTGCGGAATTTGGGACGAGTGGTGGGATCGGACCAGAGCTTGTAGAATGCCACATATTCATCATCTTCGTCAATTTCTTTCCATTGTTTCT
>Ga0307509_10005593_pt1 | contig 17415 bp, 23 predicted proteins | sample 10_EM_MG_FD_202245 | JGI IMG/M metagenome (GOLD analysis project Ga0307509, IMG submission 202245) | Populus trichocarpa ectomycorrhiza microbial communities from riparian zone in the Pacific Northwest, United States - 10_EM | ecosystem: Host-associated > Plants > Roots > Unclassified | place...
TGCTGAGTCTGGGGGAGAGAGGGGGGTGGTGGCGGCGGTGATGGGAAGAGAGCAAGGAGCAGACGGACCTTGGAGTAACTAGACCCTTCTTCTGGCTCTCGTCCCCCACCCTCAATTCCTTTTCCACGCTTTCATTTTGGATCAACGGCATTCAATAATAATAATACGTTTATCTCGCCCAACGGAATAACGATACACAGATAGATAACACTAATTCACGCCCTGCACGCGACTTGACCGTCAGAAATCAAGAAACGACTTGTGCAGCAGCCGGGTGTTGTTCCTCCCGATGCGCCACCAGAAGACGGTCCAGCGCCTCCTTCTGTCCCACCGCCAACTCTCCAGACTGGATTCCAGCGTGGTAGATCCGAAGCAACGAGTCGACGTCATCCATCGATTGCGTCCTCACATCTGCCAGTTCTTTGATTTTTGCCGTCGCGTCCTTAATCTGGAACAAAATTTCCCAAGGTCACACAATGACGTAATGCAGGAACCCGCCGGAGCACGACGTACCTCGTCGTCCGTCAACGTGAGTCCGAGCTGTTCCACCCGCGACTTGACCGCATTCCAACCGGTAAGGCGATGACTGTTTGGTGTGTGTCAGCACCACCATGTTACAGAAAGTCCAGCAACTGACCCAATCGAGACGTATCTCGTCAACCCAAAGTCCTCCGGCTTCAAGATCTCGTACGTGCTCGGGTTGTTTAAGATGGCTTTTGCGTGGATGCCAGCCTTGTGGGTAAATGCACAGTAGCCGCTGTGGTCACACGGACGACGATCAGACTACCGGCTTTGATGGAGGGTGGATAAACGCACGTGATGGGGTTCATGAAAGGAACGTTGACCTCGACGGCCTCCGCAACCAAATTTTCGACTTCTCGCAGCATCGCTAGCTTATACTTGGCCTTGACATATTCTGGGTTAGCAGCGTACAAGCACGCGACCAGACCTCCGAGCGGGGTTATCCCGACACGCTCGCCGATACCCAAAACCGCTGGCGGTTTCATCTCCGTTAGCGTTGATCGTTTTGATGATGTTGAGAATGCGGGAGGCTCACAGGTATCAATGTGTGTGGCGCCAGCCTCGAGAGCGGTATAGGCGTTCGCGATGGCCATACCAGTATCATTGTGCAGGTGAATCTCAATGTCGCAACCGACGACTCCTCGGAGCGTCCTCACAAGCTCGTAGACTTGACGAGGGTTAGCGCATCCGACGGTATCTGCGATTCCCACCCTGTTGACACCAATCTTGTCAACAGTCTGGTAAATCGAGAGCAGGTCGACCAGGTCCGAACGGAAAGAATCTTCCGTCGAGAATCGAACCTCGATTCCCTTGGACTTTACAAAGTTGATAACTTCGATGGCCGTTTTGGTGATATAAGCCATGTCCTTTCCGTGAGAGAATTCACGGAGGAAAGAAGACGTTCCGATGACGACGTCAACCCCATCAACACCTACCCCACACAGGAGAATAACGTCAATCAGATTGTCCCATTTCACCCTGACCGATGATGGAAAGGGGATCGGCCCGTACCAGTTTCGACGGCAATTCGAGCGTCGTCCATATGGCATCTGATGTGTGTGAGGATTTTGGCCTTCAACCCGAGCTTGCATATAGCCTCACAGTCCTTACGGGACTGTTCTGACGCAGCGGGTGAGGTGAGTTCGAGGTACTCAACCCCAAAGGCATCCAATGCCTTTGCGATGGCAATTTTGGTTTTGGTATCGAAGAAAGCGTTGGCAAATTGCTCTCCCTCTGTTCGAACGAGGGTCGAGTCAGGAAACCAACAAACGCGAACGACTCGGGCTTACAGACCTCTGAGGGTGCTTTCTATAATTTTAAAGTTGGAGACATTGTTGAGGAAATCGGAGGCCCTGGGAGCGTAGGGGTTCCTGCGCTGGGTATGGCTGGACGCAGAACCGTTTGTCCTGCTGGGCTCGACGGCGACTGGGGACATGGTGGAGGTTTGGAGGAAACCAGGCAAAAATTCTGATCAGTGTTTAAAACCGGATCGAGTCACTGCCACCCGCTCCGTGGGAGAGGAGATTGTTAGGTGTCATCTGGAGTTGATGACAACATGATGTGATCACTGCTTGAGCGCATTTGTGGGCGGGCAACTAACATTCTACCCCGCTAACCTGCAGGGAAACCAACGGGAAAGAACAAACACCTTGGAAATAGATTACGACAGAAAGTTTACCCCCCTCCACTCTTCTTCAGTAGTTCCTTTGCGATCTCGTCCGTTTCTCCGGATTGATCAGGTAGCCAAAAGGCCTGTAGGAAGCGGGGATTAGCGGTCTCGACTCGAGTCGTCAACAACAAAACCGCTTACCAGTTCGGACCCGGCGGTACAAAGCATGGCAAACCGGGGGTTGAATCTCACACACCGAGATGGCCCTGGGTGTCCATCCAGGGTCGCGACCGGATTTAGCCTCAGCAGGGGTCGTTTGGGGTCCATGTCCTCCGGGCGCGTTGGTAAACTCTGGACATCCCAGACACAGACCTTGCCGTCCAGGCTCCCACCTACTATGTACTTGCTGTCGGGGGTCCACGACACCTCTTCACCACTACAACCCTTTGACGGTTGGAGGTCAACCGGTGGCCCCATCATCCGCCGCTCCAACCCTACAAACCCTTCCAGCTTGGCCAACAGGTGACCCTCGAAAGAATCAAGGATATAGTGAGCGTCGCCCGAACATCCGACCAGGAGATATTTTCCGTTTGATGAGAAAGACAGTGATGTCATGTAAATAGGTCGTGGCGGGAACGAAATCAGTTTCAGTGTTGGGTCTTCGAGGGTGATCACCAAGAACGCGGCCTTGTCAAAATTTGCAAGGTCGTAGAGGAGGATCCTGGAATAGTGGTTGACCGCGACGGCGATTACGAGCCCTGAGGAGTCATACGCCACGATTGGTGTCTGGGGAAGGCTCAACAGACCGCGACAGTGGGGACTTCGAAGATCCCATAGGCGAACGGTCCGGTCCACCGATCCAGAAATGAACCCATCATCAACGGGTGAAACCTCCAGGGATATCACACGGTCTTTGTGGCCCTTGAAATACTGGAGGTACTTGTTATCGTGTAGGGAGTGGTAGCGGATCGTGTCGTCTTCTTTTGTGGAAGCGTGGAGGATGGTGGAGTTCTTGTGTGTGAACCGCGGTAGGTCGATCCCATATTTCTTAGAGTACAACGTTTTTGAGTGCCTGAAGCACGCGACAAGAGCGTAAGTCAGTCGCGTGAAATGGCGTGAGAAGTGGGAGCAGACGCACTTTCCGGTCTTACAGTTGTACAGTCTGAACGTCTCATCGTCAGCAGCGGTCAAGACGAACTCCCCCCTATCGTCAAAACTAACACCAGTTATATGTCTCGGCCCCTGAGTTGGTCCTCGTGGGGCACCCAACGACGATGAGGACGGGAGTGGGCCAGGTTCCACAGAACCTCTGAAGATCTTCGCTGGCTTCAGTTTCGTCTATTCCGTTTTCGCGTCAGTCAAAATGCAACTCCTAGTATCACACACAGCGCATCCACCTTACCATGAAAGCATTTGTGAGTGCGAGCGGGGATGGTGGTTCATTCGTGGCCGGCATCGGAGTTGGTGGTAGCGGACGTGTCGGTCGTGAGAAAATCGTTCTTTCCGTCTCTTCCCCCGATCCCATTCCCCCTCGGCTCTCTCGCCTATAGGTCGCGTCGCCGGCCCACGATGGCTGAGGAAGAGTCTGCCAGGCTGTGGCAGGTCAACCGGACGATCCACGAACTGGTCAAAGACAGAGTCAGCACGCGATAATATCCCTCAAATTCGATTGCGATTACAACTTGTGAACGCTTCTTTTTGTTCACCAGGGATTCCAAGTCTCGGACGAGGAAATCGAGATGGACCTCGCACAGTTTAGGCAACTGTACGCGAATCAGATGGGTACCATTGAGTACGTTCGGTTCTCGTCCGTTCTCTGCAGCGGATACTGACTGGGCTCATTCTTCCTCGACTCCCAGTCGGAACCAACTCAACTTCTTCACGGCAGCCAATGAAGACCCATCCGACCAGATTTTTGTCTTCTTTACCGACGAACGGAGCGTCGGAGTGAAGACCATGCGAAAGTACGCAAACCCCCCTCGAATTCGGCGAACCCTCAGACTCACGCATACACCCAACCCGCAGACTTCTCAGCATCTTAGAAGAGAAGAGCATAAAACGGGGTATCATCATCTTTCCCGGAAACATGACCCCCTCAGCTCGCAAGGTTAGTCGTCTGCGCTGTGTCACCTACTTGAACGATTTTGGGACACCACACCAAAACAGGTTATTGTGGCGATGTCAAGCCAGTTCCGACTGGAGGAGTTTTCCGAGGCTGACCTCTTGGTGAACATTACGCACCATACACTGGTACCAATGCACCAAGTTTTGACCTCGGAAGAAAAGAAAACACTCTTGGAAAGATAGTTCGTGCACCTCCCGTTCTTCCCGGGATCCGTGACTCACTGTGTATGCGTGGATTTCTCCTCGATAGCCGCCTGAAGGAGACCCAGTTACCTCGAATGCAGCTTGCCGATCCTGTGGCGAGGTATTACGGTTTACGGAGAGGTCAGGTCGTGAAAATCACACGACCCAGTGAAACTGCCGGGCGATACGCAAGTTATCGAATCTGTTTCTGATCTTGCGCACCATTTTGGTTTCTCTCCTCTCGCATCATCAATTGTCATACTTTCATTCGTTCGTGCTATGCATACACCGAGTTGCAATGGTTATCCGGTTGGAGCCCATACCGCGACTACTGAATCTCTCCTCAAGAAACGGGTATCCGGTAGGACACGGAATGCACCCCCCATGAGTCCATCACAGCGTCCAGAGATACAGCGTCACCTGCCTAGTCCCGGACGGGGTCTACAGGGCGTCAGACCGATACACCAAGGAACCCATGGATCTGGTATCCAGCACTCACATGGAACATGAGCAAATTATCTTCGGAGAGCGCCCAACTCGCGGAACCGCTCTGCACCCCCACGCGCCCCGTGGCCACGATGAGGTCCCTCACCGCAGGCGTGTTTGGATCTCGTCGACGCATCGCACCAGGACTGAAGTCGTAAATCCGCAAGAGGGTCTCGCGGCCCAAGTCCGAAGGTCCTGTAACCAGGGCAAAAAAGCTGGATCCTGAAACATAGGCAGCCGCGGTAATCGACAACTCGACCCTCACAATCGTTGCAGACGATCTCCACTCTTCCCAACCTAACCTCTGCTCTCCAACACTCTGGGTCGACGCGCGCGCGCGTAGACCGACAGTGTCGATGATAATAGTGTAGGTGTCGTTGAGGAGAGCAGTCCCATAGACCGCATGGCAAGCCACTCCGACGATTCGTTGGTTTGGGTCTGCGCGGTGTAATCCTGTACCCCTTTGCATTGGTGGGGAACCCACGAACCGTTGCGGCTCGTAGATGGCGGCGAGCCTGTTTGAAGGTAGCTCGAACACACACTGTCGTGCTTGGGGTCCGGATGTGTCACATAAGACTAGCGACTGTACGTCGGTACCCTCATTGAGTTTCGCGATCCCCAGGATTCGATAGTCATCAATCGCTTGCACTTCAGTCACAAGAAAGCCGGAGGATTTCTTCCAGATGAATCAGTTCAATGGGCCCTTGTTCGGAGTAGAGGGTTTGAGGCACTCACGAGTCTACGACCATTTCGCCAATCCCATATACTGGTGTTACTGTAATTCACCGAGTCCTGGCCCCAGAGGTTCCTGCGAAAGGACACCGTGACCACCAGTCTGCATTCAGTCATCGTGACACTGATTCTCGTTATCTCCGTCCGTTGTCCATAGTCAAGATGGAATGCAGTCGGGTCCACCGTCGCAAGGGGGTGCGGTCGCCCGTCGGATAGCCGTAACATATGTATCTGGAGAACGCTTCTGACCCAACAGTTAGACTACCTGATACGATGTGGTCGAGGATGTTAATGTAACCTACCGCCCTCTGGATAGTGTTTCAGGTATGACCAACATATCTGATTCTGGATACATTTTGAAGTCATACCCATTAGGCTTGGGCAACCCCCGCACGACCCACTGCTCCCTCCGTATCCATCTCGAGATCGATGGAAGTCGTATGAAGGTAACATCAACCTTATCGCCCACGACATCCTGAATACACGCCAGTACTTCTCCATCGATCACCCGCCGAGCATGGGGTGGAAGGTTGACAGATGACAGTTTCGCTTGGTCACACCGATCCCATCTCGAGCGGTATCCCTCCAAATGCGCGCGGCGATCCGCCAACACTAGCGATGTGTTCCCAGGATCGTCTTCCACCGCAGCTGAGAAAAGATCCACACGGTATTGCGCAGCCGGGGAGGCGTCGATCAGGTCGCGAAATGCGCGATTCAGCTAACAAGGCACGGGGTTAAATATCCAATCAAAGTTGGAAGAGTGAGGGAAATGGCATTACAATCCTCAGCCTCAGAATCTCCTGCGCACGTAACTGCAGGACAACATTTTCCAGAATTTCGGTAGGCAAATCCAGAAGACCTAGCGGTGTGTGGCGAGCGGCCATCCAAGTGAGAGCCCGGTCGGTAATTGCCGATGTGAATGGCTTTGACGTCCAAGTCCAGGGACAGGGGTACACCGCCCCCCACATCTATCCTGCACTCATCGTACAACTCTCCATTCGCTATGCGTGGCTACAGCGGAAACTGCATAGACACATAAGATTTTCGTGCATTGATCTTAAAATGGATCATCAGGGTTGGAGGTGGGGGATCGCCATGCGGGGAAGCCGAAACAAATCAAGGGGTGTTCAATGCATAGCCCTCCCGCTCCGACGGTTGCCCGCCCTCCATCAGGGGCGTAGGATCTCCAAAAACTAGTCCCTACCTACCTACACAATTTCGACCGTATACGCTATTGAGTCGTAAGATGAATCACCCAACTTCAAGCTCAGTGGACAGCGGACAAGTGTGAAACGCAACGTCCAATTCTGGAAGGGGTTCCGCGCGGGTGTTACACGAATGAATGGGTCAGACGGTCTACACCGTCCAGAACCGCAACGACGTGAGTCCATCCACCGAACCCTACGGATAACTTGTGTGAAGTCGCACAAAACTCGGGTCAACGAAGCACACTCACAGCCGAAGCAAGGATACCATCCTCCTTGAACTGAAAGTCGCTCAACTGCCCACCTTCCGCACTCAGCAGAAACTCCCGTACTACATACGGTGTGAGGCGGTCCGAAACACCTTCGTCTCGCGCCTGTTGTTTCAGCGAGTGGACCGTGAAATCGTAGACACGGAGAAGAGTACCCGAGTCTTTAAGGTCCCTACATATTGCCAGGAGGTGGGAGCGTAAAAGTCCAAGCTCCCGAACTTCTGCTTTGAACTCTATCGGAATGACAACGTGTCTCAAGATCTCCCACTTGATCCATGACTTCTTTCCGATACCGGAGGCGAGTTCCATGAGGTCCCCGTAGCGGATTACCAGGAGGGTGCTACCGCGCCTGTTGCGGTCTCTTGGGACGACACGGATCCCAACTAATTGCCTCGAAGATTCCTCGTGGAATGGGGCGTCGTGACCTGATCCCAGATTGAAGTAGAACGGATTCCCCAAGCTGTTGTCAATAGTGTAGTCCCGTCCGAGCCCAAACTCGATAGAAGGAGCGCTCTGGGCCGGCGCGACAGTCGTGGTATCCCACAGTTGGGGTGTTGTAACCCAACCAGCCACAGAAGTAAGGAGGCGGTACTCGTCGACGAATTTAGCCATCACGCAGTACGAATCCAAAATTTCCTGTGGGTACCGAACGGCGGGATTGAGCTGTCGTGGGGCAGGAGCAAATCGGAGGAGCGCACCATATGTTTCTCCCCAGTCTTCCAATCCCAGACGATGAGATGTTGGGGTTCGAGAGGTACGACGACTCGAGCGGCGAGTCTGCATCCTGTTAGCTGTATCTCTCCCCCAACGGTATGCGCGCCGGGCGAGAATACCGGTCCGGTGATAATAGAGTCGGCAGCCTCCGGATGGGGTCGTCCATCGTTCATCTGCAACAGGTGGATTCGGAACGACCTATCGCCGATTTAGCGTGGAAGCGGTCACGTAACGGTGGGCTTGTACTGACCTCCCTTCATCAACTACCTGTAGGACGGCCAGGAGGTTGGATGGTGGGTGGGTTGCATATGTCACACAGGGAATCCCGTGGACGACCCGTTCTTCCTGCGGTGCACCAGCAGAGTCAGGCGGCACCCCCACGAAATGAATGTCCTTGATCCCAGGTCCCGATCTCGTGTCGTGAGCGATACGCCCAAACTCCATTTCGAGTGCCGAGTCGCCGGAAAGTGGCTGCACGAGGGATATCTCCTCGGCCTGGCCGAGGTGGTTCCATCGAGAGCAATAGGATTTCAGCAGCCTCCTGCGGTGGTTTATCGGCGTCAATGTATCCACGGTGCCCTCTCTCAGCTCGGACGAGCAGAGGTCGATTCGATACTGGATAGAGGGAGAGGAATCGATAAGGTCGCGGAACCCATAGTTCAACTAGCAAGGGAAATGTATCTTCAGTACGACATCCGCCCTAGGAGAGGAGCTCGACTTGCAACTCTTAGGGGAAGGATCCCTCGTAGGGTCAATCCCAACAATATTTTCTCCCAAACTTCAGGAGGGAATCGAGCGCAGAGCGGCGTAGAGGATGCTGGCATGGTTGTTGACAGTTAGGGAAGGGCGGGGAGTGTCCGCCGTCATGTTGTAAAAAGGTCCGTTATACTGGATGCTGACGCGTTGTGCTCGCATGTCACCAGAACATCAACAAACTGTCCAACCGCGCTTTGCCGAGTGATATTGGCAGACTGGCGACCATCCCCTAAGCAGGACGATCACTTCGTTCGCGTGAGGGCCGGCGATCCGAGTGAGAACGAAGGCGATATGAAGCAAACCCGCTTCGTCGTAGAAGCGTGCTCTGGGATGAGGCTGTCGAGAAAGCTGTCAGAGAACAAGATATTGGGAGCATGTACTACAGGATATCTGATACGGCCGAGATCACGTGGCAAGTTAGTCTATGTTTTAGGTGTCAGTTTCGGAGGATTCGATCGTGCATGCAGCACGCCGCGGGCCCTGAACAACATATCTAGGTCTTGGACAATGTCGAACAATGTCAGCCTGTGCCTAACTAAGCCAGAAATGGGTAGGGAGGTCCAACTATTTCGTCCGAAGTCTCAAACGTGAAAATGAGCCGGCTGAGTGATCGTGGGGTTCTCCGAACCCGCAAGTTGAGGACCGGGGTGGACTTTTCCAACTGCTGGATACGTTCTCGCAACCGTTAGGAAACAAAACTGCGTGGGCAGAATTGGTTAAAGATCCTGGGGGTTCCGGAAAGTGGGTCGTCTTAGGGACAGTCGTGGCTCTGACGAAGTTGTGGATCGCCACACGCCCCCCTAACTTTCTGAGCGCACACCATGAGCACACACTACCACCTCGTTCTGCCACAACCTACTGCGATGAGCTCATCCTTCCTCTCGAGGTCACCTAAGACAATCATCCGGTTGTTTCTCAACCCTGTGAACTCAAAAGTCAAGACACATGGCATTGAGTTATCAGGCCACGATTGGCTACACATGAAGGCAGAAATCTTCGCACGGAAACGTTGAAACTCCTGACCCAGGAGATTGAGACTTGGTTTGACTTTCCGCCCAAACTGAGCACTTTGAAACTTTGGATCGTGAGTTTACCTTCCTCCTGTTAATTTTGCGTTCTACATTCCCACTCCTCAGCCTCGTGAACCCCTCCCACTACGGGATGTCAACGCCGGATGGGCCGCAAAGAACGCGGCCAACTTCGATCCCGCAGGCATAGCAACAACCCCTTCACACATGATTATTGCCATCAATCGTTTCCTCGGAGGTGGGGATCCCATGAAGGAACCTCCGGAAGGGCTCGTCCATCTCATCGTCACCGCGAAGCACCAGGAACAGCGACGTGGGAACAACTACGATCGTTACACCCCCCTGGACCTGGGGTTGGATATGCACAAAGGTGACACCCTGTCGGTGATCGGTCAATTATGCATTGTGTTAACGGTGAATGCCCATACTCAGGCTACCTCACAACCATCAAGGGCATCGGCTACCCATCACCATCCGCCGCCGCAAAGTCTGGTCGATATGTCGAACTGCAGGCGGACCCAGACACGACTATCTATGATGGTTTCTACAACATCAACAACCCCGCAAACACCTCTGCTCTTCCCATAGAGGTCTACCATCCAGTTTTCAAGTGGTTCACGGAGAATATCACCACCACCAAGCCAAGCAAAGAGCTCCTAGTTGAGGTTCAGAAATTGATGGCGATATCAACTGGAGTAGGAACCGTTGAAACATCTCTCGCGAAGAACCTCCGGTCTGCCCTCACCAATATCCTTGGAAAATATATGGGTCAGGCGGTTGTGGATGGTGCCATCGCAAGTGGTATGATCCAGAAGGTGGGAGAGAGATGGGCCATCCCACTCCTCATGATGGAACATAAACAAGCAGTTGGCGAGGGAGGGTACGACCCGATGACGCAAGGGTCACATTCTGCCTTGAATTATTGGCGGGATAATGCTGTAAGCACGGTTGGCTTCTAAGCTTTGTGGTTTCGGGGTGCTTACGTGCAACAGTTGAAGGAAATCCGCGACAAGTGCTGTTGCCCAACGTTCATCATCGCTGGTGGTGGTCCGTACCTTGCCATCCTCGGTGCAACCCTCACGGACAAGTTCATTGTCCAACGGCTGACTAACCTGGAGTGGCTTGGGATGGGTCGAATTTTTGAGATTGAGCACCTCTACCACATCGCCCAGGTCTTTGGCTCCCTCCGAGAAGCATTGCGAAGGCTTGATGAATTCTGACAAGCTCGAAAAGCAGGATCCCAAACTCGTCGACGGAATGCCTCACCCGAGGTTCTACCCACACTACACGAAATTCACCGACTTCGCATCGAAGACCGTAGAGGAGTTCGAGTACCTCCGGCCGATGACCTCTTCAAACAAGAGCCCGTTTCTTGTGAAGCTCAAATCATCAGACAAAAGGGCTGTGGTTAAATTCGTGCGGCGATACGGTGCGGGCCCGGTGCCCATCAGCTTCTCGCTGCCGAAGGAATGGCGCCCCGCCTCCGTTTCTGCGGCCCGATCGACAGTCAAGACGACGTGAGGGGGACCCCTATGGCGGGCGTTGAGGGTACATTTGGCCTTCACCTGGGACCGCTTTGTATGGTAGTCATGGACTACGTAGATGGCAAGGATGGGGAAGTTCGCGGGTTAGGCAATCGACCCAGGGATAGTACGCGCAAACAGGTCAAGGCGGCTATCGAGAAACTCCATGCATCGGACTACGTTTTCGGTGACCTGCGACCGCCGAATGTCATGTTCTCAGGGTGTGAAGTTGTTTTGGTTGATTTTGATTGGGCCGGAAAGCATGGGGAAGCTTTTTACCCTACCCAGCTCGGAGACGGCGTCACGAAGTACTGTGAGGGGAGGGATCTCGCCGTCATCGAGAAGGAGCACGACCTCGCCCTGTTCAATCACTACTTTCCCCCTCCCTAGACGTAGCTGGTAACTTGTACCAGTTTGGAACCCTTATGTGTTCGTCAGACGACCTGCAGCCCCCCCTTCTGGGGGTTCGTGCGTGAGTGCTCAGTGGGTGCCCCAATGGTTATACCCAAACCCGTGATTGTCTCGTTATGCCCACATACAGTTGTAGGCACGTGCGACTGAAACAGGTGAACGAAGGGAGGGACAGAGTAGGCGAGCGGACCGGATGAAACGGATGGAAACCTAAAAAGTGCATTGGAGTCTCGAAACGACCTGATTGTTAGCCGCACCATGCTGAGACCTCCCGCCCTCTTTCTTTCTCAAGCCACCACGCTCAGAACACATCTCCCACAAGAATACGGTGTGCGGAGCGTGTCCTCCTGCGTCAGGAAACCCGCAGCGGCCGCAACGGCCCTTGAATCCTGTTTCCCCTTCTGATCGCACGGGTTCCGGTCAGGGAACCCGAAGGCACAGTATGCCCGTGATCAGCGCCCCCAGTGATTTCATGCAGTGAATACTGTGTTCCTCCGAAGCGATTCTTGCCACTCCTGGGGTACAATCTACACTAATCCGTGAGCGCAAGTGAACCAAGTGTGAAACAGGCACGGGATGTATCAGCGGTGCACAGCATATATCAGGTGGCGGACGGGGTGGGCCACACCTTTGGTTAGGCTCACGATGTAACACAGGGAATACAACACTAACCGTGAGATCTCCGCCCTGTTGACCCCGATTGGAAGGTGGGTGGGAAGGAAGCAGATCACGTTCCCCGGCGTGACGATGAAGTCAAAAGCCGGTTTGACCTGCGCTAAACTCGCCGGAGCAACAAGAACCTGAGACAGAGCTCGGTGATATCCACCCCCTGCCGAGCCCGTGATATTGAAGACTTAAGCATCTGGTCGGTATCCGCATTGTGGGAAGGGGCCGCGATAGACGCACACCAGTGGGCAGAAAGGAGTGTCATATGTCACCCGCGGTGTTTGATCCACAACCAAGGTTAACTAACCGAAAGGTTGTGAGATTTGAACTCTACCGGGCGAGTCGCTGAGGTGACTCTGGCGTTGTTAGTACATCCCGAGGGTATACGAGACAACCGGTTGGGGAGGGCTCACACCCGGCGGCGACCGCCTCCGACGCCACGTGCCGATCGCGCCTCAAGACTCCTCCGACGGTTCTCCTCCGACCCTCGAACCCACCATGCCCATCGACGAAACCAAAGCCGCGCTCATCGAAGGTAAAGCCAACCCACCTACACTCCTCCCGCGCCCAACCGTTCCCTTCAAGTTCACTGACGATCGCTCCGACCTCCCACTTTCGTTTCGGTAACCCTCCAGCGAAACTGAAATCTCGTGAAGAACACATTCGCGAAACATGGGTCAAGGCCATGGAAGCCCGTATCGTCCGAGACAACCTCTCCAAATGCCAAAAGGTCGAGGGCGTAAACCATTATGAGAGGTGTAAAGACTTGGCCGAGAGGTATGCCGATATGTTAAAGGATAGTAGGGTACGCGTTCTCCACCCTTTACCTCCCCCGACCCCCGCCCGGACTCTGTGTTTCAAGTCGCTTGGTTCTACGTGGATGTATGCTGACAGGTTTGGCTTCTTGTAGGTCAAGGGTTACAAGACGATTGATGTGTAGTCTACCAGTATCCCTCCTCCGAATCATTCATTACGCCCATGCATCACATATGGCCCACTCTCCACGCCTGGGCTTGCCTCTTTCTGTCATAGAACTCGCGCCGTGATCCCTCTTGGACTAGAAGAGTGCACTACCCTCACCGTTCCGGTTCGTCCCATTACCTCCGTCTCCACGTCAGAACCGACACACCACCATGCACAGTCCACGCACAAGTAGGTTGTCCGTGGGCTTTCAGCAAGATGGAAGGATAAATTAATGGGGTGTTGAGAATCTATGTCTAAACTACAAACCCCATCCGAAGAACAATACGAAGTTACCAAGGTCAAAAAAGAGGCCCTTGGAAGGACGTACAATCGACGAATAAGGGATACGTGAACGGAGTACAAATTCGACGACGACCTCACCACCTCAAGGTACCGCGTATTCCTAAAATGAAATCCGAATGGCCCCTATGAAATCTTATCCAAGCATCGATAACGACGGCGACTTCTCGGAAAAGGCAAAAGTGCAACGAGGCCTGGTTGGCGACCTCGAGGCCGGCGCGGTACGATGCATGGCAGACGATTGATGTGCTGGGCGAAAGGTGGGCTTGGAAGGGAGCGGAGCGGCAAGGTTCAGGCACAAAAATACACCAAGATATCGGCGTTGCGTGCCGAACGCTCTCGGTACTTTGAAGCGGAAGGATGCATCCCTGTTTTCCTGACCTCGGCACCAGTATCAAGGAAGGCACGGGTGACCGACGGGCAGTCCAGGTGACACGGAAATTCGTGCTGTATCATGTCCTATTGAAAACGCGGGGGAGTGATCCGTGGTGGGTTCTCCGCTTCGAAACCGTCGGCCGGTGGGACCAAAATCGATTTGTTGCCCACAAAAGCGTATCTGGGATCAGAGAGACGAAAGACGGGTGATGAGAAAGTTTGTTTGAACACAATCATACACATAGAAGAAAAAGGACAGAGGTAAAACAACACAGCATGTTTGCAAGTGAATGGGAGAGGGCCCCGCCGGGGGCCTCACTTTATGCCAGGGGAGTCGAGATGTGAACGGATAAGGAAAGTATTCTGTATGCGCAACAAGCGTGGAGGGAATAAGAGAAAAATGACAGGTGAGAGTTGAAAGACGAAGTCAATAAAAACCTGTACAAATTAGCTCGCCAACCCGACGAGGTTTGTTAGGGGGATGCGGGAGCGGGGTTGAGTAGGCGACGACGATGGGCGGATGACGATCTGAAGGAAGCATGCAATTCCAGGAAGCACTAACAAACCAGCAAAGCTTGAAAACAAACAGAGAGCGAGACGACAGACGACGACAAAGCAAAGATAGCGAACCAGCCGCCTCATCATGGCTCGTCTGGGATGCTCAGCTGGAAGTAAGGATGATTCAATGCTTCCCGAACGGTGATCCGTTGTGTTGGGTCAAAGGTCAACAACTTGCGTACAAGGTCCGAGAAGTGCTTGTTGACGATGTCCGTTGGGGGGATGATTTCCTGTCACAGGAATATGGGAACGTGGATGAGGTGAGGAACTGATGCACACTCACGGACAACGGACGACATGCGCGAACGTCTTTCTTGCTCTGTCTGCTGGCCTTGGGCTTTGGCCAATCCAGTCGTGGTCCTTCCTTGAAATATTCGGGCTTCGAACGAGCGCCCTGGCGACCGAATCGCTCAGCCATTCGCCCCATGACCATTTCCATCATAGCCAAATGGTCGAGGTTGTCGTGAGTTTGGAACAGAGCGACACCGGTATAGAATTCAACCAAGATGCAGCCGAGCGAGAAGGCGTCACATGGGTATGACCACCCTAGACCTTTAGCGGTGTGTCAGGGGCGTTCCCACTAGTATTGTGTACGAAGGCGCGTACCTAGGATGATCTCTGGCGCACGGTAGTGACGGGTGGACACAACACTTGAATGGTATTCTTCCTCGAACGTAGCGGATCCGAAATCAATAAGCCTAATTTCTGTAGATTCTAGGATCTTCTTATGCCGAGATTGAGGGGTCCGCTGGAAGTCCGGGCGCGTCGGTAACGAAGGGAACAACGGGGAACATGAAACACATACCTTTCCTGGGATGGGGACCTGCTTGATGATGGACTCGTTGTGAACAAGCAAGATATTTTCTGGCTTTAGATCTGTGTGGATAAGATGGAGGTCGTGGAGGACTTGGGGAGATAAGAATCAGTGACACCTGGGACGGGTCTAGGATGGTCAAAGGCGCTTACAAGCAACACTGCCCAGCAGTTGACGGGCAAAAGACTGGATGTGATGACGGGGAAATGGCGCAAAGTCGTTCTCCTTCAAGAAATCGTACACACACATCCCCAGCAACTCGGAGACTATACAGATGTGATTGCGATGGTCAAACCACTGCAGTAGGTGTATACATTTGCTGAGGTGATCATGAGTCAGCTGCGATCAATTTTGCGGTCCCAAGGGGAACGTACTTGCGATTCAGGGGATCCCGCTCCTTGAGCTTCTGGAGAACCCTGACTTCAATCTTGCTCGCGTCCCGGTATTTTGGGATCGCACGGATGATCTTGATGGCAACCCTCTTGTTGGTTTGAATGTCAACGGCCTCTACGACCTTGCCGAATGTTCCCTGGCCCAGGAGTCGCACGGTCCGGTCTGAATCGAACGGGCGTCAATAAGAAGCAAGACGTGGCAGAGGCCTCAAGACTCACATCGACGCGCAATCATGTCGTCTGGAACGATGATATAGTGACCCTCTTTGTCGTCGCATGAGGGGTGGTCGTTGGAAGACTGCGGTGGAAAAAAAAAATACGCGCCGGTGAGCAAAGATTGGATGACGTCGGTATAAAATGTCCACATACATCTTTCGTGGCAACGCCGTTCGTCGAGGCCCATTGTTTTGAGGTCGTAGAGGTTGGCACGCCGTTTGTAATGGGTTTCTTGGCGGAGCGAGGCGTTCCGTCGGCAACCTCCCTCTTGCGCTTCTTGGGTGGGGGAAGAATAACTGTTGACGTGCTTGCAGATAAGTTGCCCTGAGCTTCTGCAGCGGCCCTGGCTCTGGTTCGGACTGGGGCGGAGTAGACAGGCGGCTGATAAGAGGTGGAGTAGGCGTGGGTTCGCGATGTCGCTGGGGATGCGGTTGAAGGCGGGGGAGTGTCTTCGATGACGATGACTTCTCGGGTTACGCCCTCGCGATCCACTTCCTGGACTTCGCTGTAGCTGACGGTGAACTGATGTGCTCTCTTACGCTTGCGGGAGGCCACAGGAGGGGTGGGGAGGGCATTCGAGGTTGTAACGCCGTTCATTGGCTGGCGGGCGTATGAGGACAACATTGGCGGTAACAGTGGAGATTGCAGGAGTGTCGCGGTCTGCATCGTCCTCGATGGGAGAGGTGGTGGTGGTGGGAGACGAAGAGATGGATACACGTCCAATCTGCGATACTCAGGCCGAGGCCTGAGGGTCAGGGAGGGAACGGTTAATGTTTGGTTTTGTTTGGTCCGCCCAGATGTGCCACCTCTGGGGCCACGCCTCTCCCAGTGCTACGACAGACTATACACACGTAAGCGAACGGGAGAAAAATCCCCCAGAATTCTCAGATTTATTTCTCCCTGCTCTGGGCATCACATCTACAACCCAAATCCCAAAGCCACGAACTTTGTATCGCGTCATGAGGAAAGTACATTGATCGCCGGCTGCGTCACAACCGAGTCCTCGTGGAAGCGACAGCCGCTTCAGTCTCGGGTAAATCGAACGTGCTTGTCGCGTCTCGGTGCAGAGCCGCCTTCGTAAGTAGTCGTTTGTCAGTTATGCACGATACGAGTTATCCGGAGGGTTCTCTCCACCTTGATAGGGCCCCATACACCACTCTTTGCAAGGGAGTCTACTGACTCAGCTAGTTCACGCGCCTTTTGGAAGATCGCGTCGGCTGAATCTCCCGGAACGATGTGATCCACAAGGCCCGCTGCCAGTGCCTCTTTCGGGGTGAACCTGTGGCCCTCTAGAATAATCTTGCGGAGCAGGTTTGCGTCGGTGATCTTCACTCGAAGAGTGCTCACGAAGGATAGCGGCAAGCGAGCACCAAGCTGGATCTTGGTCGACTCAAGCGGTTAGGACGAGTTAGGATCCCGGTACGATCCCGGAGGGGGTAGGGTTGGGGGTGCACGGACCTCATTCATACACATCCATGCATTACGTTTCTCCCCATCAGTCATCACCCGGTAGTCGCAGCACAATGCAAGGATCATGCCACCTGCGAAAGAATGGCCATTGATCGCGGC
>Ga0307509_10005595_pt1 | contig 17411 bp, 9 predicted proteins | sample 10_EM_MG_FD_202245 | JGI IMG/M metagenome (GOLD analysis project Ga0307509, IMG submission 202245) | Populus trichocarpa ectomycorrhiza microbial communities from riparian zone in the Pacific Northwest, United States - 10_EM | ecosystem: Host-associated > Plants > Roots > Unclassified | place...
AAGCTCTTTTGTGCCTCTTTTTATCAATAACTTTCTGCAAAAACATATCCCTCACATCCACAACAGATTAATCTCCTTCCCATTCCAGATATGCACCAAATATTCATATTTTTTATAATTTAGTAGCTTTGATGGAGGTATTTGAACATTTAACTTTCAACCTCCTCTTTATGTAAGAGAGGCATGGCTACAAATTAGGCTGCACCTCAGGCACCCTAGATCCCATGCATCACTCTCCCCAAGGTAAAGTCTACTGGAGTTTAGGTTTGCCTATCCTATGCAGTGCTTTGATTTTATTATTCTTTCCTCTACTATCACTATATCTCCATAAGAAGCAATTTATCAAATATTTTAATTCTGATCTAAATAGGTACAAGGAAACTAGGGTGAGAGTAAAAGTCCTAGAATGGGTCAGACAATGTTCAGCATATTCGTCAAATCTTTAATTTGTAAAAAAAATTTAAGTCCTGGTGCGTGCACATTCACATAAGATGGGAGATAGAGCACTTAAGAGACAAGCAAACTCAACCCAAATTAACAAAGCCTCAGCACAAAACTAGTTGGGTCTATCTATTTAGAGGCAAACAAAGGCAGAAATGCCAAAAAAGTGATCATGTATAAATATTTCAACAGATAAAAGTGATGTAACAGACAGTAATGAGAAGGCATACTTCAATACTGCATGAAGTAACAATGAATCGTGCTCTTGTTTCCAAAATTTTCCACTCTTCAGGCCTGGGTAGCGCAGTATAATGTCATCTGTGAAAAGGGCGCTACCTGGGTTCTCTGATGCAAACCTCGCCTATCATTTCCAAAAACACATCAAAATATATCATTTGACTGATGGGAGAAAAAATGGTGGGGTATAATGCCCATTCTTCTTATCTTAGCAAATGCACAAGGAAAGCACTCATGTCATGCTTTTTCAGCTTTAAGCACCTTCAAAAAGGCAGGCCCAAAAGAGGGGAGAAAGAGAGCCCAGGTGCGAAGAATTTAAAGTAAAATTAAAGAAACATGAATTTCAACTTGCAGACTCACCTTATCCCTTATCAAAAGCAGGACAGCAATCCTAACAAGTACGTCTTGTATTCTAAGACCCTCTTTAGGAACACCGTCTACAATCAAGATCATAGATAGTGAACAAAGCAAACATAGCACATTAACAGCGCAAAAAAAATCAAATTAAAAGCTACCATGTGAAGATTAATCACCTGAAAAATTTGGTGAGTCAGTTAGATCTTCCGCTATGTGAGTCAAGAATAATCTCCCATAACTGAAAATAGGAGATGGAAATACCACTTATGAAAACAACAATAAACTAGTGTATAAAGTATTAAAGTTGGGTCCCAAAAAAAAATACAATAGTTAGCTCTCTTTAAGCAATGACCAGGGTAGCTTGCAAATGATATGTAGGGAACAAAAATAGTGGATTGACAAGATAGGAGATCTAAAATGTATATAGTAACTGCATACTCTGTGAAATGAGGTTCCTAGACATGCAAGAAATTAAGGACAATATATACTTCAATAGCTTCCAAACAAAATCAAATCTTGTTGCCTTGAAACTAAACAGTGTATCTTCTAGCAACTATGAGTGCATGCATACAAATGTCATCCACTCCAAACCAAAAAAATAAAATTCAATAAGAATGCAAGATGTGAGTCATATGACAAAGATGATGCTGCTATTACAGGTTTTGAACGTTAAGTTGCTATAAATCCCTAGCACATATTTAACCAATAAAAGGTAAAGCTAATGTTCAATACTTTTCTACTTCTTCATATGTCTTCTGTTTCAATCGAGAGGCAAACTCCTTCCAGTCATAGTCCCCAACCCCAAACCTGCAATATAAAATTTATGTGAATGCTGGTGCAGAAACATTTTAAAAATTTCATTAACCACAGGAACATTGTTCTTATTTTCTCAATGTAAGATCTAACCTCATCAAGATTTGTACAAAGGCAGCCCTCTGATTTTGTTTAAAACCCAATACTCTGAATGATCTTCCTTCACCTTCCATCAGAGGAATTGGTTCTGTATTATCCACTGCAAACCAAAATCAGTATATCATCAATTTCTGTCACCAATTCATCAGAAACAAACTAGGAAGGAAAAAAAAATACCACCTCGAGCTTTCTTCTTATAAGGCCTTCTTACTGTCTGAACTACTCCTGATGATGTTGTTTCACCATCAGTCAACTCAGCTTCATAATTGTCATCCTCGCCATCAGAGCTTACATCTTCTAGACCAGCAAGGTCATCATCTTCAACAGACACCATCTGAATCAGATGAAAATAAACCAGTTAATCTCATTTCCAAAGTCTCAAAAATAAAAGTGCTCTGTACAATTCAAAGAAGCCAAAATATATGAGCTAGTTAACATGTTTAAGCCTAAAAACACTTCTTTTTCAAAATTAACTATTGTGAAACTTAATTATTGTGCTTGGAGGGCTGAATTTGTCAAAACATTTAAATCTACACTCTAATATCATTCGAAATCTGACCCAAAAGAATCAGATACTTTTGCATGATGGGTCCCACACCACGCCACAGTTACATATTGCTTCAAACAGAGTTTTGTTTTGCAAGTTTACAATTATTCCCTTTACTGCTAATGGGGAAAAATGACAAAGAAAGGCACAAAAGGAAATTTTGAACTGCCACTTTTAGTAGATTTGAATTTAATTTTTGACCAAACTGGTTCCATACTGGCTGCAAGTGAAAAATAGCATACAATCTCATACCAAGTAAATTTCAATTCTTGATGATAACAAGCAAATGTGTTTTACCAAATATGATAGAAAGAGAACAAAACAATACCTGCTTACGGCTTCTCTTTCCTTTGCCCAAGGCATTAAACTCCTCAACTTTGTGTACTTCATAACTATCTTTTAGCAACTCTTCCCAAAAGTTTGTTTTTTCAGTTCTTTCAGAATTGTTTATGGTGGATCTCGTTTCCATGGCTGCCTTTTGAGCTTCCTCCTCTGCGGCAGCCTCTGCTTCGTCAATATACTCAAAATTTGCAACCTAAAGCACACAAAATGGTATTTTCCAATCAGAAGCGATTCAGATGATTGTAATTCAGAAATCAGACAGCACAGAACACAGGAATATAGAACCAATTCAGTTCTATGAAAAAGTTGCAGTAACAATTAAAGATACAATCTTCAATACAGTATTTTGCATTAGAAACCATTTCAAACATGGCTGAATACTCAAACTATAAGCAATGCATGACACAAGCCCTGTATCTGGGATTCACTGTACTCCTCATCAAGAGTTCAGCCATTCATTGACTTGATACAATTTTACCTATCATATACTAGGGGTGCATTTAAAATGATGGGTCACTTTGAATTGTCATAATCAGTTAGAGAGAGAATCTAGGAAAGAAAAGATCTGCCAAAAGGATCTAATTCTCTTGCAGTCCGACTGCATCAAAAGACCCTTGCCCTCGATGATCTACCAAAATTTGTTAAATGAAACTAGATCATTCACACTGTTCCCCTTGCCTAATATCCATGTATATAAGGAACAACATTATCAAAAACTGCAGCCTTACAAGAGATTTCTCAATATGGTTTGAACCTCACTCCCAAAGGAACACCAAACTTCCTAAAAGTCTTAGGACAAAATTCTTAAGTGATGCAAATGCAGATTTAAAATCAAAACTCAATTAATATGAACTCCGCTAACCCCAACAACTAATTAACATTTCAGCCACAGTAAGATAAAATTCCAGACACACACAGAGAGAGATGGAGATGGAGGGGAAGGAGATGGGGACGGAGGGAAGGAGAGAGAAGAGACAGTGAATTTATGTCTGCCTTTTCTTCATGTATATTGAAAGTAACAGGTTATAAAAGTTTCAAGAAGGTTTAGATTTGATTTTTAATGACTACAATTCCAATTATTCTTAGAATTTGGAAAGTTTTTATCAGAAAGAGTGCATATAGAGTAATAATACGCCTATGATAAGCATCACAGATATAGCCAGAAGAGAGTATCTGCAGAGAGGGAAAACATAAATGATGTATTTTCTAGACCATGATTTTAATCTTAATTGCCATGTGGTCATTAAAAGCATATAAGCTTTCTTTGTCCTTTTTTAATCTTGGTAAAGAGGCATCCCAGGCTCTTTGAGCATTCAATGAGACCCAGAAACATGTAACTGAAAGGTGGGACAACCAGAAAAATTCCTTGGGGCTGACCACCACAGGGGTTGTGGTGAATTCAACTCTATAGCAAACATAATATTTTCTCAGAACAAGTAGATGATATAAAGATAAGTTGGTTTGTGTGACAAGTAACAGTACAAAAACCTGAAGTGACCATCATAAATAAATGTGAGGCAAGGACATAAAGAGTCCAATAATCATGGTAGGATAACTAGAAAGGATGACTAGGAAAATGCCAAAAAGGCATCCAGGGAAGCTATGTGAACCAGATGTATATTCAGACTCCTATAAAGGCAATGTAACATGGTTAGTGGAAGTGGATGCTAAACCAATCTTTAAAAGCGTCTGCCTAAGATAGCTAAGATTAATGAAAAACAATGTGAAATGTGGTGAGGAAGATAAAACATGCGTTGCATAATTACTTCCCCTTCTATTATGCTTCCAGCACATGCACTAGGCTAGTACACAGCTTGTCTTCTAACAGGAAAACATAGTTTTCTTCTTTTAATGCATCAATCGGAAGAGTGAGGTAATATATGTGTGGAATAAAACTGTCTACACAGGAAAGGAAAAACAATTGCAAAATAGAGCAAGCCTATTCTATGGCTGCTACAGAGCAAGATCATGTCTTCACAGAAAATCACCACAAACACACCTCAACAAATAACAGACAAAAGCATTGTAGTTAAAAAAAAAAAACACCTTAAACGCCTTCAAAAATCCATCTTCCTCTTCATCATCCAATGATGTTTCTTCATCTCCAACTTGTTCACGGTCAAGTAATCTATTCAAGAAACAATGCAAACTACTACTTTTAGCAAACGTTTAAATTTGTAAAACACTAAGATACAAGCTGTCAAATGTGTTTACCGATCAATAGCAGCATCATCATAATGAATTTGACGTGATTTCCCTGCTTCATCATTCTCATCAGCAAAAAGCTCCTTTGAACCATATCTTATGATGTCATCTAACTCTTCCTAAAACAATATCATAATCTTTTCAGTGATTTCCTCAAATTTTAAACCCACACATTTGTCATTAGGTATTTTTTTTTCCCATGATAAGAACACATATTGCAGTAACTTTTGTGTTGTAACTGCCCAAGAAATATACCTACATAAAGAATGTTGCGTGCATCAGTGCACCATAAACACAACAGCCAGCATTTTCTAAAAAACTGCCCAATATAGCCAAGAAAAAGGAATATAGTCTACTGATGAGTATGTGGTGCTCTCAGTATAAGTTCTGCATGGTTCATATCTTTTTAGTTTTTGCCACTAAACCATACTACAATATTAGCTATAATTAAATTGTGCCATCTCTGATCTGCAACTCAAATCATAATTTTCATTTAATTTAGCCCACACAAGCAACATAAGTTTCTATTATTACATACACAACCAAAAGCCTTAACCAATGAAAAAAGATTATTACCTGATTAATATTCTGTGCCTTCAGCCTCCCAACAACAAGGTGCTCTAAAACCATTTTCTTCTTAGTCAGTTGCATCATCCGTTCCTCAATAGTTCCTCGGGTTATGAGCCTATAAATCAATACCTGCAACACCAAAACAACACTTCAGTGTAAACAAATAACAAACAAGCAACCAAACAACAGCAGCAGCAACAATAGTTATCTATGACATCTTGAGCATAAATTTTAACCTTGTTGGTTTGCCCAAGTCGATGTGCTCTAGCCATTGCTTGAAGATCAGCATGGGGATTCCAATCACTAAAAAGCCAAGAATAATATGTTCAGTGAATTGAAAGTCAAAGAAAAGGAACGAAAAAGAAAAGGAACCAGAAAATCATTACAAACCCACAGGACAAATTGCAAATTTAGAACTTTTTGTGTTTCAAAATCCAGAGCACCCGAAAAGCATTTTGATCTTTTGAAAACATAGCCATTAGAGATGTCAGCAAATTGAAATACGCATAGTGATAGTGCCAAATCTTGTCTCGGTCAGGTTACAAAAATTCAGAAAACACCAGATTCCAATCACCATAAATTTTATTACCATTATACCACCCTTAAACATGTAACTACTACTCTACCAACATTTCCACATCACCTGCTCTCATTATCACTTCAAAAAGGAATACCAAAAATGAAAATAAAAATATTCAAATGAAAACAATCAACCTATCATATATAATAACAGTATCAGCAGTTGCAAGGTTTATTCCCAGTCCTCCGGCTCTAGTTGAGAGAAGAAAGCAAAATCTTGAAGAATTTTTGGCATTAAATCGATCTATGCGCACTTGTCTCTCAGCTCCACCAACCTTTCCATCTATCCGTTCATACATCCATTTCTGACCACAGAAACAAAGTGAATGATAAAAGACTGAAACAAATAATGCATATATCTCAACAACCTATCACTGCAGCAGAGAAATACAGATTAAGAGTGTGACAAATAAGAACATGCTGATACCTTATGAGTGCAGTAATCTTCTAGCAAGTCCAGCATGTGCTGAAATTGTGAGTAAATGAGAACTCTATGCCCTTGTTCTTTAAGTCTCACCATCAGTTTGTCCAACAGTTGCAATTTCCCAGAAGTTTCAAGGAGCTGCCTGCCACATAGTTAATAAAACGAGAACAAAAGGAGCACAAAAAAGATCAGCAAATAAAATAGAGTGCTTATAACCACTGAAAAGTATCTTTATACACACTGAAACAACAGGGTACAGAATTAAATTTCAAATAGGCAGTCAAAAATGAAATGAAACTTCAGATGAAGCCATCCGCTGCCTCTCAAGCAAATTACACTGGCAGAACAGGCAAGGAAGATAAAGATTCTTTATCTTTATAAAGAAGATAAAGAATATGTCCAATCATAATGTAAAGGCACCACATGCATAACTGGAAATGTAGCTGTGTAAATGCACATGTGAATGCACTTGCACAAACACACAAGTACGAATACATAGAATTAAACTACATACCTGAAAGATTCATTGGTATCTTCAATATCCGGCTCCACTCCTTCTAACATATAAGGATGACAACAGAGTTTGCGCAATTCCATAACCACATTGATAAGAGAAATCTGGTCAAGAACAATCCAAGGACAGTAATATGTTAGGTTGAAATACATTAAAATAGCTTCATTTCACTACATTAATAAACTGCACCTGTGCACCACCACGTCGAGTTAGTATTTGATAGTTGCGAGTCAGAATGGCCTTGTAATATTCTTTCTGCTTGCTACTTAGTTCAATACGTAGAATGAGTTCCTTCTTAGGAGGTAGCTCTTTCATGACATCCTTTTTCACCCCTATAAGAGCATCACAAATTTGCACCCACATTCTCATCAATGCAAAAAAGATTTACAGAAAAGGAGATGAAAACCATCCTTTTGCTTCAGCAGGCCACAAAACAGACAGCAACAGCAAGAGAGAGAGAGAGAGAGAGAGAGCCCTTAAAATTGCATATTTAACAATTAAAAAAAAAAAACTACAGAGCAAATGCAATAGATAGGGCACACCCACTTCATGGAAAACAACTTTTGTCTCCCAAAACAAAGCTAAAGCCTTCTTCAAGTCATAATATACAATAAGAAAAGTTTTTTTGTAAGAACATGCATTTGTTCTTTTCACATTTGTGTTTCTTTTCTTGCGGAAGGAAACAAAGTGAAATCACAGGTGTTTCAAAATATAGGACAATACAAATCAAAGAAATAAATGTAAGTGTACAAACAAAATAGCAAATCAACAACCCAGCTCCTCGAAAGAAAGTGGAAAAATCTACCACTTCAATTACCTGTAGTTTCTCAATGGAGGAAAACAAAAACCAGGTAATGTTAATGTGCTGACAAGTGAAAAAAATTGAGAAAAGACTACAGGGGGGCATATTTTTCAGATGGTTTTCTGTGTTATACATAACAATTCATATATTAGTTCAAGACAGGAAACTACAAAAAAAAAACTGGTTGAGAAAGTACGACCCTAAGAGAAATCAAATGCTAAAACAGAAGAGGCATCCACCAAATAGTCAGATAACACTTCATTTGGCAGGATTTGGCACCTTCATGTTCAAAAAGAAGACAGAAAAGGTTCAGAGTTACAAAAAAGAAACACGTTTGATCGACACACCTAACATAAAATCATGGATACCAATAGCCCTGGAAATCCAACTAATCAAATGAGGTGCAAGTATATCACATAGAAAAGTTTTGAGATTTTACTTCTGAGGAGATGGGGAGCCAACATTTTATGAAGTCTCAAAATCTGCTCCTCTTGATTTATATCCTTAAACTCCTCTTGGAATTCCTCTAAACTTGCAAACTGCAAAGATTTTGACCAATAAGAGGAAAAAGGCCTTTCAATTTACCAATGGGCTCTTACAACCTATCATGATCTAACAAAAATCTTATGCAGAGTAGCACACATACTAACCTTCCCAGCATCAAGGAAATGCATGAGCATGAAAAGTTCATCCAGATTGTTCTGAGCAGGTGTCAAATGAGTGCTAGTAAGTTAGACAATTCAACAAAAACATATGTAAACAGTATAATTAAGTGGTAGAATATACCAAAAGGAAAAGGCATGAAAAGAAGGCTAACGGGCCATTCATATGATGATGGGAGGCAACTGCACATTAGTTTCTATCCAGATTTGCAAGACAAATATTTGCTTCTAAGCCTATGGCATGCATAAAGAACTCGCAAAACTAAAGGAATAAGATGATAAGATTATATAATAGATAGGAGCGCCTATAATCAATAAGAAAGAAAGTAAAACATGCATCCATACTGTGTTGCAAAAGTGCTGGTTTTGTTGATTAGACAGACCAAATCTGCCCATCTGCCAGTTTTCAAATTCAGTAAGCTAACTTTACAACATGATTAAAATAACCAACAGATACTCCCTTAAATGCTCCAGAGGCAGAACATCAAAACAAACGATGGGATGCAAGTTAAACAAAAGAACACTTGACAAGCCTTTCAGTTATTGGCACAATTAGTGATTTCATACCCAGTGGTTTCGCTTAAGAAATACAAATCCAGACTGGAATCAAGAGAAGCATAAAGGCTTTTACATTATATAATAGGTTTAAGAGCATGGGCATACAATAAAGCATTTTTACTTTTCAATTTTATTCTGATATTGGTACTTATTATATGCAAACATTATTCCCCAGCACAAAGCAATAATCTTAAGTCCATGAGATTCAATAGCATCATTAGACGACAAACCTGAAGAGGGGTTCCAGTCAAAAGCACACGATGGTTACTACAGTACTGCTTCAGCGAGAGAAACAATTTAGAGTCCTTGTTTTTTAGACGATGACCTTCATCAACAATCTATATGTAGATGTCAGTGTTAAGTAGCAATAACATGAGGGGACTAGCACAGCACTCATTGAGCCATAGAATGTTACCATGCATTCCCACTTTATTGGTTTCAGCGATGTTGAGTCCAAGTTAATCATCTCATAAGACGTTAGAAGCACATCAAATTTTATTCTATCTTGCTTGCTTTCAGTAACAACTTGACCAGATTTCTTTTTCTTGATCTTCTTGTGATTTTTGGGATAGTAAAACTCATATTCCCTTATGACAGCACGAGCTTGTGCGGAGCCAACATACATAACCTGTACAAGAGAAACTTCCACTCAGTGTTTTCTTACCAATGAGTAAGATAACTGAAGAGTTCCGTGTACATACAACATTCATTTGAGGTGCCCATGTTGCAAATTCACGTTCCCAGTTTCGCAATGTTGAAAGTGGAGCTACTACCAGATACGGAGAGATGCCCTCTTCGCGAAGAGATGCTAAAAATGCAATACTCTGTATAGTTTTCCCTGTAATCAAACAAAAGAGGGGGGGGATGTGAATACATTGGCAAAAACAATGACAAGCTATCAGTGCAAAGACAACAACACAAAAAAATAAAGCAAGACTCACCAAGGCCCATCTCATCAGCAAGTATTACATGTGTTTGTTTGGACCAAGAAAAACGTAAGAAGTTCAGCCCTTCTAACTGATAAGGATGCAATGAGCCTTCAATTACAGAAAAAAAGAGCACTCGGGAATTAACAAAAATTCAACCAAGTAAATCTTAATAAACGAGTATGCTAGGTTTCAAGAAGGAAGAAAGACATGAACGATGTACCTCCAGAAAGAAATTCAGGACTGTGATCACACTGTTGAAATTCTTTTGATTTCTTCTTTGAATCAGTAGCATCTTGAAGGCTGCTCTTTTGCTTGCTCGGTTTGTGAGACCTAGATTGAATTTTATTAAATTTTTCTATTTCAGGCTGAAATGCAGATACATCTGATTCAAATTCCCAATAACATTCATCGTAAGGGAGTTCCTTGTACTTCACAAGATATTCCTTCTCATCCTCATCTCCCCTGAAGCATGCAACAGTGTCACATTCAAGAATCTTGTAACAGAATCAAACAATTTCAAAAGAAAAGAAAAGCTGAAATAGCATATCTAAACAGCCAAATCACACCAGTGTTATCAAGAAATGCAGCAAGTAATAACAGGTGACTATATTATAAATGGTAAATTTCCACTCTGATACTTTTATGCTTTTATCTTTAATTAGTGATTTTAAAGTTTAAGACACAAGATGTACATAAGAAAAGCACCTCCTCAAGCCAAGGGGGCATCCTAAAAAATGCATTAAGATATAGTAAAGAGGTTCCAAAATAGAATGATGAGGGCAACAGGGAAAATCACATGGCTATGCAAAGATTAGCATCCCTTCAAGCATCAAATTATTCTGCTGAACTGCCTTACATCCAAGGATGGATCCAAGCCCCCCTCATTGAGATTATAACAATCTGTTTATTTTCTTTGAAAAGAGCATTTTTTATTTTTATTCCTAAATTAAAATTGGTTTCTTTTTTCCTCGAAACATTTTTCTCAACATACTCAACCTTTCATGTATGAACAGTTTCCCTCCACTACCTTAAAAAATGAACACATTTGATCCCTGAAAAGAGAAATTGTCTTTGCCCCTCAAAGCCCTCAATCCTGTATAGGTCCCTAATTATGTCTAATCTTTAGATATGAAATTGTCAATGCTTGAAGAATAGGGATTATTATCTCCAACAACAAAAGTTCTGCTAAGAAACATGCATGTAAATTATTGTATTAGCAGATCAATTGCATGCTTCCATGTTCTCAAATATAATTAAAAGATAGAAGCTCGCGTACTTTTAACTTAACAGAAGTGAACTCCACACCATTGATTTTGATTTTCAACAAAAAAAAAAAATTCCCCACTTCAACGTTTGTTTTTAAATCTTTACAAACAATCAAACATAAGAATAAGAAAAGGAAGCGTAAAACCAAAACTACATTTTCTTTGTGCGTGTGTGTGTTGTGTGTTTGTTTCATTAAATTCTCAGGTGAGTCAACCTGCAAGCAAGAATCCGATCAACAGTTGTCCATTCAGGTCGGATAGCAACAAATTCATCCTCGGAGTTGTTGTTTGATGCCATCTGACGATTGAAGTTGTTTACTTTAGTCTTCAGACGGGGATTTGACTTGAAAGCTTTTAAAAACTCTTTCTCAGGTACCCTGTGAGGAGTTGTGCAGGAGAAGATAACCAAAAGGAAAAAAGAAAAACAGCAAAGAAGTGAGCAAAAAATGCTGAATAGACAGGAAAAGGACAGCATTGACAAGAAAAAAATCAAGAGAATATCATGCCAGGTCAAGCCTGGTCATGCTGTAGCAACAGCACAAAGGAGAACTTGAAAGCATTATAAAAGGATTGCAGAGTTAACATGTTATTTTGCATGCAATTGTTCTTCATGAGAAAGTTGGAAATCATATAAAAAAAATTACCAAGTGCAATGTAGATAAGATAAGCCTTTCCATTTCACAAGATACTGTTTTACAAAAATTTGCTTTGAGCCCAGTTTAGAGGCATCGCTATCATCAGCAACAGTAGGGCGCATTTCACAGTCCAATAACTTATCGATATCATTCAGAGGGCTAACCTGCAGATGAAAGAATAGTAATTGTCAGTTATGAAAAGAATAATGTTGATGTAATAAACAAGAGTACCCAAGAGTGTCATGGAATCATACACATTCAGGGCACCTCCAATTGCTAGGAAAAGGAGCTTTTAGTGGTGGAAGCAGGCACTTGGAATGGTAAGCATATGTGCAGGTTTCACAATTCAGAAGATTCTCACTTTCTCCACAAGCTTGACAGGAATCCTCCTTCTGAATGAGAGGGAAGAAAGAAAGAGGAACTATTAAAGAAACATTAAGTTTGTAAAATTTTTAAGACTAAGAAAGACAATCATGGGAGGACAACCAAAGCACAGCATCTACATTCACTGGAAACAAGTGTGGGAGCATGGATATGAGAGATCTTTCAAATCAAATAGATAATCTGCCTCATGTTCAAAGCATGATTCTCCTCAGTTGTTTTGAAGTTCAAAGCCCTAAGCAACTAAACCCCCAAATCATAATTTTGTCTCTCTCTTTTGTATTTCATTACATTGCATTTCCACACAAAAATCATTAGTTTTTAAATCAATTTTAAAAATACGCATTAATTCTCTCGGTTGCAGTCAAATATTTTCCTGTTCCATCACCTTCATCTTTAAGTTCAAGGTTTAACATGACAATTAATGAAGGCTTATTCAGTTAATCAACAAACTCCAATGAAATCGAGATAAAAGAACACCAAATACATGATGATATAACGGTATCCTAGAATCAACAAAGATTGCCCACAAAAAGATCCAAACAAGCTTATCATTTCCTACACCACCCCAAACCAGAAAAAAGAAAGGAGCAAAATGCTATTGAAAGTATGAAACTACTCCACTGTCGACAGCAATCCTCCAACCCAAGAAGTTTTCAGCTCTCATTTTTGACAGGCTGTGTCTTTTATCCTGATTAAAGCAATCTAACTCATAACAATGAATAACTTCTTCAAGGGCAATGGTAAAAGTGATGCAATGAAAAGAAAAACTCTAAAAGCAAAGTACCTCAAATAGAACCAACCAACTCAAAGCAATCCAGTCATTGACCAAGGATCTCATCAAACCAAGCACTAGACCAGCCACAGATTTTTAAAAAAAAAAATAAAGGAAAAATCTGCGTGACTAACAACAGCCATAGGACAACAAAATTGCATTATTTTTTCTTCATTATTTCTACAGGATATAGTTCACTCAACTTGGAAATTACTGAACACATCAACTTTATTTCTTCTGTTAACTAGCCCGTGCCCGTGCGCACGAAAGGAAGCCTTAAAAACATCATTAAAACATCCTTAAGAGCAACAAGTCAGCCACATTCCTGATCTTTTTACATGAAAAATATCAAATAAAATTCATTTTGCTCGGGAATTTAACTCGTTTTCAGTAGTCAAAACTAAAAAAAATAAAAACACAAAATTCACCTTGAAAACAAAAACAAAACAAAAATCCTTAAAAAATATTAAAATGTTAACGCCTCAACTATCTTAACCTCCAAGTGAAACTAGTAAAGCATCAAAGTCGGTAATTTACATCAACAGCAAGGTAAAAATAAAAAAAAACCATTATCATCCAGCATTAAGAAAGTACACATTAACCTACAAGAAAGAAGTGGGAAGAAAAGAAACAAACCGCGTCATCCCTGACAAATCTTTCAATTTTCTCCTGGGGATTTTTAGCTTTCCCGGAAACATAATCATCATCGTCTGATTCATCCAAGTTATAAACTGGCCTCCTTTCTGATCTAACACGTAGCCTCTCCACTAAGCTACTCATTTTCTGCAACCAGAACAAAAAAAAAAAAAAAAACTAAGACATCCCATTATCAAACACCACAAACTCAAGAATCATAAACAAAACAAAACAAACCAAGAGTACAAGAAACGAACATGGCACGTGCACCAATTCATGCAAGAACAAAAACCCACTTGATAAAACAACAGAAATTATCAAAATTAATCACCATTTCAAGAATTAAAAGCCTTCTAGGTCAGTGGTTATTGAAGTAAAGTGTGTATCTTTGTGTGTGTGGGTCTTTAAAAGCAAAAATGGCAAATGGGTTTTCACTCTTTTAAGAGAGGTTTTGTTAATAGAGGTTTTAGAGCAAGAGAGAAAATTACCGGTGGATCTGGGGATCCAACGTTGTGAAAAATCCTGGCTAGACCCAAAAGAACACCAAAATCGGAGTTGGGCTACACAGAAAACTAAAAATACGGTGCTAATGATGTCATGTCTCCAAAGACAACGTTTTTTCTTTGGTTTTTTTTTAAACTGAAAGTACTGTTTATATAATAGCGAAGAATTTGCATCCGGTTTGGAGTGCGGTATGGATTTTGCTTTTTGGTATTTTTAAAAATATATTTATTTTAAAAATATTAAGTTAATGTTTAAAAAAAATTATAATTCTAATGTGATGATGTTAAAAATAAAAAATATTTTAATAAAAATATTTTAAAAAAACATATTATATCATAATATCAAAAATTATAAAAATTATTATTATAGGATTACCAAAGTATAGAGGGAGGGTGGAATGAAATTAGTCTTTTTAGTTTAATTTTTATAAGGTATTGTTATAGCTTTTCTTTTTTATCAACAACAAAGAAAAAAAATTTAGTTAATTAAATAATTTTTGCCTTTTTTTTTAGACCTATACATATAATTATTCGAACATTAGTTTTATAAAATTAAAGTAATCTACTTTTCTTTTATGGAAACATGTATTTCATTTATTTTGCATGTAAAATTTCATCTTATAATAGTTTTAATTAGACATATAATTTTTTTAAAAAATTACAACTAAAAATATTTTTCTTAAACTTATTTTTTAATAATAGCAACTATAAAAACTATAATAGTGTCAAATATTTACTTCAATATTGTTCAGAATTAGGATACTGAAGAGATTAGAAGAGCATGTCAAGTTTGTTAACTCCGATTTTGGAGATTTAATGAATTGAACAACGATTTCTTTCTTTTAATGATAAGAGTTAGGTTGTGTTTTCATGTTTGGTAACAAGTTAATACGAGTTTTGTTAGTATTTGGAACTGATTAAGTAAGTTAACAGAGTGATTAGGGTAATATAAGAGTAAAAATGAAAAAAAAAAGATCGTAAGTGTAAAGGGGCTTGATTGAAAAAAACTCAAGACATGAGGATTAAATCTTGCTTCTCCCAAAAACTATTGACTTGACATCGATAACCACTCATCATAATCCGATCTTATAATCTATAAGGGCTAGATAGTCTTTTTCAAACGACATTGGTATGTATTTTCGACATTGAATGTAATAAGAACCATATCACAATACAAGTGGATACAAAATAAAGTTTATTAAAGCTAAATTAAATATTTATTTAATAATAAAATAATCCACTACCCTTCATGGTAATAACATGCAAGTCATTATATATCTGGCTATAATGCAATTTGAGTTTTGTACTAATATCCTATGTATGTAAATCAGGTGGAGAGTGTGGTTAGTAAAATAATAAATGATGTTTTTTAAAAATATTTTTAAATTAAAAATATATTGAAATAATATTTTTTTTAAAAAATAATTTTTTAACTCATCCAATCATAACTATAAAAAACACTTAGAAATATATTAATTTAATGACTTTTAAGTAAAAATAATATAAAAAAACATCTTGATAGGCAGAAGCTTCAAAATAATAAAGACAAGTCAACTATGAGAATCAACAATTGCATCATAAAGTGGGTCTGGCACTTGGTGTTGAATTTATGATCCTATTGCACAATGACACTTTTGCTCAAAATATAATATAATGATATTAAAAATATAAAATTGATGCTTTTCACACGATAATGTATTTTTAAAAAAATTAATTTTTTTTATTTTTTTTGAATTATTTTGCTGGTGTCAAAGATGAATTTTTTAAAAATATTATTTTGATATATTTTCAAGCAAAAAACACCTTGAAAAACAATTGCTACCGTAATATAAAACACCACCTAAATATTTTTAGATTATTTTGATATACTGATATTAAAAATAATAAATAAATAAATATTATTTTAATGTATTTTTAATTAAAAAAACTTTTGAAAATCATATATTGGGTTATTGAACATGGAATGAGGATGGGCAGCTTACGATGGAAAGCTCAAAACCAATGTCAAGCCCTAAGCCATAACCCAATTAAAGGGGAGGCAAGCCTGTTTACACAATTTTATAAACATTATTATTTTTTTAATTGAAAAACTAGTATGGTCAAGTGATCAACTCGGCTTGATCTAAATTAAGTTTTACCTTGAATCGTTTTGAGCATCTACTCTTCTATACCTTGATGACTCGACCAAATCCAAGTAAGATAAACTCAATCAACTCAAAAGAATTTTTTTTAAAAAAAATGATTAACTCAAAGATGACTCAACAACCTAGACTCTAAACAGATCAGATCCTAAACGAGACTGATAACTGCAGAAAAAACTAACCACAACAGAGAGGTAGAGAACATAAAGAATCATTACAGAAAAAACTAAACCTTGTGGGATCTTGTCACATGCTACTGTGGACTTCAATAGAAGACTAGTTTTAGCCCCTTTTGATTTTTCTAGCATGTTCTATAAACTCTCTAGACATCTCTCTTTAGTTTTTTTCTTTTTTTATCTTCGCAGTTGTTCATGGCACTTGAGTGGTGAATCATGTGCGTCTTTCTTGTGATTATGCACTGACCTTTATGCATGTGGAATAGCAGAGGGATTTCTGCAAATCCTCATGGCTTGGAGAAAAAGGTGCCCTCTTTAGTTGCTTCACTGATACTCTTACTTTACACGAACATTTTGCTTTACAAGGCTTCCACAACTGCATACTCGGGAAAAATCGGACCCTGGAAATTTGGCCACATTGATGATGAGGGCCTTTTCAGGTTTCCTCGACTGTTTTTTTTTTTTATCTCTGTGCTGCAAATTTCCATTCCATAGCTTTTCATGTATTCTAGTAATAAGAAACCCTCATCATGCAGAGAATCAATTCTGATGTTTTTTCAAAAAAAAATGTAAAGAAGTTATTGCATTTCAAGCAAAACATTATTATCAGAGAAATGCAAAGATTTAGCTGGAGAATCTTAAACTGCTGCTTATTGCATTTCAAGCAAAAATCAGTTTCAAATATATATTTTCACTCTTCAACATCCAACGTGAAAGAGCCTTCTACAACTGCCAAATACCAGGAAAAATCCTCGCTCCCAATTGTTCGACGGACTTAATATTAGGATTTTGGATGGTAAAGTATAAGTGTACCTGCAGC
>Ga0307509_10005596_pt1 | contig 17411 bp, 14 predicted proteins | sample 10_EM_MG_FD_202245 | JGI IMG/M metagenome (GOLD analysis project Ga0307509, IMG submission 202245) | Populus trichocarpa ectomycorrhiza microbial communities from riparian zone in the Pacific Northwest, United States - 10_EM | ecosystem: Host-associated > Plants > Roots > Unclassified | place...
GACGATAAATGTGCTGCTAGGGTGTGAGGGGGGGGGGAGCGGGGAAAGTGAGCAGTGGCAGTGGCAGTAGTAGTAAGTAGTAATAGTAGTAGCGGCAGCAGTAGCAGTGGCACCGGAAGTGAAGGGAGGGTCAACCGGAGACGGAGGAAGGAGGGAGGTACATGAGTGATTGGGAGGGATTTGAGGAAAGGGGTGTGTGGGAAGAGAAGGGGAAGGGGAAGAGGAGAGGGGGGAAATAAGATGGATGGAGGAAAGATGACGGAAGGACAGATGAATATGAATAGTATGGAGCAATGGATTGGTACTGGTGATAGTAGCAGCAGCAGAGATGGGGCCTCGACGGCGACGACGACGACGGCGGTGTTAATGTAATGAATGGTTAGACAAGGTGACGATGATGATGAGTGAGTGAGCGAGTGAATAAGGGAGACGAGCCACACCGCCAACACCAAGTGGGCAAATGGTCGGGTCCCCCGAAAGCCTCAAACGAAGGGCACTGAAGGAAGGGATGGAGGAGGGAGGGAGGGACCTTGCGACCCAAATGCAAGAATGTGCGGGGGTTTTTTTGGGTTTCGGGAGAAGGAAAAACGTGGGAAAAATATGGGGAGATCGGAAGAGGGGAAAAACGTCGGGGCGAGAGGGAGACCCCAGATATTGCTTTCTCAATCAAGTGTGCTGGGTCATTAGCTGTACCCCGGATGCCGGTTGTGGGTTTGTGGTTTGCCAAAATATAGATTTATATTTCACCTGGGTGCTGCTGTCACTGATCCCTACCGGACTGTGGATTAACCTATCTCTTATTATGTACCGTATATCAACTTCCAGCGAATATGGTTGTCACTATTGCACTAATCGAGGGCCGATGATGATGTCCAGATTGGTTTGGCACGCATCATCTTTAATCCTGCTGATGTTACCGCACGGGAGGGCTGCCCTCGGGGTACAAGTATTGAAAATCGAAATATCGGTATCGGTATCGTGCTTTGGAGCAGGGAGATTAGGAAGGGTGAGAGAAAACGAAAAAGGTAAGGAAAAGAAAAAAAAGAAAAAAAAAACTAACTTTCCACACGGGACCCAGTTCCTAGTCTCTCCTGACCCCCTTAGTCCCACTCCCACGGGCCGGACAGGGAGTACCACATATGCTCATCATAAGAGCTCTCCCTTTTGATTCTATTTATTATGAATCGGTATCATCTTGTATATTCTTACTATTTAAAAGTCCTGCTGACTGGAATGAGCAGAAGGAACAGCGGCACCAGTATGATCGAATTACTGGTCCGCTGCTGCAACATTCAGTTGGGTGCGATCCGCTCGTCTCACTCGCAAACGGATATCACCGTTCAGATGGCACCCGTAGCCAAAAGAGTTGCTTCAGAGCACGACCCGGTGTCCCAAAGCGCCCGGTCGTTTCAGAGTCAAGCACCGACTGGGCCTTCTTCTCCATGCGCCGCAGGAGCGGGAATAGCAGGTTCCAGTTGGCCCCGTGAGCCGGGAAGGCCGAGGGCCATCTGTGCCCAATCGAATTGGTGACCGAACTCTGGAAGGGGGGGAAAAAGGAAAAAATAAAACGAGAGGGAATGGGAGGGGAGGAAAGGGAAAATAGGAGGGGGCGTGTCGTTGCCGCTGGAGTGGGCATTGGTGTGGAACAGGACTGGGACGGCAAATTCTGGGGCAGTGGGATGAGACCGGGGGTATGGGCGGCACTAAGGAAACGGCATCCGTGGGACTCGTGATGATATCGGTACTCGAGTATATATTGCAAGCACTCCACATGTCGGTACGGTACGATATATTACGGCCATGAGGATTAATATGATAAACGCTCGCGGGGCGAGTGCAGCAAGCAACCGAGCAGGCGAGAAAAAGAGGGCAGAATCAGATATCCAGATGATTGGCAACCATACTGGCACACCACACGCTCCTCGCTACCGGTTCTGGAGGGGAAAGGAAGCGTGTGAAGAAGGGTGCACAGACACTTCCAATTGACAGCGGAGAAAATAATATCTTACCGATGGACATGCACAATTTCGGCCAAAAACGATAAACGAAGGAGAACCATCTTGATGGAAAGAAGAAAAGAAGAAGAAAAGATAACAGAGAACAAGAAATGCTATTATCAACTGTTCTTACCCTATCCCATCTAGTTAACTTATCGCTGAGATAACCTGCCCTAAAATGATTACCCCGTTTTAGGTTTTGTGATTGATTGTTCCATTGTTGCTCAAGAGAAAGAGAAGTCTTGTCTCTCCTCACTCGTCCCGAATCTACCCACGGGTAAGGGATGCAGTGCCTCAATTCGCCCCACCCTCCCACACCCCGGGAATATTGTCTCAAACCGAGCCATCAGGAGTTTCTCCGGAAATCAGATGCGATGTGAGCATGAGTCCACAGTCTCCAGCGTGAAGAAAAGGAGCTAGCCGCTTTCCTTCCGGACAACCAGGGAAAAAGCCGAGCGCCGCATCCAGTCTACCGCTTTCGACTGGAACTGCTCGCTGTTGGCATCAAGGGAGAGGTGGAGTTAGAGTAGGTTCGCTTCTCCGACCGGTACTTTTCTCTCCCATGGATCCAAGGGTTGGAACCACGGATTGAGGGGGGAAAGGCTGGCATTGTTGGAATTAGCCTCTCGGAAACAAGCTCTAACGCCGATGATAGCCCAAGCTTTCGAATTTTACACCCGAGAATCGACTCTGATACCCTGGATTGGTGTGGGCTGAGAGCTTACGGTACTCAAGTACCGGTACCGGTACCACACTGCATGATACCGGTCTTCCGAAAAGGACAAAAGTTCTGTGCGTAACTCGTTAAATAAACATTGGTTTCACAAAGCACGAGAGACAGCCCGTGTTAAAAGAGCTAAAAAACAAAAATGAAAAGGGAATTAAAGGAAAACCCTAAAATAACGGTGCCACTGTGAAGCAATGCAAGAATAAGGAGAGAAAAAACATGCAACACTCGGTTATTTTTCATGAAGGAAGTCCGGGGTAACTCTCACGCATAGCTGGACTCCTGTCCTGAACACCGCACAGGGGAAATGAAAGGCTGTATGCACCCCCTGGTGTTTTGGGTGGTACAAAAAACGGAACAATAATTCTTCAGAGGCAGCAGTAAAAAAACTGAATCGAAGCCCAAATAGGGAGGGAGAGGGTACGAGACACGGCCCCGCTTCGCCCCGGCCGACGATCCACCTCGGTGTTCCCCTCTTTCGGCGTCCACCGTCAACCCCTCTTCGTGACCACTTGAGGTCCGGACCCTGAACGAAAAACAATTGAACGTTGCTGTTATCCTGCGACCTGGGGCTTTCGTTGCAATTCCGGGGTTTATCGAAACGCATGCAACCGTACTCCTGGTAAAATTTACGCCCAGTTACTGTCGCGCCCCGCTAGCTCACTCGGGCAGAATCTAGAGGATTCATCCGGTAGAGCGGATGATATGGGACAACAGGTCAGGTTTTTGGTGCCCAGGAATTTAGAGCTACTCGTAGAGGTTTATTTATAACTAACTGAAGGAGACGCCACTGATCCGGCATTTGGCCACCCACAGCATTACCTAAAAGAGGTAAGCCAACTCTCACAGATTCATACGGGGCAACAAGGTATCCGGACGCTCGAGATCCGGGGCGGCGGGGTGTGACCATGGGCTGGGCAAAAACTTGGCCACGATGCCGATATTCAATTTGCACGCGCGCAATGTGACAAAGGATTCCTTTTCCCGAATCCCCCTCTCTCTCAAGCTCTACGTTATCCAAAGTGGTCTCTTCGTCTAAGAAGTTCGGGGCGCCATCGACATCTAACTCTGGTGCCGGCACTGCTCGTCATTTCGGAGGGTGAGGGTTGCCCTTAAACCCCCGAGCGCAACTTTGGTCCTAATTAAAGCTAAGCCACGCCAACTACTAGGAGAATGTGTCACGGCAGTAGCCCAAAGGAATGCCTTGTGAGTTTATTCTATAAGTGAGTATTAGGCGTGATAGAAAAAAATACCGGCAACGAAACATAGATTCTGGTCTTTGGTGGTGATTGGGGGGGTTCGCAGGCTCAGGGACAATCCACGCTTGCTGGGTTGGCTTACGGTAACCACCTGATCTAAGCTCCATGCGAGAAGGCACTGGTTAGAGGCAATTTAGCAGTCTCTTGGATAATCCTGTCGGCTGGGACCGAGTCGCCAAGATGGGGCGTGGCTGTTGGAGGGCATTCAAAATAAGTGGTCAGTTGATTTCCCTGCCGATTTCCGGAGCCCTATGGGAATTCGAATCAAAAGTTCCTGACCGCCCCTTTCCCAATCTCTGGTCGAACGGGAGGGAAAAAACGGAAAGGTAAACAAATCGTTTCTGTTACCCATGGCGCCATAAAATCCCATGCACTTCCGACGCCGGAGGCGGCGATCATTAGATGGTTTTTTTTTGGTTTCGTTTTTCGTTTGCCTTTTGCATTTCCGTTGCGCAAAGGTGAAAACCGGCGGTTTCCACACAGCAAACGCTATTAGATAATCGTTATCCTGAAAGGGTATCCTTGGAGTTGTGATCCCCTCCGCCCCATAAGAAATCATACTGGGGCGGAGGAGGAGGCATCTGACAGGTCAACTCCCACCCTCCACTGGGCCTTTCTCGCTTCGCTCACCCTCCATACGTAGACACACAATGAGATTTCCATCCTCATGACCGCTCAGCAGGACAATTTTCCGCTTCACCCAGACTTCTCTAGAAAAGTGGGGTCCAGTTAGCAAAAAAAAAGAGGGCAGCCCGTTTCCCCGCCGACGACCCGACTTTGGGAGCGATTTATGAGAACGCGGGCTCGGTTGCCTCAATTTCCGGAAGGGTAATGCAGCGTGTTGGATACAGGCGCGAGAAAGGAACCTCCATCCAAGTATCACACAAGCTTTGCCTGGATTTTAGCCGGGGCTAGGAGGAAGAATTGGGAGAGAGCTCGACTTAGCCATCCTGGATTTTCCTGTCATCAATCAAATCGCCGAGGTGGGAAAGGGGAGAAGAAGGATAAGCAGCATGCTTGGTTGGTGTACTGGTAAGCCTCTTTTAGCTCTCTCCCAGGATGCGGGGGGAGATATCGGTAGGGAGTGAAGGAGGGGAAAGCTGGTTAGTGTAGCTGGGCTGGTACCGGTACTCGAGTACGGTACTGGTACGAGATGGGTCATCTGCACTTCGAGTAACTAGAGCTACTCTGTCATGGTGGATTCCTCGTCGCCATTAGATTGAGTTCAATTAAACAGAGAACTAATCCCAAATCATCAACAATGGGAAAAAAGAAAAGAAAAGACTAAGCAGACGGACTCGGGATAATAATCTCCGGCTGCAGAATTTGGAAAAAACTAAAGGGAAAAACTCAAGTGTTGTTTTCGCTCGATCAAATTACCGGTATGGCAGGTGGGGTCCTGAACATTGAGGGTAAGGATAAGCGCATGAACTATTGAATGATTGATATTAAGGGTTGGGGGGGGGATCCGCGGGGTGGAATCTGAGATCTGTGAGAGGGTAAAATGTGGAAAATCGAGCGTAAGATTCGTGCTTCTCCCTCGAATGACTTTTGGCGAAAAGGTGTTGAATATGATATCGTGAAGCACTCATTGTTTTTTCGGTCTCTAATCTTGGAGTCCGAAGAGGCTTTCTCGGCACGGTACCGACATCCAGTCGTCTAATATCGAGATTGCTGCATAGGCTCCTCTTGACACCATAACACAATACCTGCCGGATTTTAATCCCAATGCTTTCAACGCTATCGGATAAGGTGTGTTACGAGCAGTGCCCATCCATGGCCGGTATAAAATAGGACAATCCAAGTACCGGTATTCGGGTACAGCCAAGCTCCATTTCCACGATTTTCCGGACACCATTTTCCACCTTCCTGTTTGGGGGAGGGGTCGAAATGTGGTTGAACAAGACAAAATCTCACGGTCATACCTGGCCATGGAACTTGGAGCTTCATAAGCGTGCCTAGATGGAATTCTTGTAGGAAAAAACATCAGTTACCGACCGCTTATTCGTGTTTTAGTGGCACCTCTTGCGTACACAGCCGTCTTCAGGGCTCTCTTAGACTGACTGGTACTAGTACTTGACTTGGCTAAGTTATAGCAAATGTATGATTATTCAGTAGGAAGAAATCAATAAGTATAAGGAATTAAGTTATCAAATATTTCGCATGTCAAGTATTAGCTGAGGTTACAGCTGCCGCATGGTGAGGCATAGTGTTGAGGGGGAAACTGTCGATGTTTGTTCAAAGAGTGAGGGGATGAGGTTGAGAATCAAGTAGTATGAAGTTAGAATAACAGTAAGAATTGATCATGCTACATAACAGGTAACAGGCAGCGGGTATCTGAACAGAGGGGTTATTCCTAGGGAAAACCTTCCATATATTATACCATGAAATCTGAGTGAAATACTAGTACAGCACTTCTATCCCGGATACGATAGGTTTTTGGAACAACAGCAAAAATCACTAAAATAAAAAATACAATAGAAACTAAATTAAATCAGAGACAGTTTTTCTGTAAACAAATTAATTATTAAATTGATAAACTGTGAATAGAAATAGAGGACGCAAAGACAGAAAAAAAAGTAAAAATTGAAAAAAAATCACTAAAGGAGAAGAGAATTAAAGAAAACATTATTGATGTTCAAAAGTACAGGTTTTTGTATTATGATTTCCTAAATTACCAGAAGTTCTACAATGTTGGCAGTAATCATTAACTTTAACCTGGTGAGGCATATAACAAGCCTACTGACAAGCTGCAAGACCATAATTACTACAATTACTCATTATTAGTGTTCATGAAAGCATAGTAATATTGCCAAATTCCAGATTTCGACTATGATTATAACAACTCTTATTTAATACAACACTTTTAAGAACAAATAATTCAACCATGGTTGGCTGATTTGGATAGGCTTCCGAACAGAAAATATTTCCTTCTAAAATATTACAATACAAAATGACATATATTGAAAAGTGAATGAATATTACTTTGCAAGGTAGACTTTTAAGAAGATATTCTTCTCTAATTACTCATCAAATAATTTCCTTGGATATTTAACTTGAAGATATTGGCTTTCGAGAAGGAAATGCTTCTGTTTACAAGGCATATAAGATTATGGATTGGTTTGAGTGAAATTGTATTGAAGTTAAGAAGACACTTTGTATTTCCCAAATTTTAAACCAATTGAATATGCATAGGTTGAGCTTAAAACACAATTGTGCCAGCAGTTACAAAGGATTGGGGATACTTTAAGAGGAAAAGAAGCTATTAAGAATAAGCCGGGACTAGCATTATTATTGGTTTAGGTAAACCATAAGGGAGAGGTTGTTTAAGAAGTTGTGAAAGACAATGACTGATAGAGTAGCTGCGGTATTAGAAGCAAGAAGAGGTTATACAAGGTACAGGTTAGAGAGATTTTTATTTCTTTCTGATAATTTATTAATTATTATTTGGTAATGTGGATTGTTTGGTTGATTGTGTACTTATACAATATGTGTATATATAGATGTATAGGGGTACCAGTTAACAATATGACCAAATTAAGGGTGCAAGACGAGGCCGAAAAATGTGAAAAACTAGGTGAATCATGCAAGGCCAATACGTAAAATTACTTTATAGGACTTTGTATAAAAATTCTCATATATGCATAAAGGCTGAGGAGAGACATTGACCAATACCCAAAGATATACCTAGTATTCTATTAATATAAGATGATTCAAGTAGTATAGGAGTAATTAAATATGTCTGAGATCATAAGTGGTAATGACCAGGTAATGTGAATAAAGTATATATTCATTGAAATGGGCTGGGCAGTAAGAAGATAGCTGGAGGACAAATTAGACTATTTTTCAATATTCTTAATACAAATATAGATTTAATTTTGCAAATAGGTTGGTGGGTACGTTTGGATGGAGAGACTATACTAGTAGGGAAAAAAGTTGATTAGAGGTTTTTATAAAAGGAGAATAAAGGTATAGGCATGTGAACAAAAACTTGATTTTTCAGATATTGTGTAGAAGTATGTGATTTTGTATAAGCTGGAGAAGAATGAAAATAGTCAGCTGAGTAATTACAATAGGAGCACTTAGTATGAAGCCCAATTGTAAGAGTGCAATCATACACATGACTTAAGGTGGAAGTATTGATCAAAATGAGAATGTATAATTTAAAGTAGAAACAGGCTGTTAGACTTAATATCATTTAGGTTGAAAGTTGCACTGAATAAGTTCTCTTGAGAATTGTTCGTCATCAGAATCAGTTGTCTTTCATTTTAATCAAGTAGAATAATATAAGATTAGAGAATACTAGTTAATTATTTTAATCTTCGTGAGCAACATACTTAGCTTAAAGCTGTTCAACTAACCAGTTTAGAGTGGGTTCATATTGGGAGATCGTAAGACTGCAGGAATATTGACTATGGTCGGATATAGAAGAGGATCTCCGTAATGTATTTCCAACTACATTAGTATAAGTGAAAAATTGTTTCTATTTGTAGCATTGTAATTACCCTATGAATAGGTAGCTACAGTGGATAAGACTTCAGCCAATATGGGATATGATGAGGTAACCAGAGAGAGACTAGGCCAGTACAATTGATGGATAGTGAACAATAGGCATGAGCAGGTGCAAGTGCTATAAAGTAACTTTGTGGCATAGGATTAGAGAGGATAACCTGGGTAGGCCATAGTTAGCCTGCTGGACAGGGTAACCTTTGGAGGGGATATTCATGTAAAGTCAAGTGAACATAGTAAACATTATACGGGTTTCTAGAGCAAGATTATATGTAGTTATGCAGACTTCCGTAGACAATCAAGACATGAAAGGGGAAAATTACCCTATTTGGGAAACATAGCTACTATACCTTGGGGACTCAGTTACCCTACTGAGGAACCCCAGTTACCTTACCTTTACTGACAAGGTCATCTGGTGACTTAGAGGAAAGTTACTCTATTATTCTAGTACGTTTAGATGTTTATAGAACGGCTTTCTATGGTACAAAATGGACTATTGATGGAGCAGGAGTGGTCTGAACCTTTTGTGAATCTGAGGGGATATTGTTAATACCCCCCTCCTACCTCAGCATTGGTGCAGCACAATAGCATAGTCTGGCTGTGTAGTGGTGTGCTTTCTAGTGAAGCAAAATCCATCAGAACGCTTTCACAGCTGTTACCCTAGCAGAAAGAGCTTACCAAATAATAAGAGCGAGGTATAGAGCTTCATAAGATGACCGTATATCAGAACTGAAGCTCCCAAAGTTATGAGCTTCCCAGAGGCATCTGGAAGACGACTTGGAATACCAGATGAGAGCATGTTTCAAGATATGTTTAACAGATTGGAATGATGTTTAGCGAACACTACTGCTCTCATTTTCTAGTTGTGTATGCATTAGCTGCACAATGCTTTGATAGCTGGATATTGGAACTCATCACTCCATATTCCATATTACTATTAGTATGTAGGAATTTGGACCACATATTCATATGGAGTCTATAATGAGAAAGAGATTGAAGACAGTGGAGTGGTAGAGTGAGGACACTCACAGATGGAATAGCAGTTCCGGAGATTCTCTGAGTTGAGCTGGGCAAGATTTCTGGGTCAAAAAGTGTTTGTACTTTGTTCTGACAAACTGAATTGTTAAGAAGATACTTCTTAACTAAAGAAATCAAAGTAGCATAAACATGAGTATAAATAGTAGGCCACTCCCCAAGTGGTTGAAGAATCAAGCAAGTAACGAAGAAGAGACCTTAACAATATAACAGGTTAACAAGTGAGTTATATTCTAACTCATTGATATTTGATTAGGCTTGATATCTTTGCGTTTACCAATGATTATTTTATGAGCCTTCCTGACTATTAATTTGTTGTCTCAAATATCTTCAGCCTAGTTAGCTCAGAATTCAACCATATTAGCTATCCAGTAACAGCAGCACTAGATGTGTCATCGCTATCCATTTGAGCAAAAACTGTTGGCAGGATATCTGAGGGGTATGAGGGTGGCTGCCTCTTGGAGCACAACCAGGATAACGCCTGAGAACCGCCTACAGGTATCCTTTGACCTTGGGGTAGTTGTAGTGTTAACTGTGGCAGGCTTAGGACTGACAGGAGAAGCTGCAAGGCTTCCAGGACAACCATTTCAAAGCTAGTACCAGCCTACCCTTATCAGCAAGAAATCATTGTTTTTTGGGATGTTTAGAGTGGGCTTCTGGACACATCGAACCTGATTTTGTGTTCTGTCCTTCTAGATCATCTGTACCTTCTTTGCCTTTCACCATTAGCAACAGAAAACCAGTTTGCGTTATATGAATTTCGGTGTACCCCCTATCTTTTCGGCTGCGTCCTGTGTAGCCATTTTTTTGAACTTTTGTCATCAAAAAACCTATTTCTTTTTAAGATTAATCTCATTATCAAGTAGATAAACATGGATTTTCAGCCTTAACAGACAACATTTACATGTTCACTTTAGCTCCTAAAGTTCAAAACAGGATTCATAGGATCCATAGTAAATCAGCAAAAAGGAATCCTGGGTCAGATACAGGGGTGTTGCGTCCTGACACTCATATTCTAGACTCTGCGTCTACTGCATCCTGTGTGTGCTGTACTCAGAGGCCATATCTGCTTGCGTCTGCTGTCTTTTGAGACTCTTCTCAATCCTGTGTTTTGTTCGGATACATAGAAGCAAAAGAATCAACCTGCGCCTGGCTGTGTCCTGCCCTCCCAGTGCGCCGGACATTGCAGGTACATATAACGTAAACTCCAGTTCTGGGTGCGGACGCTTCAGACCCAACCAGAGGCACTTCCCTCTAGCCACCCTGCGCCGTGCAGACAACCTTACCATCCCATTACACCCTATACAACCCCCTGCATGCCACCCATTTCTTGATGTCCTGCGACATCAATCTTCTTCTCCCTAATAAGCCCTACAAACCCCCCCTATCGGGTATCCTCCAATGATGCTCTGCTCCCTCCAGATTCTGTCCTGAATTTTCCTCCCTATCCTCTCTCCGTCCGGCACGTCCCCAGATACCCTTCTTTTCCCTCTCTATCTCTTAATCCTATTGTGTATCTCCCCGCATCCAGTGGGCGTGCTTTAGCCCTTGAGCTTTTCCCTCACTAGTACCTCCTGATCCTGATATTTCTTCTCGGGGATTCGGCGGACGCTTCCAACAACCTATCTCGTCAGCCAGATACCCCCTGCACCTGATCTAGTTGGCCAGGCTCCCCTAGAACTTATCACATCCGCCGGACCTCCTCTCCAACTGATTTTATCGGATAGACATCTCCTGCTACTTATCCCTTCGACCAGACCTCCCCTATAACCTCTTCTGTCAACCGGATATCGTACAATGTGCTCCTCGCTTTTGACCGTTCGCTGGACACATTTTCACGTCTTCTGGACCTACAGAACCAACAATTAGCTACCAGCAGACTGGCCCATAGTTGTACATCATCGAATCCCTTGCCTGACACATTATGATGTGGTAGCTGCATATTATCTTCTGCCGATGAACCTCTCAGGGCGTCTACACTATTACAGTTTTGTTACTTCTAGGCTTCTGGGCTCTGGCCGCCTTTGCTATGCGTATTGTCCATTCTATTACTCTTCTATCCAGACATAATATTATGATCATAGTGTAGTTATACCACAATTCCCCAAGTCGTCTCGGGTACTTTCTTCCATCTACTTCTTTAAATTCGCAATCTCTTCAGACAGAGTTGACTCAACCAGTCCTGCCAGAGTATCAGCTGGGTTCCTGAGGTTGCCCTGCTCTGATTCTGATACTTCGGGCTCCAGATCAATCCCAAATTCCCATCTCAACGCATTATTATTATTCGAATACCCTGCTGTTCTCAGCAGGCTTTACCCGCTCCTGGGCAATTCTGGCCTTTAATGCAGTCTTGATCCCGCAATGATTAAACCCTGAAAGTGCTCTCCAGTATCCTGCCATCTCTGTGTCTGACATTCCAGCAGGCTTGCCTTTCTATTAGCTTACTTATCACCCATCTCCCGTACTTGCACTTTATCCTACCTCCAGCATTAGAATGAGTGAAAGCCACTTTATTGATGAAGATTCGAGTGTACCAGCATCACAGCGAATGGCACAGCATGGCCGCAGTCAAACAGATAAACAGACTGTCAATCTCAGCCAGGAATCTTGCTTCTGTCATGCCTTTCCTTTTAGGACTAGAATAAAACTCAGCAAAAATCATGCTTGCAATCTATGGTGCTAGGAATCTAAGAGAAACTGCTTGTCCGCTGTATTGAATAGATTTTTTAGCTGGGGTCAGAGACAATTGTGAAAATTGTTGTACCACTATACCTTATATTTGTCCAGTGGGCAAAGGAATCTGTCTTCCTCTAGTAGGTATTCTACCCTTTGTGCACACTCTGCAGCATCCTCCATATCTAGCTTATAGCGTGCAGTTATACACATCTTTGCAGTATGCAAATACTGTCATCTGCATCCACTATGCTTTACTCAAAGCTGTAAAAAGGCAGGCTGCCAGCCGGTTTATTTAGTCTGGCAGATCAGATATAGAGGACTGATTAAGGGTAACATACCTGATCATTGGAGGCTGGAGTAGCATCGGCAAAGTTTGGAAAGCCCTGCTCTCTCCGTGCCTCCTTCCAATACCTGTGCACTGCTTCAGTTAGGGTAATTGCATCTGGAAACGGATTTATGAATATTTTTCACTCTCATATCACGTCACGGGCTTTGAGCATAATGCTATGCTCAAGTCATGTAGCCATATTTCGTCTGCGGCTGATGTATTGTTCATCCAAACTATGTAATTCGGACATTGTTGGACCTGAGTTGCCCGGAGTGATGGCTGGTATCTCTAGCTGACCCAAGGTGGTGGGTGGGTGAGAGTGGATTGTTGGTGTGAAATGGTTTTGGCTAATATGTATTGGGATAGGTGCTCTCTATCTGGGGTAATCAATTGCCTGGTCGGAACTCTGTATATGCTCGGGAGTGACTTTAAGTATTGCACGTTGTGGTTCACGAAATATATACCAATCTGATATCTGTGCCCCTTACACTCATGATAAATTCTCATTCTCCTCTACCTGTTCTAACTCAACCGCCTCCTCAACCTCCTCCTGAACCTCATGCCCCTGAGTCTCCTCACTCTGGCCATTGTAATCTTCGTACTCCCTATGTTATGAGTCAATGCTGTCATCCGCTGATGACCACCTGCTGTCTACAAGAATAGTTTCTGGTACCTCAAGTCGTGATGAGGCTAGTGCTAGGCCGCTACCCCTATACGCTGTGGATATTAATGGAGGAGATGAAAGCGGGGTTTGGGATGATGGTTAACCTGTCGCAGGATCAGGATTTTCGGACAGGTCCACTACCCACCTCTCTTTGTATTTGCCTGCTCTGCCTTAACAGACATGTTCAGTCCGCCATAAGCTGCAGCTGTTGTTGTGACATGTTGTGTAGATATATCATGAGAGAATAGAATTGTAGTGATTGGCGTTGAGAAATAGACGGTGTTAGAAAATATGTATTAGTAGTTGATATGGTGTTTGAACCTAGCGGATGAAAAAGTAGTCAGAATGCCTCCTTTAAGAGACAGGGGGGTTTACTGCTTGTCACTCGCTTTCTTGTTGGATCTGGGGGAGACATGGGAGCAGCTGAAGTGCCACATGTTATGGCAATTGGCACTCAGGATAGCAGTGTTCCACCCGGGCGTGTAGTGTATGACCATACGAACATTCAGTATTTAAGGTTGATGATGGTAAGGAACTTGAAGGTTGTTTCTTAGAACGCGCAGACTAATCTAGTTTGAGTAGGTTTGGGAGGATATTGTAAGAAATGAGGTTATGCTAAGGCTCAGAGTGCAGAACACTAATATCACAAGGAACACGGTGCTTCAGAGGTTTAACAAATTAGGTATAGGATACAAAAGAATAAGGAACAGGATAACTCTGAACTAAAAACACATGGGGGAGAAGTGGTCCGCTTAGCTTCCAGTGTAAGCATCTCAAGTTAGGAAGGAAAACAAGGCTCAAACAAAAACAAAAAAAGAAATCACAACCCAAATAAAAAAAACCACTCTGAAAACCAAAATCCAAGATGCAAAGAACGAATGTCTACAGTGTAAACAAAAAGCACTAGTGTTGACTCAGAACAAGTAGTGTCCGCAGAGATTATTAAATATGGATAAACCTAGCCAGTCATACGCAAGTTGGGCAATCCACAAGAGAAATGTGCTGTAAGAAGAGCATGCGGACGGCTGGCAAAACTGCAAAAGCTAAACTCCAAATGATAAATACAAAAACGGAAGTGTTGATGCACTGTCCTACCAGGATCCAAAGATCAGAGTATGCCAGCCTAGTCACAGGGGGCTAATCTGAAATGGAAAAAGACTGAGAAGGACAGGAACAATCTGCTGAATACTATAAGGGAAAATGAACACCACAAAAAAGAAAAGTCTGAGCATCTGCATCCATATCCGTAAGCTAGAATTGGTAGACTACCTCAAATGTGCCACCTCCTGCTTCTTATATTAGTAATTTGGAGCAAAGATGATCTATCCCTGTTGGTAAAGGTTAAGCAACAACAGAAACAGACCGGAGAGAGCTCCAAACATGTGTTTCTGCAGGCACAGCTAGAAAACCAGCTGCCAACATAGTAGATGGAAAACCTGGTAGTTGGAACAGCAACTTACCAGGGGTAGAGGATCCACTGCGACTCTTGTTGGCCAGAGAGAGGGCGGACGTGTTGGATTCGTGTCTGGCCACTGGTACCGATATGTCCACATCAAGATATTGGGACCACAGATCACCAGCGTTATGGTTCCTCTCAGGGCGTACTGACTTGTGTCTCCTCTGACGTGTTTGCATGCTGCCTGGCTCCTGAGGCCAGCTTCAGAAGATGCTGGGCTGATGCTTCCACCAGGATCTGCTCAGAGGCTGCAGCCATCAGATCATTACCGAGATTGGAAGTGAACGGAGAAGGGCAATCTGGTGGACTAAACCTCAGAGTAGGTACCGGATTTTGGTTGCTCTCCTGATGGGGTCTTTCCAGTACAACCATGATTGTGGGGTCAATTGTGGGCACAGTGCAGACGATCTTTCGTGTGGGATTCATAGTGACGGCTGAACGGTTTGGCTCATTAGATTTGGCCATTGCTGTTAGGGCACGCTTGCCATGCTATTGACTGTACAGGTAGCTAGCTCAGAGACATCCTTGATATTAGTTCCCCTTCTGGTTTATTGGCTAGACCAGAGGGCATGGTGGTTTAAGTTAGCATAAGGGTAAGAAGATTGCTTATAAGGAAATAGCATGAAATGGGGAGGTGATGGCGGAATTGCAAAGCTGGCCGGATTGGTGCTGATTACGGAAAAACAATAGTGATCAGATACTAGTTTACCCATATCTGCTGGACCACTGAGCCGCACCATCTCGGTCTTTTTCATACTGTTCGTTCTTGTAACAGGTTTATTCCTGTCTAACGAAAATACAATATGACCGGCGGTAGGCCTGCTAGCGCTGGTGCTAATGGAGGCTTCAAGGGACCAGTAGCTAGAAGGATAATAGTTGAGGGACAAATTGGACTCAGTGATTGCCGTTCAACAAAGTGTATTCTTAGACTGAAGGTATGTCGAAGTCTGCTGTCTCCTGCTAGCCAGGAGCCTGGTTTAAGTACAAAACCCAAGAGCGATAGCCTTCCTGCAATCAGGATCATTACTTGTAGCTGCACACATACCGGAATTCTGTAATCCTGCAAGACCAAAGAAAGAAACATGGCTCAGCCTCCACCAGTGCTACATGACTATTCCATATCCGGAATCCTAAATATAAACTTCCAGCAAAGCAAACCAAACATAGCAATAGGATAGCATACCCTATCAAACTCAGAGACAGTGGCGGAGCTGAAATCAAATCAAATGAACCAAATATAAATCAAATAACTAAACATACGAGATCCTACACTGCCGGCTGCTGTGTACTGTTGCCAGAACATGTATACATGTTACAGTTCTGGTCGACCTAGTGTCTCGCTTTGCGGCCACCACGGATGACTTTGGGTTCATGCCGTCGTCTGATCTATCCTTATCGCTAATCTGTGACTTGTCAGGAGAAGGACCTCCAATATTTCGAGATGAGCAAGAAAATCTGACCGGAAAAGGAGCCTTGTGTTCATCCGCTGTTTGACAATGGCCCGAGAAAAGCAGATCTATTGGTTTGTTCAGCATATTTGTTAACTACCAAATGTGGACATCCCGGTTACTGAGGAGTGGGACCTCTCATCAAGGGGGCAGCAGCTTGTCAGGATCGTTCTGGTGCATTTGGGTGCCTTCTCCCATTGCAGCAACAAGTACCCAATATCGGTATATGCGTTCTAGGATGCTGTTTATCTCCTCCCGGATATTGTCAAAAGTGGGTTCAGCGATCTCTAGTGAGTAAACCTGCTGCCCTGTCTGCTACCGGATCTTGTCCAACTCAAGAGGGTTGGGGACACCAGTGCATGAACTCGATCGCTCCTTTATCCTGAGGTGGCTGCTGCGTGGGCCGGTCCAACCTGCAGGCGACATGTTAGCATACAGTATACAGATTAAATGCAGACTTATTGTGACAACTTATGATCATTCCCAGCCAGAATGGAAGTGGCCAGAATGGGAGCAGCTCATGCTCTTTTTAGGCTTTCTAGAGTGTTCGAATATTCTTTTGCTATGTCTTTTAGCAAAATATCAAGACATTTTGTCAAACATCTCCCTTGAATAGCAGTTTGCAAGAGTACTGCCCTGCCGCCACCTGTAGTAGTAACCAGTGCTAGAGTAAGAGAATGTGCTTGAATGGCAGCCCATTGGGCTTCTGGACTCTGCCGACAGCTTGGGATCCTGTCTTCCACCATCTTACGCTTCATGCCATTCAGACAGCTACTATGATCCTGATTTGTAATTCCTGGTTTCAGGAAGCCGCAGACCTACTTACATCAGGAAACATTATCATCGTTGTTATGGCCCGGCGTTATGTTGTGGGTAATTGTAGCTGTTGACGGAACCATGTTAGCTTGCGGGGTGAGTTGTTTGTATTGGATAGAGAAATAACAATTGGGTAGGCCAGCTAAAGGATAAGGGAAGTGCTGTTCATAATTGCGGAGCTCTGTGGAAGATTGGGGAACTTTGGGGAAGAATAAGGAGCTCTGTAGACGATTGGGGAACTCTCCGGGTGATACAGGAGCCCTGCAGACCATAAGAGAGGTCTGCGGACGATAAGAAGATTCAGTCCATAAGAGGAGCGTGAAGATGATAGAAGGGGTTCTGCAGATAATAAATAGTTATGAGAAGACACATCAGCAAAAAAACTCGATTTTGCATCCACACGCATCTGAACGCACCCTGTAGTGGAGTTTGCATCTGGTCAGCATCCTGTGCATCCTATGAATCCAGTTTTAAACTTCAGAAGCCAAAATGGACA
>Ga0307509_10005597_pt1 | contig 17411 bp, 21 predicted proteins | sample 10_EM_MG_FD_202245 | JGI IMG/M metagenome (GOLD analysis project Ga0307509, IMG submission 202245) | Populus trichocarpa ectomycorrhiza microbial communities from riparian zone in the Pacific Northwest, United States - 10_EM | ecosystem: Host-associated > Plants > Roots > Unclassified | place...
CAGTCGCCGGTCCCCACTCGTGTCTCCCCTCTGTCGTGCATCGCGGGTTGACCTTCCGAATAGGCCTCACAGGAGTTCATATCATTGTCACTGTGCTTATCCCTCAGAAGGCCGGACTTCTACTCCATGACAGCCCTCGGCGCCCGGGGTGCGTCCATCGACTCCAATGGGAATCAACAACACCGTGTCCGGTTTGGTGGCGAAACTGTAAGATAGTATTTAGTGAGTCTACAACGGACCTCCGAGGCCATATACTGCGAGCCTGTCGTAAATCGCCGTCATCCAACGTGATGATCCCCAGGGACTCCCACCATGGAATCCTGTGGCGCCAACGGCGCACCGGTCAGTTCGATGGCACGAACGGAGAACAATGGGCCCCATCGCTGGTGTTCCACCGCCCCGTCAGCACGGGTGAACCGTTCGGTCCCAATCCATGCTCACGTCCGTTCCACAGTTACGTATTCTAACCTCCCTTCACACCAAAGTTCTCCCTTGCAGGCTGCTAAAAAGTATCCGTTCCATTCGCCCGACCGCCAGCGTGCTACGCAAAGGAGTGTGACGGTCGGGAGACCTCACGAGCAAAGGACAACCAAACCAGATATGACACAGCGACTACTCATCCTCCTCCACATCTCCAAACTCAAACATCCCGTCCCGGTGGCGCTTAGCCTCACTCACCGCCTCTTGCAGCCTCTTATACACACCAGGATACACGTTCAGGTACTTGCTCCCTTTCCTGTCGATCGACGCAAACCCTTCGGCGACGAGGTTAACGTTTATACACGCGTTGGGGTCGTTGTCAGTCTCTGGATCCATCAATCGGAGATGAAGCAGGCCGCTCTCTCTGTGATCAACGTTGGCGACCAGCTTCCTGCCTTCGCAAAGCTGTCGGAAACGGTCCACGGCTTCCGGGAAGTATTCACTCTCCGGGGCAACCAGCTTGACGAAACTGTAAGGGTCATAATGGGAGTGATGGACAGGCGGACAGGGCGACGCAAGGGTGGAGAAGAGAATGCCGTCAGTCTCAGGCACCACATCGTTAGAAAGAAATCCCAGATCCAGCATTCCCAGTCGGTGGGAACGTGGGAGCGAAGGACCACTAACCTCAGTCGCGCCTCGTGTGCTTGACCTGGCAAGGACTTGAACTTCTGCTCCAACGGCTTGATATCCTTAAACCCGATCGTATCTTGGTTCCCATAGTCGATGAACGTCAGCTGAGCCTCTTTCTTCACCGCCGACGATTTCTTGACTTTGGCTCGATACCATTGACCGTCAGAAAACTTGGCAGACACGAGGTCTCCAGGCCTAGGCGCGAAACCAGCAGGTGACGGCCCGGCAGTCTTGTGGTGTAATGAAAACTCTTTCATAAGTTGCTCGAGAGAAGCGATCCCTATTATCAAACAAAAAGATCATCAGCGTCCAACCAGAAGGAAAGTCCATCAGAAAGGAAAGTGACCTTCTGTATTCAGTATTTGTACCGAAAATCCCAGGCCATTCGTCGTTCGGACATCGCTAACAATGACGTCAAGGTATTCGGTCTTGAGGGCGGCGGGATCGCCTTCTTCCACGGGTTGAGCTTCCTTTTCTGCCTCTTCGTCGTAATCCTTCCAGATCTACAAAGGCGCGGCGCGGGTGAGGGGGGGTTCGTAAGATCGATCATCGATAGTTCAATACGTTCATCTTGATGAGCGACGGTACTTACGTTGAGCTGCTTATCCTTGGCCTCTGCCTATGAAAAAGAAATCAGTCGGGTCAACGACGATCCAAGTTCAGGGGATCCTCCAAGATGAAGTGTCCCATCAGGATGAAACGCAACACACACCTCAGCAGCATACAACTGCTTCGACCACGACAGCGTATCCGCCGAATACGAATGAACGGTCGCCAACCCCTCCTGCGCAAGCGCGACTGCGGCGTTCTCATCCTTATTCAGCCAAAGCGTTCCAATGAACCCTCCACTCTTGTCCACCGTCTCGATCTCGATCTCCACGTCGCGTTGCATGTACCTCCGAGTGGCAAATTCAGCGGCTTCTGTACCGTACGGTTCACCCTTTTCCGACGCGTTTCGACCTGTCCTCGGAGCTCGGATGCCTGGTTACCCCAACCATCAGCTAACCACGATTGTCAAAGCTGAAAGTTGGACGCGGAGCACTTACCACCGAGAACGAGAGTGAGCACTTGGTTGTCTTTGGGTAAGAAAATCCTGTGGAATGGGGTCTTCAGAAACCTCGTAATCGACGGTTGCTAACAACACCATACTTGAACCGAGAGCCAGCAGCAACATATTCGACAACGGCCGGTATCTTTCCCTGTCGTTTGAAACTGTTCACAAACGACGTGGCCCTGTGACTGGACTATTCCAGGGGTAACCCATTAATTTGCGTACAATGAAACCTCAAGGGATCGGCCCAAGACGCACCTCCGAGATGTTTGAGGGTTGTTTCGGCGGTTGCACCTCCTTCTGAGAATGGATTCCTCGTTGTTCATTAGCAGCACTTGAAACGAGAAAAAACGAATCCAAAATGTCAACCCCACATCTTGGAAATGGAGAGTGCGGGATCAACTCAAACGACTTACGCTTGTTCAGCTGCAACAAATTTGTCGAAATCCGGTGACCTGTCTTCGTCATCTCGCTTATGTCTGACCACGCTGGCAAGGCCCTTCTCTATCAGTTGTTCGGCAATATTGCTGGGCAACGCAAGGCGAGGGTGAGATTCATGAAGTCTATAACCTGGGGAAACAAGGTGGCTCACGCATTATGGCTCGCATATCGCACAGTAGCACACTCCCTCTCGTCGAATTCCCCTTCCTTTGGCCGGATGAAATCAACCGTGACCTTGACATGTTTACCGATCAGCTTCTTCCTCAAAAACTCTCGGGCCTCGTTGGAATAATGAGCTTGTCTGGGGTCGGATTGCCTAAAATGCGAGGCAAAGTGAGTCGTGGTCACGAGATCAGTGAGGGGTGGAGGTGAGGGTTACACACTTTGGCGCTCTCGTCGAACTGAGCTGTATCCTCCTCTCCTTTCCGTCCTTATCCACAATACTCAGCTGGTCTCCGCTCCACACCCTAATCACCGTCGCTTCAAAGTTCCTCGAAGGTCCTCCTGCCGGGTGCCCATTCGTCTTCGAAGCCAGAGAAGACGCTGGTAGGTTCGCATACAAGCACAGTTTCTTCTCCTTGGCGACCTTCTCAGCGGCGCGGAGACGTTCCATACCACCCGAGCTGGCAAGCATACCCGCGTGCCAGTCTACGACACGAGCGAGACCAGCCGCGACAAGGTGCTCGGCGATGTTTCCAACAGGGTGAAGGACTGCCGTGGATTGTGCACAATAAGCAATTCTTCGGAAGAAACGGAGAGCGCAACACATACCGTTGCCGATCAGGAACGTTGCTGGGGGAGGAGTACTTGATGCACCGGCTTGGAATGGAGTGGCGGTAGATTGTGGTAGGGAGAGAAGCGTTACTCGAACGGGTCGTTGAAGTAGCCTCGACTCTGTAAAGAATTTGGCCTACTCCCAGGATATCATATATCAGCATCCCGTAGAAGGAGACGATAAAATATGTGTAGGTTACCTCTTCTCCCCATTGTTCTGAAGGTTCTCCCTGTTTAGTAGACGGACGAGGAGTTCTCACGCCAGCCATCGCGACATTCACGAACTGATGGTCACCCTCCGGAAGCAACAACCTCACACGAACGGTGGAACCATCCCTAACGTGCTCAACGATCGCTGTAGGCCATCCACAAATCAGCTCACGTGCCGCTGGCTTGGAAATGTCTCACCTTCGATCGGCTTCCCCTTCCAAGTGGCCATAAACGCCTGCGAATCTGCTGGCATGTTGTGTTCCACCATCCTGGCCTGTATGTGTATGAATGCCAAAGTTCAGCGTGAAAAGTTGAACGTTGGCAAAAAGCTCGCAAAGATTATCGCGCAACACCGGGTAACCAACTGAGGTCCCCTCCTGAGAGAAATTATGTACGAACCTGAGGGCCGTTCGGGTCCCAAATACCCTTCCCGCCATTCTTAGCCTCAGCCTCAGCTTCCCGCTTCTTCATATCTTCCTCCGTAGGCTCTCGTCTGAACTCCTTGAGTTTTGCCCACCCGTTTTTGAGGATCTCAATAGAGATGTCGAGTCCATTGACCTCTGCCGTACCAATATCCCTCGTATTGTCGGCCGAGGATGAAATAGAGTGCGTGGATGCGAAGGAGACCTCCTTCCCTACTGTCAGTGAACGAAGGAATTCCCTAGATTCAAAAGCCCAATCCTATAACGGATGTTTTCGTTAGCCCGCGATGAATGAGGGGCAAATTGGTAGGATGTGGGAGCGGCATGGGGTGTGAGTGGCGACGAGAACAAACCTCTTCATCTGTAGTGGACGTTTTAACTTTCGGGGCAACAATATCTGCGAGATGCAAAACCCTAGGTCGCGAAACCCCATCAGAACAAACAAACTTGAAGTAAGGAGAGGACGCGAGGGTAATACTTGCCTCTCTTTTGGGGGCTGGCCCTGCGGCCCAGGTCTACCACGTAGTATGAGAGTATCACCCGAACTGACGGCTAGATGGATTTAATTCGGCAAACGCCATCCCAAGCATCGCATCGTGATCAACGTCCAAGAAGCCAGAAGCCCGAACAGCCCCAATTCATTAACACAGCGTGTTCCCCAAAATTACCCAAGATATTAAAGGAGTCGGCGGTGCGGGGGGGACACGAGGGGGTCGGGGTGTATATGGAATTGGGGGGATGGTGATGATCCGAAACCGGAGCCAAGTGAGTGCGGCCACGATGTATGATTCCCCGAGGACGTGGAAAACGTGGACGGAGTGTGGGGTGTGCGACGTGCAGGGATGTGCAACGTGTATGAATCGCCGGTGACCACGGGACCAGCAGACGAGATTCCAGCGAACGCACGAACGACGACGAAGCACCACCAAAAGCATAGAAAACGGAGAGAGTGGATAGAAATGAGAGCAGTTAGAGATGGATCCTCTCGATGACACTCAAAAACTCGCGCATACATTTCACGATCTTGACCACGAATCCATCCGCCATCCAGCAGGACACAATCAGCCAACTCCTCCCGCTGAAGAAACCCAAGATGAGACTCACAGCTTTGAGAGACATGAGCACCAACAAAGTTAACCTGTTTTCAATCCAAAGCGAGTGAGAGGGAGTAAAGCGTCAAGGTGAGGAAAGTAAGAGTGGGAAGATCGGGAAGTGACCGTTGCGCTGTCGTTCGCGTGAGGTGAGCGTCTAAAACACCCCCCGTCCCGTGACCTTCCTTCAGTTCCGCCAACGGAATCAAGCCCTCGACGACGAAACCCTCCGGACGTCCAACCGACCAATCCTTTCCAACTCGGCTACCGAACGAGTAGAGAGGAGGACCAAAATGCCGTTTTACCGGATGATGTGCATCGCTGCGCACTACCCAGAATACGTAGGTCCCCACGAGAGTCCTCGCCGGAGGAACGGTGGCTGACCAACTGGCAGAAACATATAAAGGACCTTGTGACGCAGTCTGCTATGCACGTCTTGGATAATGGGGGAACCGTACGCGGGTTCAGGTATTGGGGAACGCTCACGTTACCTCAGAGGATGAAGAGACAAAAACAGTTCTTCAATTACGGAGAGTACGTCCCCTCTCGCCGGCGCACTACGAAAACACCTGCGCCGAACCCACACAATGCGTCCGAGATAGCTGACCAAACCCGGTTTCGAACAGCTACTGGTTCATGCATTTCGACGCGTCCCCAAAGACGCTCAACGGCCTCCACACCCTCCTCCGAAAAGACCCCCGGGTTATCCGCTGGACGATGCTCAAAGAAGGGGAGAAAATCGAAGACGTGGTCGAACTCAAAGAACAAACCATCGACCACACATCAGCCTTCGATTCGGTGAACTCGGCATCCACCACATCGCACGTAAGCCCCCGTTCTCACCGAACCCCTCCCAAACACGCAGAATGGCTGATCACTCTTCTAATCGATGCCCCGACTCGCTTCTAATCTATGTATTGGACCGTATCGGACGTATGGACGTGTTTAGGCCGAACTTTGGAAATTCTGAGCGTCAGATCTCGACTTGAGTACTTCGTCCACCACCTCCGATAGACCGCGTACGACCGAAACCCCGGTCAAGTCCTCTCCCGGCTCCTTATGCTCCCCCTCACCCTCCGCTCCCGGCCTCCTCACCAAGAGCGCCCTAATTCCTACGTTCGAGGCCCCAAGATAGTCACTGTTCGCACACACACCCCGCGTGCCCGTACATGGAGTCGAGATCCAGTGGGAGGAACATAAGCAGACCACAGAAACAGTACGATCATCAGTAATCATGACTTGATTCCTCCGCGGATATATCCCGCGGCGTTCGTAATAACAGTCCGAGGAGATTCAAGGCCCGAGTGGGTAACGCGGACAGCTGTCGGCTGACGAGCCCGACCCCGAACCGAAGGATAAGGATTTTGGTGGACCCGCCCCGCCGCGGGACGCACACGGCGTATTCGAAGCCACGATGGTCAAGACGGATGACCAAACGATGAGAAAACAAGAAAAGATAAAGAGTTACTCACGCGTGGAGTTCATCGCCGACGTGTAGGGTATCCACTGGATCCACCTGCGCCCTTTCGCAGGCCCGGAGGTAAATTGCCGCAGCCGGTTTCTCGATCCCTTCCTGTCCGCTGATCAGGACCGGGTTGAAGAACGGGAGTACCTCAAGGGCATCCAGTGCCTGGACTGCGCAGTGAAAAGCAAAGCCATAGCGGAGATCTCCGTTAGCTCGTCGTTCCCACAGTCAAGGGTATGAAAGATCCCGACAATAACGGCTAGGCGGCATACGCAGAACACGCAGCAGCCACAAAGCGAAAAATGAAGGGGTGGGCGGTGTTGACGGCTGTTGTAGGAAAGCAGCCAGAGTGTGAATCCCGTAGCATACGACCCTCGCCGCAGCACGGCGACAAGGATCAAATAAACAAACTAACAAATTGAAATTCGGAGGTGGCGCCTACCGCGGCAGGCGGCGCGCCGTAGGGAGAAAGCTGACGTGTCGGATTGAAGCAAAGCTATCGCGAAAGATTACTCACGCATTCCAGGATCAGTGTTGCTCACGAGACCAACCCGTACGCCTAGTTCCTTCAATCGATTGACTGTGAGGTATGAGGTCAGTCCAGGTGTAAACGTTGTAACGGCAAGGTTGAGATAAGATTGGAGACAAAAGATAAGAGGGAACCAGAGCCAAGTCTTTGAGATCGGGGGGATACGTACTGGTCGGGATTGCATCATCGAAGAGCTTGTAGCCTTGTTCTGAGGAGAACCTCTTGAGCAACGTACGTGTGATCACATCCACGGAGCCATCCACGACTAGACGAGAACCAGATCCAACAAAAGATGATCAGTTCCACGTAGATGAACGAAGGGGACGTGTTCGACGCGTCAGCGGAGTGATGTGGCGGTGGTCAGCTTCGGGTTCGAGACGCGTCCCTCCAACCCCGGCGGTTTGGTGGGTCGATTAGATTATCACACTCACGGGTTGGATCCGCGCCAGCTCCGAGCGCGGTTCTCTTTATGACCTCACCCCACCACTCGGGGGCCCCGTTCGCATAGGCAGGACGTTCGACCTGGACCTGCTTCAAAGCTTCATCACACGCAGAGTCACAACAGTGAACACAGGCGAAACGACGACAATAGGTGGGAAACAGGTTACACGGGTTTTCATTTTGTGTAGCACAGGTTTATCGCGGGAAAGATGAAAAAAATTGATTCTCACCGGTCTTGAATGAACATTTTATCGCGTCCGGGTTGAGCTTACCGAGGTGAGGTTCGAATACGGTCGCGTATTGAATGAATATGGGAGCTCTCGGCTTCACGATGGTGTATAACGCGTCGAAGAGGACGAGGCTGATGGTCATGACCGAGCAGAGGGATTGCTGATTAAACATCGGCCGCCAGCGCCCCTTTAGTCATCAGCTGTCACAAATTCGTTCCCGCTCCGAAGTGTGATGATTCAGATCGGCTTGAGTCACTTCCCCCCTCGCACCCACTTCCTCCGCGCTGACTACTGCGCCGTCAAAGCACAAGAAACGAGAAATCGTTATATAAACATGTTCGCCTCGTCCATTCCAGTCCCTCCCCAGCACCCTCCTCCCGCCCTATCAACCCCTCCGCTCAAATGTCTTGCCATCCCGCTTCCCTCGTCTCTCCTGCCGAGCACTCTACGAAGCTGCTTCAGCTTCTCGACTTGGATGTCACCAGCGGCCTAATCGGTATGTGCCCCCCAGACCAGCTTTATTCTTCCGTTGCCGACCTGTACCTTCTAGAGCACCTCGTCCAATCGACCGCTGAGGTTGTCGAATACGCTCTCGATATCCCCTCTTCCTCTTCTCGCGGAAGGCCTACCACCCGCAACACCAGGCATACAGAGTTCACCCAGTTCGTCTCGGACATCATCGAACGAGCTGAGACTACCGTATCCGACATCCTTGTCGCCCTTGTCTACATCCAACGCTCAAGACCTTATCTCTCGGTTCAAACCGAAGAGTGGGCCCTGCACCGCGTTTTCCTCGGCGCTCTCATCACCGCCTCAAAGTACACCAATGACTCTACTCTGAAAAACATTCACTGGGCTATGGTCTCCGGTACGTTCGGAAAGCGTGACATTGGGAGGATTGAACGTGAGTTCATCGAGGTCCTCGACTGGGACTTTTCGGTTACCGAAGCCGATCTCCTCGTCGTTCGCAACTCGCTTCTCCATCTCATTCCCAACCAACACGCCACCGCCATTCCGGTTCTCACCAAGGCTGTCGAAGTTTCTCCTCCGCCATCACCAGTCGCCTCTCAATACTCTGATTCTTCAGAGTCATCACATTGGAGCGACGACGACACCGACTCGGATTCCAACTCATCTCCTGCCACCTCGCCCGACCCTCTTACTCCATCACATGCCGTCTTCTCTCCTGCCCGTCCGCACTCAATAGCAAAACCAATCGGCCCTGTGCTGGATGTCGTCCAGCATCCATTTTGGAACGCGCCTCATCACCCTCTCTCAGTGCACCTCGTGGCTTAAATTTCACATATGTTTATGTTCACTTCATATTCGCTTATTGCTTCTAATATCTGCCATCAAAAAGTACCCTGGCACGATTATACTCTAACCTCGACATATTCTTCACGCCTCACCACCCAAGCCTCCCTTCCCACCCTGTAACATTGTACGACCATCATTCGACCTTACATCTTCTGCACTTGTGCGAACCATACGTATAACAGTAACTAGCAGAAATCCAAAAAGATCTGGAAAACATATTTGCCATACCATTTGCCTTGTGTGATTTCCCCCTGAACGCCTTCGGCCGATCTCCTAGCTACCGGGCGCCGACGAGCCTAATAAGCCGTCCCAGTCAATCGCACGATATTCGCCGATATTATTCACTGAGTTTTGAGTACAAGGTCCGAACGGACACGGAGCCCGAGAGGCTTCGATCAATGTCGAGATCTCTGCCGAGTGATCATCTGCACTTACTCATCGCGTGCGTGTGAGCTCCCATAACTGGTTGGGTAAGCGAGTGGCGCCTTCATGAGAAACTCTTAGCGCGCTTTCTGGTTTTCGGCATTCCGGGAAGAGACGGGGGCTCGGACGCGTCACCCAACATCGGCATCCTTCCCTCGAGATCTCGCGATCCGGGCCGTGCCCCCCGGCTTCCTCCAGAGCACACGGTAGCGCACGGCGAAGCAACGAAGATACTTTGACGGTTTTCGAAGACGGAGAGAGGACTACATAACCCATCTAGCCACAACTCGCTCCGAGATGGTGAAGTTTGAAGTTTGAAACCACCGTTTGTCCGAGGGCCCCGGTGTTGAAACGGGTGTATATATCGTGATCCAGATGACGTGGCGCGCAGAGTTTCTTCCCTCCGAGAACGTGTAATCAATTGATTGGCTATGGCTGGTTCCGGGAACATGGGCGTCCGGGGTTCCGCCTTCCCGCATGTGGCATACTCTGTTGTCTGTAGATCGTTGATTAGGGAGGCCCGGTCCGGTCCGAGGAGTTGCTGTAAGTTGCCAAGTGGGCGTTCGGTGGATCATCCAAGTAGGTCGCCGACCCGTCACGCCGCCTGGGTGAACCTGACGATGGTATCCAACCTACTGTAGTGCGAATGTATTGATGGTCCTACCGCGATTCCTGAGGGTGACCCACTTGCCCCCACTCGTCCATCCATCCACTCACCGACCCACTTGCTTATCCACGCACTCGTCCCATCCCACCCCACCGAGTCGGCGCTTTCGTGTGACGAAGACGACGGCCCTCAACTCGCGCGAAATCAGGTGAGCTATCACCAACTTTCTTCGTAATCTCAGCGCGACATGCGCTCGCCAAGTTGCGCACGTTCAGCGCACGCTGGCGCTGTGGGTACGGGCGGATCCCGTCAAGATTGGGCAGGTTCGCCTACCATCACGACCGCTGTTACTCCACCCACCTTCAAAATCGCGAACAGAACGAACGAACCCTCCGATCCAGGCTTCTCCCCTCCCGTATAGGGCCACCCTTGTCAAACGGCCGCGGGCTCGGGCCGTTTCCAAACATGTCAACTTGGGGCAACGGTACCGGTGAGCACGTTCTCTCATCGGGATGCTCACTTCTCATCTGAAAACCTGAAAGACATCTGGTTGATTCCAGCCGTACGACTGCGCTTTGGGGTCCCTCCGTCCGAAACGGCACGGTGTACTACATGAACATGATGTCCTGTAGCTGTGAGATGGATCGCTTCCTCAAACCATCGGTTGCAATTTCCCAAGACACTGGCAAGGCAAGAACACGGTGGAATTGAATTCCACGGTGTTGCCGAATCACCAACGGTAAGAGGGGCTTTAATTACGATTTGGATGATCGATTCACGAGTCCGTATATTTTGCCGTAAGCCGTACTGGGAGTTCGTACAACGATGCGGGCGGGCGTGGCTCCGAGCCGCTGTTATGTTCTCAGGCTGTCTCTGAGGATGTTCAAGTTCCCCTACGAAATCGCCGACCTCCACTGAGACGTGTCGAGAACATCATGCCCTCGCCAGGAAGATCCTGAGCCATGCCTCCCCAGTGGTGCCGGGCACCTCGAGTTCCACATTGACGCGTTGATTGACGTGCCTTGGGATCTGCGCATGGATGATTAATTACATTGGGACTCGCAGAGTGGTCGTAGACTTACGGAGAAACTCCTCGTCGCGCAAACCTTTGGCAGTTTAAATACAGACCCCCGATGGAGCACTTCGAAGAAGATTCTTTGTCCGAAAGTATGCTTGTTGGTTTTTATCACCCAGGTTTCCGGAGCGTTCCTGTCCGAAGCTTAGTAACGACAGTAAGGGTGGAATGGATGAAACGCAAACCATGTGTGTTCAGCACCGGCCGCGACCTTCGTAGTCGGCGAGCTCGTGTGGACCGTGTCCCCATACGTAAGCTTGACGTAAAACCCCTGTTGTGTCGGTTCACTTGGTGGAATTTTGAGACTCAGAACCTGCAACTTCAATTCCCCGGGGATCGAACGTAGTTCTGAGAGGGCCTCGTAAACTTGAGCGGCTGATGGGCGTCTCGAAGGCACTGTGTCCCAGCATTTCTCAAGGAGCTGCCAAACCGGGTCAGCAATCCCCTTGGAGGGTCGTTCAGGTATTATCCCAGCCCGTATGTTTGACAGCGCAGTGGGATCGTCACACCCGAAGTACGGGATGTTCCCCGTCAAGACCTAGAATGAGTAAGGTTTGACATTTAGCCTGGCTAGGTGACCAAGGACGAGGGAACTCGCCTCGTAGGTGATCATACCCATTCCGTACACGTCTCTCTCCCGCGTGACAGGAGTGGCACGCTCGCTGCAGTTTTTGGGAAATCGGGTTTCTGGCGCAGAGTACCGGTAGTTGTTGTCACCTCTCATGAATAACAAGTCTAATCGAGGGACGTTGTCGTCACCGATCAATATATAACTCTGATGAGAGCATCAGGTTTCATCAACAAAGAGTCGAGCTTCACATACTGGTCTCAAGGCGCAATGAGCCACCCGACTTTTGTGCAGGAAGCGCAACCCCCTGGCCACATCCGATAGCTGTTCGTTGATGGAGGTAAGCGTTACGAGTATGATATTTGCCCGAATGAGCTTGCCAAATCGAATCGATTGACATCTCGCTTCTTTTCCAGATAGGCCATGATGTTCCCATTTTCGCACCAGGGGGATACCAAGCAAAAGGTGGCGGTGGTTGTTGATACCCCGTAGTAAGGGAGGATGTTCTTGTGGTTAATATGCTTTATTACCACCATTTGCCCGCAAAGCCGCTACGTCATCTGTCAGGCTAACGACGAGCAACTCCCTCCTCCCCGGGATCATGCGGCAGCACGCTTACCCTTGCGAACGCCAACAGGTGAGGATCTTGACGAGACACCTTGAGGATCTTGAGTGCGACTACCTTGTCTTTGTACCTACCTTTCCAGATTTCGATCACTTGGGAGGTGTGTTGGGGATGGCCTCCCTCCCTCCCGACGCCCTCAAGTTTATACGAGGTTGGGATCGTATGGTGGTGATCACACAACCTCCGAAGTTCGGCGGTATGTTCCATCACCGGCCTTGGATCCCCACGAGCGAGCTCCTAGGGCGGGAATATGATCAGAATTTGAAGGAGAGATAACGGGTTATGTCACCTCATCGATCTCATCGATGCGCCTTTCGGCCACTCCAAATATTGGCTCCTCTGAACTAGCACCAGGTGTTGGGATCGTACAATGGCTACCGATGTTGATTATGTCCATGCCTTGAACAACAGAAGGCAAGGAACCACCCTCAGCATCACTGGAGTTAGAGAGGGCACGGGATTCTTCGGGCAACGGGTCGCGGGATGGGTCGCGTGAGTCACGGGAGACACCACCCGAACTCGGCCCCGTCGAGGTCTCGCGAGTTTGAAATCTCGATTGGGCGGAGTCGCGCGAGGTCTCCGATGATTGTGCTGGAGTCGGTCTTCTGTTTGAGGACGTCAGGGGGATGGGTGCATGGCTCACTGCACCATCCGCGCCCCCCACCCATCGCCATGGAGCCAGAGCGGGCAAAGGCAGATCTGTAGCGCGTAGCGTGTAGCTGGAGGAAGCAAGTCAGGATGTCGGTCCTATGGAAAGAGAAACCGCTGACCATTCACGCAGAAACCTAACCACTGTCGCCGCCGTTGGCCGTTGGGAAGGGTCTTCCTGCCAGCAACTGAGCGTCATGTCCCATACCGAGTCCACCAGACCTAGTTCTCGCGCCTCCTGTGGACGAGCGGTTCGTTCACCACTGATAATCTTTAAAATAACGAACGAGGGTTTGAAGCCGCTGAATGGGTTCTTTCCTGTGAACGCCTGAACCAAGGCTCAGACGTTAAGCGAACTATCCCTCCATTAACCATGTGTGGTGACCGACCTCTACGACGACCGTGCCAAAAGCAAACAAATCCGCTTCCTGTGTGATTTCGACACCCCCCATGAGAACCTCTGGCGCAGTCCACCCCGGAGTATACCCCTGTGGCTGGGTCCCACGGACAGAGTTCGTTCCGTGAACAATCGAGGAAAGCCCGAAATCCGTCAAGCGTGCGTGGCCGCCGTGGTCAACAAGAATGTTGGGCTAGCCATGGGTCACTGATACAGCCTGATATGACCGAGAGAAAGTACCTGCCCCTTTTAAGTCTGCGTGTATCGTATGGTTTGTGTGAAGGTAGTTGAGACCTTCTGCCACATCCAATAGCTTAGGTAGATGGCGTTATCAATCAAGAAACTTAGAATTCCAGAGGAAAGACTCACCAGGCCAATCCGATTCGCACTTGGATTTTGCTCGACGTACTTGGTCAGAGTTCCATTTGGCATCCATTCTGACACGATTTGCAGAGGTTTCGTGGTAACGCCAATGAACGAGACGATATTTGGGTGCCTTAACCTTTTCCATATAACGATCTCTTTGAAGAATGACTGCGGTACCCACAGGTGCTCTTCAGTGGACACCCAGAAAAGCCGTGTGGGTGCGAACCTTGGTGAGGGCTGGGTCGTCGTTCAACGTGACTCTCAACGCCTTGATACAGACTTTCCTGCCGCAGTGAATACCTTCCCATGCATCTGCAAAACCTCCGAAGGCGGCCGGTTCGTCACCGACTCTGGCGAGATCGCCGGATACGGTGTATGAGGATGGGAGGGTCATATTGTCGCCACAAATTACTTGTAGTTTGCGCAAACATTGGCGGGAAACATCGTCGGCGGTAATAATGGCGCTAAGGGCCTGTATAGTTTCGTAATAAGACCGGAAGGTTGGAAGGAGAGTACGCACTCCGTCGAGAAAATCGATCAGCCGAGCCAGCTCTGGTCCCTGAAGGCTTGACAAATACTGTTCCTCTTCGTCGTGCCGGATTAAGCCGTAGATGAGGCGCGAGATGCCGGGAGAGGAAGTATCAAGCGAGTAGAGATGCTGTAGTAGTTGAGCGGCGGACATCTTGGGAGTCGTTAAAGGTGAGGTTGCCTCGTGGCCGCAACGGAGCTCCCCGCTCTGTATTCACCCTCGCCCAACGGAGAAGGCGCCCCTCACCCCGCGCAAAATCAGGTTAGGTATCACCGATTTTCTTTGTGATTTTAGTGTGATGAGTGCTCCCCATTGGAGTGGTACTGGCGTTTGGCGCACTCTGGTGATGTGGGTTGTGGACGGATCCCGTCGGAATTAAATAAATCTACCAACCATCGCGACCGTCGTTACCTTACCCACCTTCGAAATCGCGAACCCGGTCAGGTGGGGGAGTAGGAATGACTTGCCTAGGGAAATGCGAGGGTACCGTGACGGTCGTGGAGGTGTGCTGTTGCTCGAAGTCATTACATCTGCCGACTTCAGACGTTCCCGCAAGTCGACCAATCACAGGCCCAGCCAGACTCAGTCGGATGTCCGCTCTCGCTCTCTCGTCCTCAAATCTCGAGGCCTAGTGGTAACAAACAAACCCTCCGATCCAGACCTCGGGGGATGGTGGGCGACGGTGTTGTGAGCGCCTTCTCTTATTGAGGTACTCTTGAAATCTGAAAACTGGTCGGAGGCAAATGGTTGATTCTATCCGTACAACTGTGCTTTGGGATCCTTCCGTTAGAGGCGGCACGGTGCACTACACGGTTGGTACTAGTACTCAACATTTCCTCACTTGATCCAAATTGCCGACCCACGGACGTAAAACGGGGATCGACGGCTGAAGTTGAGGTCCGGTCGAGAGTAGAGCCGAACTTGAGGATAGTCGGTCATGGTCAGGCCACCGACGAGGTCCAGGACGGATGGAGGGGTGACACCGGGAGCCTCCCGTTAGCGAAATTGCTTCCGACACGAGACGTCCCCAACGGCCGGCCGATCGGATTGCAGGACCCGCCAGTTTCAGCTGGAGGTTGGTTCCCGCCCTTCCGTCCTCAAATCTCAAGGCTAACAACAACCAACCAGTCTGATCCGGGCTTGCCTACAGGTTCGAGTCATTCTTCAAACGCGTTAAGGCGACGGTACCGGGTAGCGATTGGGGTTATGAATGCCCTCTCTCATCGTAAAAGACAGCCGGAGTCTTGCTGGTGGTCCTCTGGGAATCTGAAACCCGAAGGGGGCAGTTGATTGATTCCACCCACGAATCTGCGCTATCGGGCTCCTCTTTCTCGAGCACCGCGATCACGACCGGTGTGACCCGTTCCATATTTCCACACCTCGAAATCGAAGGTCTGCGACCGCCTGAGGGAGGAGTCCGAGAACGAACTCTCCGATGGAAGATGATTCGCGACCTATGCCGGAAACACTCTCGACCTTTTTCTGGTGGGTCTCCCCTTCCGTTGGCAAGCCGCTTCATGCGTCTTAAACATAACCAACCATTTGAGCGACATGATGTGAGCGAGGGCCGAGCGGGTTAGGATGATATGGTTGCACGGCCGACCACCCCTTGCGGGCTTGTTCATATTATACACCGCCGGAAGTGGTACCCACGTTAGCCCCTTGCATCTCGTCGTGGATCGGCTCGCAAAAAACCCTCCCGCAGAAGCCACATACACAACGCATGGCCTTGGTTGACTGATAAATTCGACCCCTGAACTCTACGGGAAGCTCTGGCACGGAAATCAACGGTCGACGGTACTCCAAAACGAACTGCGCACATATCGCCTCCCCAAGCGTACGGATTCATAGCGCGGACTGGTGCTTAGTAGCTGTGAGATCAATCCTCGTATTTCTCAATAATCCGCACCAATTGTAGTGATTGACAAGAACATAATGGAATCGGATCGCACGCCGTTGCCTAATTCCGGGTGGATTCGATCCCTATTTTCGTCGATACGTTCGGAATCTCATATTTCCAGCGGTTGTAATTTCGACAGACCGTTTTCCAGAGAATAGGCCCCAATTTGACAAGTACATAGGGCCGGCAAGCGGCAGAACCCGGGACGACGGAGGGCAATCATAAAGATCAGGAGTCAAGATACATTGATGTGGCTACGACGATAGAATACAAAATACTTACAAGGCGACAGGCGAGTACTAAATAATACAGAGGTTCTGCCGAGGAAAGGTGAATGGCAGAACCATGCCACATCACGCGAGCAATCGATCCGATACCTACACAAAATTACGCATTTTTGCCGAGGAACTTGTCGAACATATCGCTACGAGACGCAACCACCTTCTTGCGGGGAACGGGGCGCGTTGGCTTGTATTCCAATGGGGAGGGGGCCAAGAGTATGGCCCTGGAGGCGGTAAGTTGATAGAGCTGCCCAAATAATCAGCACCTTGCGAGGCAGGTACGCAAGGCGAAAAACATACATGATTCGGTTTCTCGTCTCCCATGAAATGGTAGACAGCGAGGTGAGCTTTGACAGCGACTAGAGCTCCCTTCCTGAATACAAACGGCGCCCTCCACGGTGGGACAAGCTGTGCATCGTGATCAAAGAGCGGCTGTTGGACGAGCCGGGCTCCGTTGAGGCGGAGATCTTGATCGAAGTCGGCCATCTTCTCTGGCTCGTAGGTGGATGCCAATGAGACTTCATCTGTTTGAAGGTTATCAGACGACCCGGTTGCGGCAAAAGAGAGAGATGACGCGAACCTGACTTCGAGTCACCGACATCCATGTCCGACGTACGCTTCTGCAACTTCGTAGGTGCGGCCGACTTGTTCGGGCGCTGCAAACGATCGCAGGGCGGAAGTGAGCGGAAGCCATGAACGAAAATCAGAGGGACCTACAGAATACTTGTAGGGCATGTTCACGGAGATCGCGTTGGGCTCGGTGCTGCCGTTTGTGAACTTGACCCATTGGACTCGCTTGATGCAGTCCTGAGGGATGCCGTTGGCGGGGAGATGCATCAGCGAACGTCTGGATTACTTATTTGATCGAGAAAAGTGATAAAAAGCGAAAATAAGTGGGAAAAGGCACGATA
>Ga0307509_10005598_pt1 | contig 17407 bp, 28 predicted proteins | sample 10_EM_MG_FD_202245 | JGI IMG/M metagenome (GOLD analysis project Ga0307509, IMG submission 202245) | Populus trichocarpa ectomycorrhiza microbial communities from riparian zone in the Pacific Northwest, United States - 10_EM | ecosystem: Host-associated > Plants > Roots > Unclassified | place...
GGTGCGTCATTTTTTTTTAACGCCCTGCTAGGGAAATGATGACATAATCATTGCAGCCGTTAATGTTGGTGACGAGGGTGGCTTCGCTCCCAATGTGTCTGGTGCCGAAGAATCTCTCGAGCTCTTATCTGAGGCTATCAAGAAGGCCGGCTACGAGGGGAAGATCAAGATTGCTCTTGACGTCGCCTCCTCCGAATTTTACAAGGATGGCAAATACGATTTGGACTTCAAGAACCCCAACTCGGATCCAAGCAAGTGGATCTCCGGCGTTGAGCTTGCCGACCTCTACCTCGGCTACATTAAGGAGTACCCTATCGTTTCAATCGAAGACCCTTTCGACCAAGATGATTGGGAAGCCTGGACCCACTTCACCAAACAAAGCGGTATCCAGATCGTCGGTGATGACCTGACAGTAACGAACCCTCTTCGTATCAAGACGGCCATTGAAAAGAAAGCCTGCAACGGTCTCCTTCTGAAGGTAATTAATCCATATGGGTTTTGTGATAAGAATTGCCATTGATGATTGGACGTCTCCACATAGGTCAACCAAATTGGTACCATTTCCGAATCAATCCAAGCGTATGTTCCTCTATAATATTTGTTTAAACTTTTTTTAAATAATATACCAGCGCTCAACTCTCGCAATCCGATGGATGGGGTGTTATGATCTCTCATCGAAGTGGAGAGACAGAAAACACTGTCATTGCCGACCTCGCAGTTGCGCTTGGTGTTGGCCAGATCAAGACTGGTGCTCCCGCCCGAAGCGAGCGTGTGGCCAAGTACAACACGCTTCTCCGCATTGAGTATGTTACGAGCTGTCATATTTCTAAATTTACCACTAAAGGATTACACAGGGAGGAACTCGCTGGCACTGGTGCAACCTACGCCGGCGATCGAGGATTATCTGCTGGCGTGACAGCGCCTGCGCTGATCAAGAAGTAATGAAGTTATAGACTAACACATGTATAAACTGTTGCAACGCAAAATGAATAATCGTTCTAATATTCAAGCTTAGAAATGACATCTCATGTTCACCTGGATTCTGGACTCATGCATCGAACTTGACGAGACACAGTCGGGCTCGTAACTTTTTTCAATTCGTGGTACATATGCCCACATTCCCATTTTCGTGGCCCCCACAACAGACTTAGCGCATGATCATGTTTTTTTTCCCTGAAAAGCGGGCATCCCCCGTTTATGAAGTATGAACAGGAGTATGTTAGAATAAACGAAGACCCGACGTCTCGGCAGCCCCAGCCACAACGGCCATGGAAACACGACGATGGCATTTGCCTGTGTTGACCCAGCTGCCTCAGACCTCTTCTTCAAAGACGGAAAATAGGATCTCGATTACAACAACCCCAGAGCAACTCCTCGAAGGCGCTTGACAGGGACTGGGGTTGCAGATTTGGACAACAGCTATCTCTAGATATATCTATGGAAGACGCAGTCATGGACCCACGTTTCTTGTACACATTTATGTAATTGCGAAATCCCTCATAGAGAACAATTCAACCTTCTGGCCTTGAAAGAGAAACCCTCATCCCCCCGTCCCCCATGCTTTAGCAAGAAACTCAAATTCTGAGGTTACTCTAGGCATGCTGAGTACTCCCCACCGTATCACGCATGTGCGTGCCGATTACGAGTCGCATAGCTGCCACAACCATGTCACATTCGACGAAAACAAGGAGACAATTTGAATTATAAATAGAACAGGAGAGCTAAAAGAGCGAGTGGATGTAAGGTGCGGGGATAGATTGTGGCTGAGAAACTCATGGGAGTCGATAAGTATTTATAAGTACAAGAGGTAATAAAAAAAAGTGATGCTATGGTTGAATATCAATGGAATGAGTGTATGCCGAGGTAGAGGAAAGTGTTGCAGAAGAATAAGTGAGAAATATAATACCGTTAATAACAATGTACCCTATAACAAAGCTGTGGCGTCTTTGCCTGATGCCACCAAAGCTTTCCAATCTTGGCGCCACATTGTCATGTTGGATCTGAGTTTCTTGTCACCCAGCGTCGTCTCGATCCAGGACATGAGCATGTTCTCATCTCCAGGGACGAAGAAAGAGGACAGGAGGGAAAGGATTGTTTCGAAATTGGCAGAACTGGATGTGATATGGTCTAATACATGTGAACAAATTAAAAAGTGGGGAAAATAAAAGGTTTGCCCTACCTCGGTAAACCCACACAATAGCAACCGCCACTGCAATATAGACATCATAACCCTCTAATAGAAAGATATCCCAGAGCCGCAGTTGTGTTTGGAATGGCACCGAATTCGCGAAGAGGGTAATGTACCACTTTGTCGCATATGAAGTTGTGGAAATCATATGTTTCCGGAATGCTTCATACACAGCCGGCATGTTTAATTCCATTATCCGTTCCTGGACGTAGATAGCTTCCAACATTCCTGGAAAGCCTGGGCTGAAGACATCGTGGAGCTTATATGCGTCGTGGAGGGCGACGAGGGCGGCGTATACACGCTCGGGCTCAAAATAGCAGAGAAGTGTAGCTGCGATCGGTCCCATGCCTTGTACATACCCACACGTCGGACAGTGAAGAGAAAATGAGTGGAGGACGTGAAAGAGAGATCGTTGTCTGCACGATTGTTCAGAGGAGGGATTGAGCTGAGTGAATGCAGAACCTTACCCAGCACCGTATCTTGTTCTGAACATGATATGTCCACTGATTGTCCGAGGAACATCCAAGTCGATTTGGATGTCGTAAGTTGACGGTTTCTCCAAGCCGTCCCGGTATTCCTCCACCAACGTCTGGTGATTGCGTGGGGTGATCCCCGAAAATCGAGATATGAAAAGATCCCAGGCAGCGCGTCGCCATCGGTCGGGAATACCCTTGTATGTTCGCTCTCGTAGCTTGGATTCTTTGGAGGGGTTTAGACGCCAAGCCTCCACGTTGCCGCCAAATTCCCGCTTCTGCGGTAGGAGCATGCGTGTCCATTTGGAAATGCGAGAGGCTTCCTTTAGAGGAACTGAGGCAGGTGGCAGAGCATTCACGGTTGTTGCATTTGCAGGGGCGGAGAGTGGACCGGCAGCCGAAGGGGAAAGCTTCTTGAAGAAGGGGGTAGAATTGAGCAGAATGAGCCGGTCATGAGAAGTAATCGAATAGAAACCATATCTATCAAACGACTTAGCCCGGAGATGAAAAGGTTAAGCGCCAATGGACATACCGATCAACGCTCTGAAGAACCTGAATCTCCTTCAAATCAAGGTCTCGTTTCTTCTCATGGCCGTCCCCCAGCGCCTCTTCAGCCTGCAACTGACTGGCCCTACTCGTACCCACTCTCGCTCGGGTACGCTCAACACCTTCCTCATACCCATCACCCTTGACTCCGGACACTTCCAATTGCGCATATGTGTTTCGGACATGAAATCCGTCCATGTCTTCACCCTCCGAGGGCACAAGCGAGACCTTACTCGACGGAGAGCTGACTGGAGGAGGATGCTTCCATTGAAATTTCATAGATACCTTGGGCGTGAGAAGCCCCGCAGGAGAAGGTTGTCGTAGGGGAGGTGTTGGGGACGGCGTAGGATGAGTAGATGGAGGCAAAGGAGGCAAATCCCGCAGAGAAAGATCCTGCTGTTCTCGTGAACTCTGCGAAGAACGTTTGGAATATGGGGATCTGCTTCGCGTGAATTCCTGCGAGTTGGATAAGGTAGATATACTTGTTCGGGTGGCTAATCTGGGGTCTTCGAATAGATCTGAGGGTGCTCGCAATGAGGGAGGTGTTGCATAACTCGAAGGAGGGCGGGGGGAAGAGTTTGTGGCAAGGGATGCGCGAGGGCTAGCACCCATGCCGACTGTAGACCTCTTTGTGGGTATTGGGGGTTCAGTGTCGGGCTCTGGGGAATAGTACGCCAAGTCTGAATTTTCATAGGCTTCTGAGGACATTCGCGTGTCATCGGGGAGGGCGACATCGATTATGTGGGCACGATCATGCTTGCTCACACCCGTCCAGCTTGTACTTGCTCTGGAATTCTGCTCATCCCCATACATGGAATATATTGAGAAAATGGCATCTGAAGAGTCCCTGGGAGAATTCGACCTTGCTTGCCGTTGCTGGGGTTTGGGTGGGAGAGCTGGGGGAATATCGAACCTAAGGGGAGTTGGAGGGACAAGAACGAGAATGGGGGCCTCCATAGTGGAAGATGGAGAATGACAAGCGAGCAAACAAATTTATTCCCATCTCCGTTTTCACTTCTCTCTCAAAGCCTCACCCATGCAGCACGCCAATCCAATCTTGCCCTGTTCAACAACTCCATGCATCCCATCGTGGAGCACCACAGATAAATATTGCTCGCTGAAACTCGTCTGCCTGGTGCTGACCTGGGCTGACCTGGGTTCGTTACTATACACGTGATCTTTTTTCACTTTAAGGATTCCGATCGATACTCTCTTCAACCGCAACGCGCTCACGAAAGCTGGATTCCTCCAAAGGGACTGTCGACTTCTATCAGCTGCTTTCAGTTCCGAAAGATGCTTCGTTAGCCAACGTCAAGGCCGCCTACCATCGCGTTTTGCTACAGTCCCATCCAGATAAACAACCTGGAGGTGCATCAAACTCGGCAAGCTTGGTCGACATCGCGTTGATCAAAGAGGCTTACGCAGTTCTCTCCAGCTCTGAACGGAGAGCCGTATATGATTCCCACTTCAAACAGCAAACATATACAACCCTTCCGCCTCGACCCGCACAGGTCATCTCGCTGGAGGATTTTGAGGATGACACCATAGGGGATATTGAGGGAGAAGGTGGTCCATGGCGATATCCATGTCGTTGTGCAGGGACATATTGGATAACTACAGAATTGATGGACAAAGGAGAACATCTCATCGCCTGCAACAGTTGTTCAGAAGTAGTCTGGGTCGGATATGAGATTATGGAATCTTGAAATATGTATGTATGTACCTCATACGTGATTAGTCTCAGTTAATCAAATGGTAGATTAGTATTATTCGGTGTCCATGTCATCCACGTTTCTGGCACGCCGCCCCAATCTATCATCGTTGTCTTGGTCATCTTCAATGACAATCGCTTGTTCCCTCTGTTCAATCCATCTGGTAAAGAGGGCTTCTCGAAGTTCACGACCCAGGGCATGTCCTACCGGTAGAGGAACCGCATTACCAATTTGTCGATGCATCTACATCAATTTGGAATCAGCTATACTTCAGAACGAATGGATTCAACCCACAGTAACGACATTGTTCCCAATTGCTTCGAATACAAAATCATCAGGAAAACCCTGTGACCTCGCCAATTCGCGTACTGTTACCATCCTATAGCACTGATAGAGAGTGGGGTTAGTGTTGCACGACGTGTGCTTTTTGGAAAAGATGGCGTACATATGGGTTAAGCACACGGCTCTGTTTGGCTGTCGGGTCTACATTTGTTACTGTTGTCGGGAAGACCCCATTTTTATCAAGGCGTCCATACCAACCTGTCTCTTGTAAGAGGGAGCAAAATCCACAAGTAAATATCTCGACCCACCAGGTAGGTAACCCTTCCTCGCAACAGCAGAGGAAGGATCAATTGTTTGCCACTCTTGTTGATCAGGAGACAAATCTAAGTAAATCATAAGGTGGTTTTCATCAGAAAAGTAGGAGAGAGACATACGGTGATAGTCGCCTTTCGGATCAAGTGGAATATTGACACAACTATCAGAAATGGAGGATGCCTATATCAAACAATGAGTCAAAATTCAAGAATAGGACGTACCGTTCAGCCTTTTGAGGTAATACAGTCTTCGTATACTGTTGAATATCACTTGTCGAATTCTGCCGAGCCTGTTGTTGATATGTCGTTTTCGCTGGGTGGAAATACCCGATCTGCCCTTGAAACCCACAATGGGGTTCTGAACTCTTGCACTCCAAGGAAGGAATGCTGGCCTCTCGTTTCCGCCTTTCTTTTCGCTTCTCCAATTTCTGCTTCTCTGGCCTGGGATGTTTCCTGAGTCCTAAGTTAGTCTTGGCGTTCAGTACTGGGCAAAAGGTCATACCAGTCAAACCGTGGTAGATCACTAATAGCATCCCCAATGGTCACAAAATGATTGGCTGCAGTCCCATGGGCAGTTCTGATTGGGGCGAGTTTCTCCTTCCCTTTCCCGACTTTGATGTCAAGGGTTTGGCTATCTGGGAAGTCATGTGTTGGTTGAGGAAGCTCTGGTAAAATTTGGCCTTCTTTTGCTGCGACGAGAAAAAATCGGACCCGTCGTTGTGGTGTCCCATAGTGGGCAGCTTGAAGTAGACCAAACCGGACTTGGTAACTGTAATTCAAGGATCAGATCAACACTCCATGGAAGAATAGGTTAACACACTTCATGTCAAGTAGTGCCCGTATTAAAAACTTGAGTCCACCCATTTCAAGGCCACCCACTACTTTGTGTTGGTTGGCTTGCACTGCATTTAGCGAAAATCTCAAAAAGCCTGGTACATTCTCGAAATAAGCAAATGAGGGAGAGTAATAGTCCAAAAAAGACAAAGTAGTCAAGATCAAATTGCTCTTGACATCATTAGCATCTTTGTACATGTTCAACGAAGAATGGCTTTGACTATCATAGAAATGAGACAGAATTAATCAAGAAGGCAAAGATAAACAGACCAAGGGAAGCCTGCTGTTATAACATCAATTTCACCAGGTTGTGGTGGTGGTGGAACTGCAGTTTTGTTGTCAAACTTTTGCTTGGGAACATCAACCTGATGACCTTGCTGCGACTTGATTGTGTACCGGAGCATCTCGTTGGCACACTGATTATACACAACAGTTTCAGGTGAGTTGTAGCTGAAAAAATATGAGCACTTCTCAAGTAGGGATAGATGGGCGGCCTCACAGAAATGACTTTGCAGCACTGGGTCCAATCTCTATTGCATATGCGACTGTGAGAGAGCCACTTCCTTGAGCCAGACCCCGACTAAAGGCACCCACCCCTCCAAAAAGGTCTAGCACAGCCAATGGTTTTTCTCGAGCACCAGCAAGAAACCTCTTCATGTTGGATCTTCTCTGAAGCCTCTCCTTGCAGCATGGAGTGCAGACATGCAACTCTTCCCATGAAACTCGCCTCCGATCTGCCCAGGAGGTGACCTTCAAACGTGGAAAGCAGTATCTGATGTAGTATTGGTCGTAGGAATCTTCTATCCATCCCTCTAGTGTTGCCTGGGGTCCTTGGAACGATTCGTAACAAGGCACATAAATGACCCGGAGTAAATCTTTCACTTTGAAGGATGTTTGTTCCTCTGTTAGATAGAGGTGACGCTGTAAAAGAATTCACGATCATGAGGCAATAAAATATGTTGGCGAAAGAGAAACAGACCTCATCTCGTACAACCTTCTCTGGCAAGATATTCCCCAAGCTCGGAATCCTCCCAACTTTCCTAACCGTGACCTTAGATTCCTTTCCAACCTCAATATTGGTGATATAACCGATGTTTGCGGGGCCATATTCAGCCCGGTAATGGACAAAGTCTTCAAGATGGTACCGTGTGCCAGCAAAGGCAACGCCATCTGGATTTCCATACTCATCTCTCAATTCACGAGGATGAGCTTCCAGGTCATTCTCTTCTCGAAGGAGACAAACAGGGCAATTGTTCGGCGCTATCTGGGTCGCACAGAGCTCAAGATGTTTCATGTCGATGGATGTGTACGAGCCCACTTTCGTGCAATGCATGAATCTATAAAAGAAAATTCGAGACTCCGACAATGCGAGAAACAGTTTGAGTGTCCTTACTTGCAGAAGTAATCCTCAGGTTGGCTGGGTAAAGATCCTTGAGGGCCCATGTGGACTGTCACTTTATCAACTATATCGTGTAGGTTCACTTGTCCGCAGTCATTGGAGAGAAAAAGTTCTTGTGGGTGGGCGAGTTCCTGAATGACTGTCTGCGAGCCATGGTTGAACCATTGCACATGTGCAACCTGATTTTCCATGATGATATACATGATTTTACCGAACCTGGCAGAGAGGTTAGACGTTGTCAGATGAACCAGTATATTTATTTTCACCAAAAATAATGATCGACTCTGGAATCAGGATCGGGATGGACTTTGTCACCGACGATGGCATTGGGAAGGTTCTCTGCGGGAACGATAACCACATCTCCAATCTAAGATATTACGATGTGGGACTGAATGAAGGCAACACAGGTGAGAAACAAAATTCAAACACGCACTCGATATATTGTCCCCTCGACGTCCACAGCACTGTACAGGTCCGCCATCACTGATATCCTATCATTCTTGGTATGATTTATTTTCTTCTTTTCCTTCAAGGTCCGCAAAATCAACTGCCGCAACCTTGCAAACATCTTCTTCCTATTGCTTTCTTCTTCGGCCTTGTTAACTGGTGGCGGTGCGCCTCCGACAACCATGAGCTCTTCTCGGAAAAGACCTTGCGCCAATTTTGCGATTCTGGGCGTAACTCGCGTCGAAGTTTGGTTTTCGGATTTGAGCACTGCAAGATCTGGGTTTCCCACTAATCCCTTCCTCATTGGTGCCGGTTTTCTCTTGGGTCCTTTTTCACGCGTTGGTCGAAGGATGTCATTGGAGGCAGGCGCGTTTCGCAAGATGTGGCGAACAAAAGGCACTGTCAAGATTTTCTTTGGCTCGGGTTCGTCTCGGATTGCTTCTTGGATATCTAGCACCTAATGAAATAGTATGAATCACGGGCCTGGATGAACAATTTAAAAAATCTACCGATTCCCATAGGTGGTTTTCAAGATAAGTACGACCGAAAATATCCACTCTGGAGGTGAAGCGCTCGAGAAAAGCTGCAAATCCTTGTTCCGGACGTCTCAATGCTGTCGAAATTACGAGCTGTGCAATACGGCGCGGGGTATAGAAGTGTTGGTAGAATGGCTTATAGGATGGTGAGGGGGCCTTGAGGATGTACCATGCATACTGCGTCTCGATATAAAATGGTCTGCACAACAATATTAATGAGTGAATATGTCAAGCCCAAAACTCGCTTACTCATTCTCGTCTGTATAATCCATGGTGTATCTTAGTATTGAGCTCAAGCGGACATACTGAGGCTCTACATCGTCTTCCTGGCCTGCATCTTCGTCGTTGATGAACGAAGGCATAACAATACCTGCTGCTTCGAATTGACGATCAACACTGTCATCCTGTTCCAGGGCTTCAAGGGTAACCATTTCATTCCTATGCTTTGGGTCAAAGATAGCAAAATCATGTAATTCCCTTATGGGCTTCTCATCTCCGTCACTGTCCTCGTCGTCCGGGTCTTCACCTATGATCACCAATTTATCGTCCTCTATGATTTCACGCTTTTGTCTCTGATAATATGCAGCTACAGTGGTGTGCATGAGCAATGTATGTCATACTTGAGGATAAGAAACCTATATGTATACATTTTGGTAGTTGGCGTCGTTTGGCCAGCTACGGGAACGACAAGATGCTCTGTCAGGTCTCGAATCGATGTCAAGAAGATGAGATACAGACAATTAAATCATTCTGGTCAGAAATCTTCCTCTTCCCAAGCGACGAGGTCGATGCTGGTGAACACACCCCAGTATGATTCTGGAGTTCTGCAGAATTGGCTTCCTCAGGAAATGAGACTTCGAACGCACTTGGTCGTCGTGGCGCCATTCGTTGAGGTGGACGAGACAAAAGTTAAATGTCACGACCAAAATGAACCAGAGACAAGATGTGGTTTGAAGATGGGTATTGTGCCTTTGAAGTAGAATTCGACACCAGTCCTCAAGCCATGTTAAAACTTTCCTGATTCGCGCGAGGGCTAAGAACGCGTAAGTTTGAGGCACAGCTGAACAGGTCGCGTCTAAACTCTGCGCTCACGTGATTAGCCCCTAAATCGTTCAGAAATTCTTGAAGCCTCGCTAAAAATCATGTATATCGGTATAAACATAGGGGACCACAGCGTCATTCATACGCAAATATCAAGAAACGGGAGGGGAGAAAGTAGAGAGGACTTTTGGTTTGATTGTTACAGGAAGTTACTACATCCTAACGGATTGGTTGGGATCAGGCATGATATAGTCATAGAATCAGCAAGGGTTATGGTGTAAGTATATCATTTCAGGGTCCGCAGGCGATCATTGATCCAAGGCTAGGATTGGGGTTCACATAAGGGGTGAATGGCGAAGAGGATGCTGGGGTGTAATGGTGGATGGTGAGGGATGGGCGTGCCAGTGTTATAACGATACATAAGTCTAACAAGAAGCTGGTGAAAGTCCAGGAATGAACGCCCAACATATTACAGAAAAGTATTGAAAAGGAAGATAAGAGGATAAAGCAAGAGCCGGAACCAGTGCGCTTCGGATATTAGTTTTCGTTGATTCAGATAGTAACAGGAGCCCCGTTTGATAATTGACCATTTTCTGGACCAGCCAGTGCGCCTTCCGGGATTCCAGTCGCTATCCCAGCACCGTCACCCACTTGATGGAAATCTACGGGCATCATTGTTAAACAAGCAGAGGTAAGGATGCAATTAAGTGGACGTACCAAGGATTTCCCCGTACATCATGACCTTCCAGGTATCGACGGGGAGATCTGCATCGTTGAAACTCCAATCGAACTTTTCTCCAGCGACGGGCTCGTCGGTGGGATCGTGGTATGGGGCCACATATTCGTGTGCTAGTGACTGTGTGGCATCTATCCGTTTTCTAGGGTCAAATACCAGCATTTTCTCGAGAAGGTCGAGAGCTTTGGGAAGGTGAGGGATGAACAGAGCTAAGAGAAGCTGGTGACGTACCATCGGGATCCGAAGTACGAAGTTTTTGGTTGAATGGAATGCGTTCACGTTTTGGCAGACTTTGGACAAAACGAAGGGTCTGGATAGATCGGTTGGTTAATAGCTTGCCGGGGGAATCAGATATTGGGCAATCACGTTTTCGCTGGCAATACTCTCAATGACATCATCGGGCGGTGTGCCCAACAATTCGGTGATGATCGAAAACTGGTTGACATCTAAAAATGCGATTGAACGAAAAGTAATAACCGGAGGACGTGGAAATGACGTACGGTCCTTCCCTGGGAAAAGTGGCTTCCCTTCCAGCATCTCCGCGAAAATACACCCTGTACTCCAGATATCGACGGCGACGTCGTACTTTTGCCAAGTGAGCATAATCTCGGGCGCTCTGTAGTATCGCGTAGAGACATAGCCAGTCATTTGCGGGTCCTGGATCCGTGCAAGGCCAAAGTCACAGATCTACGCAATGGTAAGGGGAAGGGCCGTGCGGAGAAGGATGAAGGGCACCTTGAGGTCACAGTTTTCGTTCACAAGAATATTACTGGGTTTCTATTTATGTGTCAGGACTCGGCAGCAAATGTGAAGGTGATAAAAGGCATACAAGATCACGATGGACAACACCCGCAGAATGTACATATTTTAGACCACGCTACAGAGAGCAGAAAGGTTAGAAAGGAATGGATTCAAGTAGATGAGATAGTAACCCACCAGAATTTGGTATAGGAAATATTGAATAAATTGCTTCTCGAGCGGTCTGGATGTGAGGAGGCGGTGGAGATCTGTACCCAGAAGCTCCGTGACAAAATAGCTGTACCACAAGTGAGAAGAGGGGCTGACGTTGGAAATGCAAGAACTGACAGATCTTCAAGAGGAGAAATGAAAACATCGCTAAGGCTGATTATCTGTAGGAGTATATAAATTACAAGGGCGGGTGAGGATAAGAACGAGACGTACATTTTCGTGTTGGATGTGTTTGAGGAGTTTGAGTTCGCGGTAGGTTCTCTTGCTTAGGACGGGTGTGCTGAAGGGTTTCATGATCTTCTTTATCGCCACAGAGGCGCCTGTGAGCTGATCTTTCGCGGAGCTGGGGGGATAGTCAGGTCAGCTGCATGGGACATAAAAAAGACGCACCAGACGAGACCAAAGGCACCTTGGGAAGCGAAAAGGGTCAGAATATGGGATAAATGTCTAGGGGAGGACTGACCCATGCCGACTGGCTGGAGGTCGACATAACGAGTGGTGACCTGAAGAAGAGATGTGAGAGGGATAATAAAAGGAGGGAGGACACGGACCTCGAAGGAAGTGCCAAATATGCTGAGTTTGACAAAGGACATGAAAGTGGAGTGGAGGAAAAGAAAACGAAAGAAAAGGTTATAAGCCGAGTGTTATGACGCAACTGCTGCTTTGGCCCTTTACATGTCACTTGCTTCAATAGTTCGTTCCTCCCGTGTACGTCATGAATTCACCTGATTGCTGGGTTCTTGCCTCATGCATTCCAGGCTGCTGCTGTTCGTAGGTATACTACGGCTGTCCCAAAAAAGGCCAGTGGCAATCTTCCTGTCATCTTCCTCGGCGCCGGCATTCTCTCCGCTGCTGGGGCTTACTGGTACCTCGACCAGAGCAAACCAAAGCAGGAGAAGAGTCCCATCGATCCCCACAACTTTATCGACTTCAAGCTCAAAAAGGTTCTTCCTTACAACCACAACTCCTCCACGTCCGTGTGTTCCCTGCCGTTCCGGTTCATTCCGCTCATTACTCTTCTTAGCTTCATCTTCGAGTTGCCCAACAATGACGCATCTCTCATTCCCGTCGCATCCTGCCTCCTTGTAAAGGCCTCTGATCCAGAAGCCCTCAAGGATCCCAAGGGGAAGCCCATCATCCGTCCTTACACCCCCGTTTCTCCATCCGATGCACCAGGTGTCCTCACCCTCCTCGTCAAGCGCTATGAAAACGGAAACATGTCAAAATATATCCACACCCTCAAGGTACTTACATTTTTCAACCCTCTTTTATTTATCTCACCTTTCTTTACAGGAAGGAGATACCCTCTCTATTAAAGGTCCTCTGCTAAAATTTCCTTACCTAGGTTTGCCTTGCTTCTATCCTTTTGTCCTACTTGTACCCTAACCCAGGCTTCTAGCCAACGAATTCGACGAAGTTGCCTTGATAGGAGGGGGCAGTGGCATGTAAGTTTGATACCATCCACCCTCAAGCACACACTCATCCCTTACTTCACAGCACGCCCCTCTACCAGCTCGTCACCCATGCCCTCAGCGACAAGAACAATAAGACAAAATTCAAGCTTCTCTACTCGAACCTCACCGAGAGGGACATTCTTCTCCGCGAGGAGTTTGACGAGTTGAAAAAAAGATTCCCTAACACCTTCAACGTCGTTTACCTCCTCGACCAGCCTAGCGAGGGCTGGAAAGGACCTACTGGTTATATCTCCGCTGATATTATCAAGAAACATGTTGGGCCTGCGAACTTGAAAGAGAAAATCAAAATTTTTGTTTGTGGTATGACCCGCGATCTATATTGTTGCAATTCGGATAATTTCTAACACTCGTTGCCTCTCAGGTCCACCTGGCCAAGTCGCTGCAGTTTCAGGCAAGAAAGCCGGTATGAAGCAAGGCGAACTTGGTGGTATCCTCAAAGAGCTGGGTTACTCAGAAGACCAGGTGAGTTGCCACGTTCTTTGCCTCCTCGAATACGTCTAGACCAATTCATACCATAGGTCTTTAAATTCTAAACTTGCTTTACTTATCAACTGGACCTTTCCTGGACAACCCTGGTGTTGATTTAATTTGCGAGCAATGCATCCCATGGATTACTAACAAGTATAATAGGCCAAAAAGAATAGATACACTTCCAACACGTCCTTACTTTGCTATACCCGCAGGACAGCGGTTGGGTTAGTAAATAAACTTCTTTGCTGTGATGCCTAAGATCCTCGATGCCCATCCATATTTTGCGTCTGTCGGCTTCGTTCTATGTCAGGGTACGTTACCATCTCAAGAACACCCGATTTGTAGAGTGGGTCATTATATCGATGCATCCAAAACACTGAACGATACCCATGATCAGATCTGGTCTTCAAGTCCTGCGCTTGGTTTTGTTTACTTCATCTTTTCTAACAACGGGATGCAGCCTTCCGGGTGTTCGTATGTTTATCACAGAGTCCGAGCTTGAGTACTATTTCATAACCACCTTTACGAACTTCGCGCCAGTACCCCAAGATCTTGTGTACTTGTTCGATTTACCATTTATTCTTCAAGCGAAGGGGTGATATAGTCATTCAAAGCTCCTTAGCATAAAAAAAAGTCGCTGTCCTCAAGAAGTCGCTCTGCAGGTAGGATGTCTAAAGTACCTCGAAAATGATCCACTCATGCGATGACCAAGTTTGGTACATCCTAAAGAGGAAGTTGCTCCCTAATCAGGCGTCCTCTTACAACCCTTGTTGGTAATTCCTGGTTGGTTGCTGGATACTTATAAGAGTGTGTTGCCTAGCCATGTATTCGGGATCACATTGTTCTGACAAAAGTGAATGAAACGCAGATGGCCAAAAAAAAAAAATCGACATTCTTGATTTTCTTTCCAAGTTTGCCCAATGCCCATGGTCCAATGCAATCGAAAGTATTACGGATGGCAGGCTTCAGCTGGAAGCGACGACGGACGACGGCTAGCATTGTAGCAACGCAGAGGCAACGATTGGGAACGATTACAAGAACAGAGATGTCTCCAAGGCCTGCAAATCTTGTACTGGGAAAGAAGGGGGATGCATAAGGTTTCGACATGGTGAGAAAGATGCTATCTAAATTTGGGTCTTCGTTTGTGAGTGAAAGGGGGAGTTCCAAAAGCGGACAAGGTGAATGCCAAAATAAGCGATTACCTTGTCCTCGACATGGCAGTGAGTTTGGTATATAACCCAGGAGACAATGCAAAAATCCAACCAACCAACCCCGCGCTGTCGCATCATCAAATTCATCTGGTTGATCGAGATAACTCTCACCAAAGACAACGCGCGCTGACAACTTCATTGTTGTTTACCAATCACCATGCCCTCATACTTTTCACCATCATCATCTCCCACTTTTGGGTTTTTCCCCACCGGCGCGACATCGCCCAATGCATTCGTGGGATTCCATCAGAATCCACGAGACACCTACACCATGTATTCCACCTTTTCCTCCGGGACATCGCAGGGAGCAGGAAGCAAGGGGCCCACACAGGGGGGAAAGTCTCTGTTGAAGAGGCTGATGTGGTTGCTGTGAAGGCGAGGACGAACACTCACATTCATTTTTCTCTTATTCCATTGCATATCATTATATCATACCACGCACAAGTAGAACACCACTGTATCCATAGCTTTTATTTTTTAAATACCCCACTGAAGGGTGAAATTGGCACTCATGTGATCGCTCCTTTTCTCTTCACCACCATCAACATGGCCACCGCCTTTGCGGCCGACACACCTTACTCTCTCGTCCTCCTTGCAGAGTATACACACACCCTCGACACCCTCCCCATCGAGCTCTCTCGCAATTTCGCTGACCTCCGCGAACTCGATGCCGTTCTCTCCACCTCATTTCAGTCCATGACTGCAAAGATTCAAAACCTCACTACCATGATCGAACAGGGGAAGGCCTCCAAGGCAGACAGACTCTGGCTCCTCTCAGATATTGCAGAAGAAGCCCAGCGTCTGAAACTCGGCGGTGAGGACAAGATTCGCGTTGCTTGCCAGGCCGCCGACAATCTCAAGGGCCACGCCAACCACCTCCGAGACCTTTCCTCCCACCTCCCCGGATTCGATCCATCCGCTCTCGATAGAAGAACCGTATACCCTCATGTTTCCGACCGATCCTACATGCCCGTTGCCACTATGGAGACTGGTAGACGGAGGAGGGCTGTCCTCGGTTCCATTATGACCAACCCAGATCCCAGCCCTGCGAAGAGGAGACGAACAGCCAACAAAGACGATGACATCGATGTGGGCGCCTCCAGGACTCCCAAGAAGCTTGCTGGTGGCGAGGGCAACTCACGAGCGCGGAACAACGCCAGAGCCAAAAAGTCCGTGCGCATTTTTTGCCCAACCTTTTTTTGTTTGCATTGCTAACTGTTTTCCTTACCACTCACAGAAATGAACGCGCCATCTCTCCTTCCGATTCCCTTGTTTCCGTCACCTCACACCTTCCACCTGGCGTTGGCCACTCTACTACCTCTGCCCGTGGTGGCAGCAATTCCGCCAACGCCCGGTCCGGTAATACCGCCTCTGGCAATAAACGAGCTCGTACTGGCGCCAACAGAAATCCAACACCGCTCGCCAATGGGACATACCCAACGCACGAGCTTCCCAACGGGGCGAATGGTTCCCGTCGCGGTGCCACGGACGCTTACAATGTCCCTCCTCCAGCTTCTCACCCATCGTTGCCGCTGCCATATCAGAACGGGAATGGCCATCTAGGAAACGGATATGACATACATGGCATCTCTCACGGCATTGCTGGTGCGGACTGGAATATACCACGTGCACAACAACTTGAAGGACCCGGAATGCCTGTTGCCCGAAGCGCTTCCATCCACTCAACGCCTGTGATCGCTAACAATGCTGTCGATACGACGGACGCGGGCGATGGTGACGGCGACGGCGACGATAGAACATACTGCTTTTGCGATGGTGTCAGCTACGGAGAGATGATAGCCTGTGATGATGAGGCATGCGAGAGGGAATGGGTATGTATTCTGTTTACCGATTCTGCCCAACTAAACCGTTTTTCTGAACACAGTTCCATCTTGCATGTATTGGTCTCGACACACCACCTGAGGGTACTTGGTTTTGTGAAGCTTGCGCCAATAAGAAGCCAAAGAAAGGAGGACGTGGAGGTAGGAAACAGAAAGTCGGAGGAAGCCGAGCAAGTGCAAGAAGTTAGGGGTTCTTCAACTCATATCTTCCACCTTAATCCTTGTACTAATTTACCTTTCTACTGTAATTATGACATTGATTCTGCTCATGTATAATTTGGAACATTTTCCTTTTCTGACTTGAGTCACCAATTCATCATCGATTTCAGTATCGCATTTGTATATTCTCATCATGAGATAATAATATCGCATTATCTCTACCACCCTGGGCTCGCATGAAATAAATAAATTGCAACAAGATATAGCGGTATGCTGCTTTTACCGGGTTGGATGTTGACACACTGAGAGCGACTGTTTGAGAAGACTAATCGCAGAGAGCAGTGAAATAGTAGGCATGACAAAAGCCACTCCAATCACCGTCGCTTTGAGCCACGCATATCGTCCAAACCAGGAGAGCTCCTTCGTTTGCTGTTTACAGACATCAGTCGACAAGTCTCCATCTCATGGCACGGAGGAGAACTTACCGACTCGAAACCCGTTCTTCGGGTTCTCCACTGGGTGTCCTCCTGCCCATACCTTCCTTACCTCCCCCATAATCCAGACCGTCCACCGCAGGAGCATTGCCATCCCGGTCTTTATACTTGTTCTGGTTCCTTGGCCCAGTCGGTACGCCCGGCGGCAATGGAGATGCGGGTCGTACAGGGACAGGTGGGGGTGCTGCTGATGACATGGAAAAGGGTCAGTCAATAGTTTGAAGAGCTACTTTGAGCTAGATATTTTGTACATACCATCACCACCATAAATGCCCCCTC